>Ga0075426_10001767_pt1 | contig 15418 bp, 15 predicted proteins | sample SoiMethybrSBSTD5_FD_75304 | JGI IMG/M metagenome (GOLD analysis project Ga0075426, IMG submission 75304) | Bulk soil microbial communities from a Populus tree surrounding site in Tennessee, USA - Soil MetaG P. TD hybrid SBSTD5 | ecosystem: Environmental > Terrestrial > Soil > Tree plantation... | reverse complement strand
GGCGGCGCGGGCGGCGGCGTGAAGGTGACGCTGCCGCCTCCCGGGCGCAGCAGGCCCTTGACCTCGCCCGACGGGTAGCGCGCCGTGTGCAGGTTGACGTAGCAGGTGCCGGCGTCGAGCGCGGCGACGATCTGCGCCCGCGTCCACGCGCCGGCGTCGGCGATCGTCCAGGTGCGCGAGCCGTCGGGCTGCACCGGCGCCTCGTCGATGTCGAAGACGATGGCGCCGTCGGGCGCGTGCACGTGGGCGCCGGAGAGCGGTCCCGTGAGATTGCCGTAGCTCATGCGGAAGGCGCCGCTCCGCTTGTCGGCGGCGAGCAGCAGCGTGGCGTTGCCGGCGCCGAGGGTGAGCGCGCCCGACTGCGGCACGAGCGCGGCGACGAGGAGCAGCGCGTTGGCGCCGCCCGGCGGAGGTGGCGGCGGTGGCGGCGGCGGTTTCGGCTCTTCCGTGAAGATGTAAGCCAACGTTCCGCAGAGCAGCGCGCCGGCGGCAAATCCGATGCCCGCCGCTCCGCCTTGCCCTATCGTGCCACGCTTGATGGTCGCACCACCTGCGCCTGCGCCAGCGCCCGCGGCGCCGCAGACGAGTCCGGCAATGAGTGCGTTATTCGTCTTACGATCGAGAGACGCACAACCGGCGAGAAAAAATAGGATCGTGACAACTGCCGCCAATCGAGTCTTATTCATACGCATCCCCTCCAGCTGGCAGATGAAAATGGCGCTAGACTACACAAAGGTGACGCGACTTGTCAAGGGGAAAAATGGATTAAATCCAGAATTGCCGCAGGCCCGGTTTTCTGCTACTTTAGGCCGAAAAATGACCTTCGGGAGGGGCATGATGAGTTTAGCGTTCACAGGGGTCAAGGTGACCCTAGGTCTTGTCCTTCTGCTGCCCCCCCTCCTGGCCGGCTGCAACAAGGATGATGCTCGAAAGCCGGACCCCCAGGCCAGCGCACAAAACGGACCAACCCGCCTGTACATTACCCTCCAGGACGTCAAGGTTCGCAGCGGTCCGGGAACAAGATATAAAATTATCGCGGAAATTAAAGCAGATACGCGGGTTAATGTGGCTGGACAGCAAGGGGATTGGCTCAGGGTCGTATCCAAGCACGGACGCCCCCCGGGCTTCATAGACCAGCGCTTTGCAAAGCCGGCGGGACCCGAGGTCACTCGCAGCGTCAGGAGCCCGAGAGGGACCTATACCACCACCGCAGATATTTCGGTGCGGGAAGGTCCGGGCCTGCACTATAAGTCGGTAGCAAAAATCGACAAAGATACGCAGGTAACAGTCGTCGGAGCCGAGGGCGACTGGCTCAAGGTTCAATCACAGCACGGCAACCCTCCCGGCTATATCGAAAGGCGCTACGCCGAGAGGGTGCCGGGCTGACACCCTAGCGAGCTACTTCTTCACTGGAACAAGCTGAGTAAAACCAGCGACTTTGACGCTCACCTCGTAGCGCCCGGCGTCTTCCTTCATCGATGAGCTGGGGCGATACGTGACCGGTTTGCTGCCGCCCGGCGGTATCTCCCCCTCGACATTATAGAAAACCGCGTCGCTACGGTTGTCCTCACCGGGTTTCATCTCGTTTTTCCAGAGCCACGTGTATCGGATAAGCAGTTGCACGTCGCGAATGACGTTGGGCGAGGAGTTGACGACCTCACCCGCCACCGCCCCGTCTTGGACTTTGACATTGCGGATTGTAACCGCTTGCGGCGGCTGATCGGAGATATTGACGTCGGCCGCCTGAATTTCCACCGCCGATACCCAAACCAACACGCCCAAAATGGTACTGAGAAGCTTTCCGCTCATGACCCACCCTCCCTTCGTACGCTTCGTTAGTCCGGAAAGATTCTATCCCCCGAACGGTTTCAGTCAAGAACCCTCTGCTGGTATATTCAGGGCGCATCCCAGCCCATCGTCATGAAGCAAAACGTTTGCTTTTACCGCGTCATCTACGGCGATACCGATCAGATGGGCGTCGTTTACTACGCGAATTATTTGCGCTGGTTCGAGATGGGGCGAACCGAGCTGTTGCGTCAGCTCGGCACGCCTTACTCTTCGATCGAGGAGCGCGGGCTCTTCTTTCCCGTTACCGAGGTATCCAGCCGCTATCTGAAGTCAGCGCGCTTCGACGACGAAATCGCCGTGGAGACGATTATCCAGGAGCTTGGACGAGCGACTATCGTCTTCGCCTACAGAATTCTGCGCAAAGTCGACGACGTCCTCCTCGTCGAAGGCTTGACGCGGCATGCGTGCCTAGACGCCGACGGCAAGGTCGTCAGGATTCCGCGCGACATTGAGCAAGTGCTCCGCGCATCAATGGCGGATTAACGGCGGATTAACCAACCGCCGGCGCATCGGCAGCAAGACCACAGCGCACCAGCGCGCGCGAGATTTCCTCCCGAACATCGGTATCGTTTTCCGCCGCAAGCCGCGCCGCGAGCCGACTCGCCGCCTCCGGCGTCGCGATTTCGCCGAGCGCCCACGCGACGTGCCGCCGCACTAGTGGGTCGTCATCCACCAGCGCGCCGCCGAGGGCCGGGACCGCTTCCGCGCTCTTTAAGTTACCCAGGGCGACGGCGACATTGCGCAAAAAGCCGCGGCGTTTCGCGCGCAGCAGCGGGCTGCCTTTGAAGCGGCGGCGGAATTCCTCCTCGGTAAGGGATAGCAGCGGGATCAATTCCGGCGCGTAGAGCCCCTCGCGCGGCGCGAACCCCGCTTCGTCGGTCGGCTCCGCCTTCACATTGTACGGACAGACCTCCTGGCAGATGTCGCAGCCGAATACGTGATTGCCGATCAGCGGGCGCAGGTCATGGGGAATGGCGCCTTTCAACTCGATAGTGAGATACGAGATGCAGCGGCGCGCATCGAGAACGTACGGCCCGGCGAATGCTCCGGTCGGGCACGCGTCGAGGCATAGCGAGCATCGGCCGCAGCGGTCGCGAATCGGCCGGTCGTATTCGAGCTCGAGGTCGACAAACAGCTCGCCCAGAAAAAACCATGAACCCTTCTTCGGCGAAATGAGCTGGGTATTCTTGCCGATCCAGCCGACGCCGGCCACGCCCGCTATGCCGCGCTCCAGCACAGGGCCGGAGTCGACGAACGCACGGCCTTCGACGGGGCCGTCGCACAGAGCGCGAATTCTCTCCAGCAGCGCATCGAGCCGTTGCCGCATCAAATCGTGATAATCGTCGCCCCAGGCATAGCGCGAGATCCAGCCGCGCGCGCCGCTCGGAGCCTTCGGCCGCTCGTGCGGCGTGAAATAATTCATGCCGACCGAAACCACCGAGACCGCCCACGGGACGAGCTTTTTGGGATCGCGCCTGAGCGCTTCGGTGCGCTGAAGATATCCCATCTCGCCGCCGAGCCCGCGCCGCAGCCATGCGGCGAACGATTCCTCGCGCGGCGCCGCCGTTACCGGCGAGATGCCGGCGAGCGCAAATCCGAGGCGCTGGGCGGCGGATTTGATTTCGTCGGAGAGCGTTTTAGGTTTGTCGACTTTGTTCATTTTCAAAGTCCGATGCTCGTATGGTATTATGCCTCAAAATATCCCTGCGGAGAACGCTGCGCAATGCTGTGATGGCATCAGCTTGGCACCTTCATTAAACAGTTGGTTAAGGACGCACAACATGAAACCATGCTATTATCGTCTTTCGTATTGAAACGGCCCTTCCTCTCTGTTACTTGGGCTAGTGAGGTGATGAAGCCGTTAGCGATCATATTTCTTGCGTTTCTGCTTATCCTCGGCCCCGTCGCATGGATCGTCGAGGCATGTCTTGACGGTCACCCTCATCACGTATCCGTCGAACAAGTTGCTGCTCAAGATGATCGACATGACGATGATGCGACCCCTTCCATCCACTGCGCAGTTTTGGATCAGCAATTCGGGGCTGCATTGCGATCGGCTCCAGCGGGAATAACCAGATCGCTTAGCGCCAGTCTTATTGATACCGCTTCATCACACGAGGGAATTTCCGCTTCGACTGCCGCCGATCTTTGGCGCGACGCTCTGTTTAAAGGATTTTTCTCGAGCCTGTCTTCAAGCTCTATTTCTCGTTACTTAGTGCTTTCCGTGCTGCGTATCTAAAACCACTCCCAGCGCGTCTTATTCCCTAACCTTTATCGACGATTTGGGTCGGGTCGTTCTTCTGCAAGTGGACCCGTACGTGTTCTCGTTCACCGGAGGCCGCTCATGCGAGCGAAAATCCGCATTGTATTGCTATCGATGTTTTTCCTTTGCCTGGGAATCGATCTTGTCGCGGCGGGAGAAGCTCTACAACAGCACATGGAGACGCATCATCCGCAAAACTGGAAATTCACGCTGCCCAAGGGCGATGCGAAAAAGGGGCGGGACGTTTTCGTCAAGTATGAATGTTACTACTGCCATGAAGTCCGCGGCGAAGAGTTCCCGTTCGCGGCGGTCGACTACGGACCGGAGCTCAGCCAGATGGGGCCGTTGCATCCTCTGGAATATTTCGCCGAATCGATCGTGAATCCGGACGCGGTTGTAGGAAAGGAGTATCGAGATTCGAACGGAAGGTCCACGATGCCCAGTTCAAACGACAAAATGACGGTACAAGAATTGATCGATGTCTCCGCGTATCTCGCATCGCTGAAGCCCAAAGGAGTGCCGAAGTCGGTCACCGGCGAAGGCAAAGTGATCGCGCTCGTGCCCGACAAAGATGAAATCGTCATCGAGCACGGAGCTATTAAAGACTACATGGGCTCTATGACAATGGGCTATAGGGTTGCGTCGCGGGCTTTCCTAAAAGCGATGAAGCCGGGAGACAGGATTCGCTTCACCATCGATACGGATAAGCGCGTCGTTACCAAAGTTGAAAAGCTCAAGAACTGAAACAGGGAAAAAAGATGATGAAAACTAAATTCTTTGTGAGGAATTTATTGCTGCTGACACTAACCGGATGCGCTGCGTACGAGTTACAGCCGCTCCCGGCTAATCACCCCGCCAACGTTGAAGCGAAAACAGCCGTCGCAAAGCCCCTCTCGCAGACACTGGCTTATACCTCCGCCGAGTCGCCGGCAAAGACGGCGGCGGCGGAGCGCCAGGACCATGAGGCGCACCATGCCACATCGGGCCAAACTGCGGTCGGCGAAGGAAAAGTTATCGCGACCGTGCCCGATTCGAATCAGCTCGTTATCGAGCACGGGGCGATCAAGGGCGTCATGGATGCCATGACGATGGGTTATCCGGCCGATCCGCCTTCGTTGCTCCAGGGGCTCAAACCGGGCGACCGGATTCGCTTCACCATCGATATTCCGAAAAAGACCATCGTGAACATCGAGAAGTTGAACAGTTGAAGGAGACGGTCATGGCACAATGGCTGAAAATCGCCGGGCTCCTTGCCTCCCTCGGCTGGCTGAGCGGTTGCGCCGCCATGCCCCTCGACGGCGGCTTTTCCGACGTGAGCGCGGCGGTCGAGCAAAGAGCGGCGGTCAAGGTGTTCTGGAACAACGGCTCGGACTTGGACGCACAGGCGCGGCAAAAGCTGCGATCGCTGCTCAATGGGAGCCTGACGGCCGATGCCGCGGTGCAGGTGGCGCTGCTCAACAACCGCGAGCTTCAGGCAACGTATTCCGATCTCGGCGTCGCCCAGGCGGACTTGGTCCAGGCCGGGCTGCTCAAAAATCCCATCTTCGATGCGGCGATTACCTTTCCGATTTCCGGCGGCCGTACGGACTTCGAGCTTACGGCCGTCATGAATTTTCTCGATGTTTTTTACGTGCCGCTTAGAAAGCGTGTCGCAGCCGCCCGGTTTCAAGAAACCAAGCTTCGGGTTACCGGTGCCGTTCTCGATTTCGTCGGGCGCGTTCGCACCGCATTCTACGTACACCAGGCGAATGAGCAAATACTCGAGCTTCGGCAAACGGTCGCGGCGGCGCTGGCCGCTTCGTACGAAGCGGCCCGGCGGCAACACGAGGCCGGTAATATCTCGGACCTGGATCTTCTCAGGCAAAAGGCGCCGTTCGAGGCAGGCAAGCTGGCGCTGCGCTCTGCCGAGGCTGCCGCGGCCCAAAGCCGGGAGCAGCTGAACATGCTGATGGGAACCTGGGGCGAAGAGACGAATTGGAAAATGGAAAAACGGCTCCCGGATATTCAATTGCAGGAGATAAAAGCCGCGGAGATCGAAAAAACGGCGATTGCAAAAAGCCTTGACCTGGAAAACGCGAAACAGCGCATCATTGTGGCGGGCGAGCAGCTCGGAGTGACAAAGGCCACTGCGCTCGTTCCGGAATGGGGCCTCGGGACGCGCGGCGAGCGCCAGGAAGGGGCATGGTCGGTCGGGCCGATGTTGGAAATTCCGCTTCCGATATTCGATCAGGGACAGGGGCGCATGGGCCGCGCGGCGGCGGAGCTCAGGCGCGCGCAGCAGGAATATTACGCTCTCGCGGTCACCATCCGCGCTTCCTCACGAGCGGCCTTCGAGCGGCTGGAGGCATCGCGGGACCGCGCGCTTTACGCACGGGACATTTTGCTTCCGCTGCACGAGAGAATCGTCAACGAGGCTCAGCTTCACTATAACGCCATGCAGCTCGGTGTTTTCGAATTGCTCCGCGCCCGCGAGGGGCAAATCGAGGCCGGCCTTACCTATGTAGAGGCGCTGCGGGACTATACGTTGGCTCTCGGGGACCTGACGCAATTGCTGAACGGCCGCTTGCCGCGGTCGGACGCTCCGACAACGAGCCGTTCGAGCGTCAGAGCCGCTGCCGACAAAGAAGACTATTGACGGGGGAAATCATGGAAAAGTTTTCGAGACGACGACTTTTAAGCATAGGCGCTATTGCGGTCGCAGGCGTCGCCGGGCTGTCGAAGAAAGCAACAGCCCAGGCTCCGGCCGACGCACCCCGCTATCAATCTTCAATCGGCAAAGCTTATTGGGAACGGAGCTACAGCGGAGGCCCCGTCGACGTGAAACCGCTTGCGCCGATCGCGCCAGGAAAAGGCTACCGCCCGGTGATCATTCCCAACGGCGCGGCGCTTCCCTTCAGGATCGTGGACGGCGCCAAAGTCTTTCATCTGATCGCCGAGGAAGTGGAGCACGAATTCGCTCCCGGCCTTCGCGCGAAATGCTGGGGCTATAACGGCCGGGTGAACGGCACCGTGATCGAGGCCGTGGAAGGCGAGCGGGTGCGAATATACGTGACCAACCGTTTGCCCGTCGCCACCTCGGTTCATTGGCATGGCGTGAATCTTCCGAACGGGATGGACGGGCTGGCCGGACTCACGCAGCCCTACATAAAAGCCGGCGAAACTTTCAAATATGAGTTTACGCTGCGGCAGCACGGCACGCAGATGTTTCACTCGCACCAAGACGAAATGACGCAAATGGGAATGGGGCTGATCGGCAATTTCGTCATTCACCCGCGCAATCCCGCGCCGGAATATCATGTCGATCGCGACTTTTCGCTGATGATCAGCGAATGGTCGGTCCCGGTGGGCGCCGCGCGGCCCAACACTATCGAAATGACCGATTTCAATATCCTTACGATCAACGGCAAGGTCTTTCCGGCAACCGCGCCGTTGATTACTAAAACCGGCGACAAAGTGCGGCTTCGCCTCGGCAATCTGGGAGCCACGGATCATCACCCGATGCATCTGCATGGGCATCACTTTCGTGTCGCGGCGACCGACGGCAAAGACATTCCGCTTTCCGCCCAATGGCCCGAGACGACCGTTCTGGTCGGCGTCGGACAGACGCGGAATATAGAGTTCATCTCCGACGCGCCCGGCGATTGGGCGTTTCATTGTCACATGACACATCACATCATGAATCAAATGGGCCACAGGTTTCCCAATATGGTTGGGGTCAAGGCAGGCGACCTGGATCAGAAAATGCAATCGCTGTTGCCCGGCTACATGACGATGGGACAGACCGGCATGGACACGGGCAAAGACGCCGAGATGATGCCCGCGCCGCGCAACAGCATCGCGATGAAAGGCATGCAGGGACCGTTTGACTACATCGGCATGGGCGGGCTGCTCACGATTCTCAAAGTCCGCGACCGGCTTGGCAGCTACGAAGAAGATCCCGGATGGTATGAACATCCGAGGGGGACGGTGGCGACGAGGGCGAGTGACGATGAGCTTCGGCGCGACGCCGTTTCGGTGAACGGCGCAGGCTTACCCCGAGAGAGCATCCGCACGCACAATCATTGACGAATGTTCCGCTTATACGGCGAATGATGAAAACGTACTGGTGTTGGCCTGGATATCTCGGCAGCGCATTCGGCTGCGACACGCTTTTTGTTGCTCGTAAGATCGCGTAAATTCGTTATCTCTCGGTACTTACTGTAGTGCCGCCGCTCTAGTGATAGGAGACGTTGCCGCCGCCGTTTTCCTCTTCGCTGTCGAGGAGCGGCTTGCGGCCGGCGAAGCCGTCTTCGATGCGGTGCCAATAGCCGACCGACTCTTCGCCGAAGCGCCAGCACAGGAACACGATCTCGCCGCCGAGCTGACACGGAAAGTCGACCAGGCCTTCTTCGATCCCTTTGCAGATGCAGCCGTACGCGTTGATCTCCTCGACCATGCATTTGACTTCCTGGATGAGGCTCGCGATCGCGGCGTTTTGCTGCAGCGACTTCATCAGCTCGGGGCTCGACGGCGACAGGCGCTCTTCGCGGATGACGACCTCGCTTTTTTCCTTGAGCGAATTCAGATGCGTCAAGATGCGCTCAACCAACGGCTTTAGCTCCGGCAGAAGCGCGTTCGCTTCGTCGACGGTGAAAAGACGCGTATGCTGTGCCGACGCCATCGATTATAAGCCCATGCCTTTCCGCAGCTCACCCAAAAGAGCGATGTTGTCGGCGTGACCAGTCATGCGCGCGGTGATCCGGCCGCGGATCGGCCGCCCGAGCAGATAAAAATCGCCCACGATGTCGAGAATCTTGTGGCGCGCGAACTCGTCCGGAAACCGCAGCTCGGTGTTGATGACACGTTCGTTGTCGATCAGGATACAGTTGCTGAGCCGGCCGCCGTTGACGAGCCCGGCCTTTTCCAGATTCTCGATGTCCTTTACAAATCCGAACGTACGCGCCGGAGCGATCTCTTCCCTGAAGGATTCCGCGCCGCGGCAGACATACGTATGCTCCTGAACGCCGACGGGCTCCGGGTAATCGAGATGGTAGTGCACGCTGAACGTGTCCGCCGGCTCGACGCTGATCGTCTCGCCGTTCTTGTCTCCGACGCGATAGGTTTTGTCGACGACGATCTCCGACCATTCCGCTTCCTGCTCTTCGATGCCGGCCTCCTCGATCAAGCGGCAAAACTCCAGCGCCGAGCCGTCCATGATCGGGATCTCGCCCTGAACCTTCACCAGCAAATTGCTGATGCCGTAGCTGTGTAGGACAGCGAGAAAATGCTCGACCGTGCCGACGACGATGCCCTTGCCGCGAAGCGAGGTCGCATAGCCGGTCGAGCCGACGTAGTCTAGATGCGCAGGCACCGTCGCATCGGCGGAGATGCCGCTGAAGAGAATCCCGCTGTTCGGCGGCATCGGATGCAGCACGGCGCCGGTCTTGATGCCCGAGTGCAATCCCTGGCCGGAGAAAACAACGCTTTTTTTCAGCGTTTTCTGTTTGAGGTCGCTGTTTAGCGCGCCATGCCGCGCGCGCCGCTTCGCCCTCGCTTCTTTAGGCTTGGCGTCGGCTCCGTCGCCGCTTGATTCGCCGAGCGCCCGCTGCACAGTAAGCAGCAGGCCGTCGAGCGACAGCGGCTTCTCCATGAAATCGAACGCGCCGAGCTTGGTGGCGGTGACGGCGGTATGAATGTTGCCGTGGCCGGAGATCATGATGACGTTCAAATCCGGCTCCTGCTTTTTGATGTCTTTCAAAAGACCGATGCCGTCCACCTCGGGCATCCAGATATCGAGCAGCACGAGATCGGGCCGCTCGCTCTTGATGATACCGAGAACTTTCGTGCCGTCCGCGGCTTCGATCACGCGATAGCCCTCGTCGCTCAAGGTCTCACGGATCGATTCGCGCACCCGGTCTTCGTCGTCGACGACGAGGATTTTTTTCTCTGCGGTTTTGCCTTTCAAGTATCCTCCAGACGGTTACGATCCGATCACCGCACGTTTTTGCGCGAGCTTCAAGGTTGCATGGTCCCGAACGGGCAGCTCGATGATGAAGCGCGTTCCCCGCGGCTCGTTCGGCCGCACCCGAATGTGGCCGCGGTGATCCGCGACGATCGCGCTGACAATGGCGAGACCAAGCCCCGTCCCCTCTTTCTTGGTAGAGAAATAGGGCTCGAAGATGCGTGCCCTAACTTCGGGAGCGAGCCCGGAGCCGTTGTCGGCGACCTCCAGAAGCACGATGCCCGCCGAAGGCGAATACGTCGTCGCGATGCGAATCTCGCCGGTATTCTCTTCCACCGCGGCGACGGCGTTGTCGAGCAAATTGATGAGCACGCGCTTGATTTGATCGCGGTCGAGCTCGAGAGACGGAATTTCGCCTTGCCGGAATTCGAAGCGGATGCCCTTGTGCCCTTCTTTATACAGGAACAGCGCCTCTTTGACGATGTCGTTCAGGTTGTTCGCCGTCAGCTCCGCCGCCGGCAGACGCGCGAACTGAGAAAATTCGTTTACGAGGTTTTTCATATCCTCGACCTGCGTGATGATCGTCGCCGTGCATTTGTCGAGGATTCCGCCGTCGCCGTCGAGGAGCTTGGCGTAGCGCTTGCGCAGCCGCTCGGCGGAGAGCTGAATCGGCGTGAGGGGATTTTTGATCTCATGCGCGATCCGGCGCGCGACTTCGCGCCACGCCTCCATGCGCTGCACCTTTTGAATTTGGGTGATGTCTTCGAGAAAGATCATGGCGCCGAGCGTTTCGCCGTCGTCTCCCCGCAGCATCGCGCCCGTGGCGACGGCGGTGAGAATCTGGTCGGGCAGGGCGATCTTGATCTCGCGCTCGACGGTGCCGCCGCCCGTGACCTGCTCCATGATCTCGCGCATGGTGCGGAGCTGCTCCGACTGGAAGACGCCCGAATACGCTTTACCGACGGCTTCGTCGGCCTTGACACCGAGCATCTGCTCGGCGGCGGCGTTCATCGTGGTGATCGTTCCCGCCGGATCGACGGATATGACGCCGGCTGCGATGTTGCGCAGCAGCGTCTCCATGTAGCGGCCGCGACGCGCGAGCTCGACGTTGATCTGCTTCAAGTCGCGCGTCATCTGATTGAACGAGTCGACGAGCGTGCCGATCTCGTCATCGCCCGCCGCCTCGATCTGGTAGTCCCAGTTTCCGTGCGCGACTTCGTGGGTTCCTGCCGCGAGACTCTGGATAGGGACCGTGATCCCTTTGGCGAGATAAAGCCCGAACCACGTCGCCGAGAAAATAATCACGAGCGTGATCAGCAGCAGCGTCAGAATGTAGCTGTTTTTCACCGGGCGTTTGAGCGCGGTCAAATGCTTGTACTGCTCGTAGGAGCGCGAGATCTGCAGCGAACGGTTGGTGAGGCTCTTGGGCACATAGTAATCGACTACGACGGCGCCGAGGATTTTCTTGTCCGTGCTGTAGATCGGCACGGCGCCGCGGATAATATCGCCTTCCCCGAACGCCTGTGTGCGGGTGACCTCGATGCCGCGCAGCGCGCGGTTGAGAAAATCGGACTCCGGCTTGATCGTGACGCCCGTCGGGACCTGATCGTTGAAAGCGACGACGAGGAGCTGCCGGTCCGGTCCGAAGACCTCCACGGTCCCGAGATTGTATTCGCGCTGCTTGGCCTGGATAAACTCCTTCAAGTCGGCCATGCGTTTGTTGTCGAACATTCCCTCTTGCGTCATCCGCTGGCTCAGCTGGCGCGCGTTGAAAAGCGCGTTGCTGGCGGCGTTCTGGTAATAAGCCTGCGCCACTTCGAGCGATCCCTGCAGAGCGTTTTCGATCTGCACGTCGAACCACCGCTCGAACGATCGTGTAACGAAGCCGCCGGCAATGAAAAAGAGCAGCAGGGTCGGGACAAGCGAGAGCGCCACGAAGGCGATGACGAGGCGGACCCGCAGGCGCGAGCCGAGGATGCGTCTTTTCCGCTCGAAAACCAGCTTGACCAGGTTGCGGACGACGAGAAAAATCAACAGGATCAACAGGATGATGTTGATGTTGACGAGGAGGAAAAACGCGATGTTGTTGGCGGCCGAGTAGTCCGAGACGTCGGGGAGTTGGACCTCGAAATACACGAAGATCATCACCATCAGCATGGTGACGAGAATAACGATCGCCTCGCGCTTTCTGCGTTTTGCCTCTTCGAGGCGGAGGCTTTCTTCTAGCTGGCGCTCATCCATGGAAAATGCGGCGATCGGTAAAATCCCGGCAGTTTAGAGGATTATTGCCGGTCTGGCTGGATTTTACCGTCGGAAAAGGTAAAGGACAAGCGTAATAATCAGGCTGATGACAATGGATGTCGCGAGCGGAAGGTAGAACGTAAAATTGCCCCGTTGAATGTAGATGTCGCCGGGGAGGCGTCCAAGCCAGGGGATTTTCGAGCCGACGGAGAACAATAACCCCAGCACAACCAATAGGATGCCGATGATAATAAGCGACTTGCCGAGGGGATTCATCGCTAAGCCTTCCCTCAAATTTTATCGCCGGAGAATGCGGCTTAAAAGAGGGTCGGCTGCTTTTTCACGGGTTGTCCCGGCTTGCGGCCGAAATGATCGTAGGCAAGCGCCGTCGCGACGCGGCCTCGCGGCGTCCGGTTAAGAAAGCCGGCCTGGATGAGAAATGGTTCGTAGACGTCCTCGATCGTGTCCTTCTCCTCTCCTATGGCGGCGGCGAGCGTCTCGACCCCGACGGGGCCGCCGGCGAACTTGTCGATCAAGGTGAGCAGCAGCATCGTATCCATCTTGTCGAAGCCCATCGGATCGACTTCGAGCATTCTCAGCGCTTCGTCGGTGACTTTCTTCGTTATCCGCCCGCCGGCCTTTACCTCCGCGTAGTCGCGCACCCGGCGGAGCAGGCGGTTGGCGATGCGCGGCGTGCCGCGCGAGCGGCGCGCGATCTCCGCCATCCCTTCCTCGTCGCCGGCGACGCCGAGTATCGAGCCGGAGCGCCCAAGTATCCGCGTCAGCGCGTCCGGCGAATAAAAATCGAGGCGGAAGATCGCTCCGAAGCGATTCCTGAGAGGCGATGTCAGGAGACCCGATCGGGTGGTTGCGCCGACGAGCGTGAAACGCTTCAAGTCGAGCTTGATCGATCGCGCCGACGGGCCCTGCCCGATCATAATGTCGATCTGATAGTCCTCCATCGCCGGATAGAGGACCTCCTCGACCACGTGATTCAAGCGGTGGATCTCGTCGATAAAGAGAATGTCGCCCTCTTCCAGGTTGGTGAGCAGAGCGGCGAGATCGCCCGGCCGCTCGACGACAGGACCCGATGTGGCCTTGATATTCACGCCCATCTCGCGCGCGATGATGTAGGCGAGCGACGTTTTGCCGAGTCCCGGCGGCCCGTGAAAAAGCAGGTGATCCAGAACGTCCTTGCGACCCCGGGCCGCGGCGATCGCGACCTTGAGGTTCTCCTTCACCTGCTCCTGGCCGACATATTCATCGAAGCCGCGCGGACGCAGGTTTACCTCGAACTTTAAATCTTCGTCGGTCCGCGCGGGCGTGATCGGCCGGGTTTCCATGTGATTAATACTGAGTTCGGATTTTGGGGTTTTGCGGGTCGAAATTCAAGAAAAAACTACTGGCTGAGTCTTCGCAGCGCCTCTTTCAGCACGTCGGCCAGGCTGCCTTCCTGCTTCTGCGCGATTTCCCGGACGGCTTTCTCCGCGTCCGCGCGGCGGTAGCCGAGATTCACGAGAGCGGATATGGCATCGCGCGAGACCTCGGAGCCGCCGTTCGCCGCGGCGCTCGCCACCGGCGGCCGCATCGCGACCGCCTTGTCCCTGAGCTCGACGACCATTCTCTCGGCCAGCTTCTTTCCGACGCCGGGAATGGATTGGAGCCGCGCCTGGTCACCCTCCTTGAGGGCGCGCGCGAGGTCGTCCGCCGGAATGCCTGAAAGGATCGTGACGGCGAGCTTCGGACCGATACCCGAGACGCTGTTGAGCAGAAGAAAAACCTGCTTCTCCTCGGGCTCGAGAAAGCCGAAAAGATGCAGCGCATCCTCGCGGAGGTGCGTGTGGATGAAGAGACGCACCTTCTCCCCCGGCTCCGGCAAGCGGTAGAAGACACTGAGCGGAATAAAAATCTGGTAGCCGACGCCGCCGACGTCGACGGTGATCTCTCCGGGGGCTTTGGCGTCGAGAATGCCGCTGATGCTGCCGATCATCCGTTTCTTGGACGCGCCGAACGCAGGACCCTCGGCGCCGCTTCGTCGATGCGAAGCTTAAACGCGCGTTGATGCAGGTCACAGATGGCGGCGGCGAGCGCGTCGGCAGCGTCCGCCGCGATCGGGCCGCCGACATGGAGAAGCGATCCCACCATCTTCTGCACCTGCTCTTTGCTCGCGTGGCCGTAGCCGACGACGGATTGCTTGATCTCTACCGACGCATACTCATGAAGGACGAGATCCTTCTCGGCGGCGGCGAGCAGCGCGACACCGCGCGCCTGGCCGAGCTTGAGCGCGCTGACGGCGTTCTGCGCGAAGAAGACCTTTTCGAGGCTGACGCCGTCGGGGCGGTGACGCGCGATGACTTCACAAAGGCCGTGGTAAATGCGCTTGAGGCGCATACCCTGCGCCTGCCCTGCCGAACAGGCGATCGTGCCGTGGTCGACGTGCACGAGCGCGCTGCCCGTCATTTCGACCACGCCCCAACCGGTCGCGACCGTGCCCGGATCGATTCCTAAAATGCGCTCGGTGCTCGGGCGTACGTCGCGGCCGACGCTCATCAACTCGCTTTCTCTAGAATTTCGGTGGGAATATTGAAATTGGCGGAGACGCTCTGTACGTCGTCGTGATCTTCCAGCTCTTCGGTAAGCTTCAAAATCTGCTCGGCGTGCTTTTCGTCCACGGTGACGGTGCTTTTCGGCATCATCGTCACCTGCGCCGTCGTCATCGCGATTTTGTCGCGCTCGAGCGCATCGCGCACTTTTTCGAAATCCTCCGGCGAAGTCAGCACCTCGAAGGTGCCGTCTTCGTCGCGCACATCTTCGGCGCCAGCGTCCAGCGCGAGGCCGAAGAGCCGGTCCTCGTCGACCTGCGCCTTGTCGACCGTGATGAGGCCTTTTTTGTCGAACATCCAGGCGACGCAGCCATTTTCACCGAGGTTGCCGCCGTAGCGCGTAAACAGATGGCGAATCTCCTGGACCGTGCGGTTTTTATTGTCGGTGAGCACCTGGACGAGGATCGCCGTGCCGCCGGGGCCGTAGCCTTCGTATTGAACTTCTTCGTAAGCGGCGCCTTCGATCTCCCCGGTACCCTTCTTGATCGCGCGGTCGATGTTGTCGTTCGGCATGCTGTTGGC
>Ga0075426_10001766_pt1 | contig 15428 bp, 13 predicted proteins | sample SoiMethybrSBSTD5_FD_75304 | JGI IMG/M metagenome (GOLD analysis project Ga0075426, IMG submission 75304) | Bulk soil microbial communities from a Populus tree surrounding site in Tennessee, USA - Soil MetaG P. TD hybrid SBSTD5 | ecosystem: Environmental > Terrestrial > Soil > Tree plantation... | reverse complement strand
CCTTCAGATTGAGGAACGCATAGTCGCCCTTCGGATCGGCGGCGACGAGCAGCGCCGGCGCAAGCCCACCCTCCCCGCGCGCCAGCCCCGGCTCGAACAGGACGTGGCCGGCCGCATCGGTACTGCGCACCGCCAGCACCTCGTTATTGCGCGCAATGAGCCGCAGCTCGACACCGGCGTCGGCGTCGGTGCTGGCGAGCGAATGCACGAAGGCGTGGATCCCGTCATTGCCCGAATAGGCGGCGAGCCCGAGATCGGAGACGATGAACCACTGGGTGGCGAGATCGGTGTAGTCGTTGTCGGCCTTGGCTCCGGCCGGCTCGGCGCTCATCACATAGACGCCGGGCTGCAGGTTGCCGACCGCCTCGTCCACCGGGAACGCGGTCGTGACGTCGGCATTGAGTGCGCTTTCGACCTTGAGCTCGCCGCTCCAGACCTTCGTTCCCTTGGCCTCGGCGAGGCGCTTGAACTGGGAGCGGTCGAGCGCGCGCTGGAAATCGGCCTCGCGGTACTCACCCGCGATCACGGTGTCGACCAGGCTTCGGTCGCCGATGCGGTAGATCTCGACCGTCACCGCCGGGGTATTGACGCTCACCAGCGGGATGCCGCGCTGTCCGCTGCGCGGCAGCACATAGGCCTTGGCGGCAAAGCGCACGAACGGCTTGCGGTCGCGCACATAGATGGCGAACTCTGCCGGCTTGCTCAGCGTCTCGTGCACGGCCGAGGGCAGTCCGGCGCGCAGCGCGATGCTGTAGCGCTCGCCGTGCTTGAGACCCTCGATGCAAAGCTGCTTGTCGTCGGCCGAGAGTGCGGGCTTGTCCTGGCCCGCGACGCTCACGAACGGCGAGAAATCGGTTCGCCGGCTCAACAGCTCCTCGGAGAACTGGAAGCAGGCCCGGGGCGATGCGGCGTCGGCATCGACCGAATAGTCGAGCAGGCGAAAGCCGTGCTCCTCGCGCATCCGGTCGTAGGTCGCACGCACCTCGGACGCCTCGTGGCGCTCGAGCGAGAGGCGCAGCGTGTCGAGCGCGGGACGCCACAGCTTGCGGTCCGAATAGCTCGCGCCGAGCTCGAACAGCGCGTCGGCCTCGTCATTCGCGGCCGTCGCCCGCTGATAGGCGATGTAGGCCGCGGTCGTCGTGCGCGCGGTCAAACGCGCCCGTTCTTCGTCGCCCACGGGCGCGATCTGCCGCATGGCGCGGGCGAGCTTGAGCCAGGTCGCGGCGTCCTGCGGCCCCGTCGCGACCGCCTGCTGGAGCAGATCGACGGCGGAGCGGTTGTCGCCCTTCGCCAGCGCCACGTCGGCCTCGCGCCGGAGCGCCGCGGCCGGTTTTGCGACCGTTCCGGCGTCCTTCTTGATCTGCGCCTCGAGCCGGATCGCGGCATCGGCGAGGTCATCGCGGTGAAAGGGCTTGTCGGCGGCTGGGGCGGAGATGACGACAAGGGCGAGCAGCGCGGCGGCCAAAGCGCCGGCAAAGCCGGCGCGGATGAACGCGAGCATCGAGAGCCTCCCTCCCGGAAGTCCGGGGTCCGTGCGTGCCTTCCACCCTGTGGCACGCTGAAGGCGAAACGTGTCGGAGTCGTGGCCGGAATGCGCCGCACGCGTCCGGCGCTCGGCCCGCGCGGCGCCGCCGACGGCGGCCGCGGCCTTAACCCCGATGTCGGGATTGTGCCGTAAGCTGTGCTTCGGTCGATGCTATAGCCTCGGGAGTGGGCTATCTTCCGGCGTGCCCCGACGCTAAACGGGAACCGCCCGGCGGCACTCGGGCGCGACAAAGGCCCCGTAGCTCAGGGGATAGAGCAGCAGCCTTCTAAGCTGAAGGTCCCTGGTTCGAATCCAGGCGGGGTCGCCAATCGCCTTACCGGGTGTTGTTTTCAACGGATTTTCGGCCGAATCTACAAATCTCGGCAGTCTGATCCCGATCAGCGATGAGCAAGCGAAAGTATTCCGCGCCGCATTGGAGGGATTGGGCGGGTTCCTCCAGGAAACCTTCGGGACGGTCCCTGTCGACATCGTAGGAACATCAAAGGCAGCCTTTGCGTTACGGAAGCATGCGCAACCCACAACAGCCTGTTGTCCGCGCGACGCCCGAACCCATGTTCCGGCAGCCCCAAGATTTTGAACTGTACGAGCCAGTCGCGACCTCCGAACGCAGAGCCGCAGAGCAGGGATACGAGCGCATGGATGAGTTGCTGCTCTTACGGACAGCCCATGACGCAGGACTAGCGCTGCCGCGGAGTGTATCCGGTGGTTACAGCTAAGCCGGAGCGCTTTCCCGAGCTGATCACGCGAGCCGTCCGAGCCTGGCATCGTCGCCCGTCCTGACTCATCAGGTGGGCCGCGTTGAACAGCGCAATGACCGGATCGACGACGTCGGTCCGCACAGTCGGTAGCAAATTCCCCGGCCGCCCCTCCAACGCGGGGCCCGGACGCGGATAGCCAAAGGCCGGGGATATTCACAGCCGGCGACGCGCAGTCTGCCGGGCTCGGCCATGCGCTCGAGCAATTGTATGCCGGCGCGCGATCGACGCAGCAGCCTCGCGAGAGGCCACCTTGCACCAGAAAAATCTACCCAAGGATTGAACCGACTAGACGCCCTGCTTCGCGCCGCCCGCGAATCCGGGATCCGCTCACGTCCCGCACCCTGCCTACATTTGCCCGCGTCGCCATGCGGCCATCAGCTCGGCTTGTGACGCGTCGAGCGTGCCCGTCGTGCCGTGATTGCCAATTGGCGCGCCGTGCTGCCCCGTAAGTGACCAACAGTAGCGGCCCGCCCTGCGGGCTCGCCGGGTCCCTCATTACCCGGCCGACAACGAACGCCGCCCGAGAGCAGCAGCCAATCTTCCTCGTCGAACACTGGCGGAGCGTGGCGTCACGGTCCTTGGTTCTGACCCAGCGCGGTGCCACGTCGCTCGGTGTCACCTCATTCGGTGATCCCGATATTGGAAGTTCAGCAGGTACAATGGATTCTCCCTCCAAAAGCCCAGGCGCGAACCGGAGCTCGCCGCTGTGTCTGAACAACGATCAGTGAAGGGCTCGGGGCGGTGTAGCGAGCTGAGAACTCCCAGCGCCGACAGCGTGTAACTCGGGATAGCGCCTTTGATGCAAGTCAAAGCGGGGGCAACGCCCGCGCGCGACAATTCGCAGCGAGTGGGTCGGGGCCGTGCTGACCCAGGATGTAGAATGCCCTCTTATCGCGTTGACTTCTTCAAGACCTTACTGAGTTCCGACGGACATCAGTTCAAGTGCTTGCAACAAAGCATCAACGTCAAGGACTCGGAAACTCCCGCGGAAGCCGCAGAGCACGCATTGAGACTCTTCGAGGCGCTGCACCATGTCCCCGACTGGACGCTGTTCGCCGACAAGATCGAGGTCAATGCGGATCCCCGGTGACGCTTGCCTCGGTTCGTCGCCGCCTGCGCTGAGGAATCAGGACGTCGCCACGCCGCGAGGAGCGCAACTTGCGCCGGGGAGAGACCCTGGTGGTTTGTAGATGGCCGAATTCGCTTTTGAGATCAGACGTCGCGCTTGCGCAGGTTTGTAAGTCCAAACCCTTGATCTGCTTGAGTCCTGCGACTTCAGGCGGGGTCGCCAATAAGTCCAATAACTTAGCCCATCCTGAGGCGCATTTTCTTATCGTCAGTCAGATCATCGCCGCTGGCATATCACGCCGCCGCCCCGCCAGCGCTCGCAATGCCGCAGATCTGAAACTGCTCAGGGTCTCGGGGCGCAACACACGACGTCCCCAGACCCGGTAGGCGCGATGTCCGCTGCTTAACAACTCGGGAGTCGCGGGGCTGGTCCCTGAGACATCGGGCGGAGGCTCAAGGTGAGGCAAGCTCGAGCTGCGCGGTGAGATCCCGGGTCGCGCGTGCAGATGACCGTCTTTTGCCGAAAACAGCGCGCAAGTGGGAGCGTCAGTGCTTTCTGGAATTGACCCAGGACGTCATCACCTGCTCCCAAGATTTCTGCCACTGTTCTGCCAATTGCATCCAGAATTGCATCGGTGACAGGGCCATCCTTTGCAATTGTTCTGCGGATTGCGAGCCGCCGGTCGGAATGAACCCTGACGACTTCAGGTTGGACAACATCCTCGATGACGAGGCGGTCTTCGGGTTTGGCAATTTGAGTTGCTCGTCCCAGGCGTCCGTCAACTGGTCCATCATTTTGATCTGCGTTTCCGCGATGGTTTGCAACTGCGAGCGAGTGGCATCGACGAATTGCTCCGGCCATCCCAGTTCCTCAGCGGCCGAAGCTATCTTTTCGATCAGTCGCTTGCCATTTTTCTCATTGGACTCGACCAATTCGTCGCGCCAGTTCGACATGACTTTAAGAACGCCGTTCAACGCCTCCCGCGCCTCTTTGGTGAGTCCGGGTTCAGAGATGCGATTGAAATTTCGGTCCTCCACTTCCAGGAAACTGTTGGGCATGGAAACCTCTCCTCAATACAGCGCGGTGCGCCCGCGCCGCGGCCGCGAGCCTCAGCATTCCAACCTTTTGATGTAGTCAAGGTCGCCCGCGATGGACGCGGCAGCTCAGGTCGACAACGTTCCGTTGCGCAGATCGTTCCTATGCCTGCCTGGATGAAGCAGCAAGCCGCGGCCGGCCGGAGTCACCGGCGCCACAAGCCGTGCTTCACGCGCTCACGGTCGAGAATGAAGCGTTCTAGCGTTTCGGCAAACTGATAGCTGGCAGCGAGTTGGCGCCAAGTCAGAGCATTCCTTTCGAAATCGGCTTTGACGGCCGGATCATCCGCCGCGGCCGCACGCTGCTCAGCGTTGGCTGCTCGCTCAAGGCACTCAGCAATATGATTGCTGATTTTCTGAAGCATCGCCGTCTTTTTGTCAGCCCCATCTCCGGCGACTGTATGGCGGACGCGCCCCGATCGATCGGGCCGGCGGGTTCTGTACCGAAAAATCCAGCCGTCAGCCCAGCATCAGAGCGAACTGACCCGGTCTGTGAGCTCCGCGATCGTGCGCTGTGACGGCTGCTCGCGTGCGGCCATGCATAGCCGCGCCGCATGCTACCAGGACGTTTTGCTCCTGATCTCGGGCGACTTCGCCCATCCGAGTTATCGAGCTCATTTCCCTGTCGCGACTTATTGCCCGGACGACAGATGCATTCCCGCTGGGGCCAGCCGGGGTGCGCGGACCTGCTGCTCCTGTTCAAGCGTCCTGGCGCTATCGCGATGCGAGCTGTTCGACACCCCGGGGACCTGCGACGGCCCATAGCTTCTGGGGAGATGCGTGTCGGACACGATCCGGTAGCCCGAATAGGCCGCCGCCGCAAAGCACAACAGACATAGTGCAAAGATCACGCGCAAGAACTACTCCCGAAGCTTCTCGACTGCCTCAGGCAGAACCTCGCGCGCGGGGGCTTGTTCCCAGGCAAGCGGCACACCGTGAACCAGCTCGGCACCGGACACGGGAGCGTTTACCCCGGGCGCTGCAGCTCAGTGCTGGAGCTGGAAGTCTGTCGTACTGGTCTGGCCGGGCATATAGGCCGGGCCGTCCGGGTCATAGGGGATGCTCGGCGGGCGTGCTTGCTCGGCGGGCTTGGTTTCGGATGCATTGGGACCACCGCGAGCGGATGCATAGGGACTACGCTGAGGAGCCGCATAGCCGCCACGGTGAGCGGCCGCATACGGACCGCGCTGAGTGGCCTGCCGGCTCAAGGTGGCAGCGTTGGCTGTCCCCATCGGTCCGGCGCCAAGAATTGCGAAGCCCCGGCGGACAGCATTGCCATCGTGGCGAATGCAAGAAACGATTCGTTTCATCAGGAACTCCTGTACTAGACCCTGATGATGGGAAACGACTACGCCGCGGCCCTCGTTCTATTCACGCATCGCCTCAAGACGACCCGAGAACCCTGGCGGGGGCGCTGATCAATTGAATCGATGACGTCATCGGGGGGCCCAGCAGGGGCCCCCGCAGCCGAGAGGTCGGAGGTTCATGTCGCGGCGGGTTCGATTCACCCGCCGTCGTTGATCGCCGTCACGCAGCGCGCTTGCGCCGGTCGGGTCCGTGCCCCCAAGCGGGCGGCTGGGACGTCGCTCTGCCGGGGACGCCTCGTTGTCTCCTGTCTTGAAGGTACAAGGCGACGGGCAAGCCAACGAACACAAGGGTCCATAAGCTGAAGGCGACAATGGCGACGGCGGTGAGATGTGCGAGCATGAGTACACTCGTGACATTGTTGATCCGCGTGGCCCACGCGATCCGGATCACGGTCTCGCGGGCACCTCGAAAAACTAGGAGCTTGCGCGGATAGGAGCCAAGGCCGAGGGACCCGCATCGGCCTCGGAGTCTGTGCGCTGGCGTGCAAACGTCAGACGATGAATGCCGGAGGAACGATCCTTCGCCGGGCAGTGACCTCGGCAAGGTCAGAGCCGGAGCGCGTGCATGGTCAGATGGCAGCGGGTGATTCGGTCGGACAGTTTTCCGTCGCGCCAAGCACAGTCTCAGCGCAAAGGCTGTGCCGGGGGTCCAAGGTTCGTCCGCGCCGTTCCCAGGACTACGGGGTACCCAACAAGTCCCCTCTCCCCGCACGGTGCCGTGAGAGGCTTGGCACCGCCCCGTCATGGTGACCTTACGCGCGTCAGGTTGACAAACGATTGAGGCGCGACCCCTGGATGCGGCGGGGCGCGCCGGGGTCCGGGACTGCGGATGCCCGTTGGCCGCCGAGTTCGCTGCCGAATCGGCCAGTTCGCTGACGGGACGGGATGCGTGTCGGGACCGGGACGTTAGTTGCTGAACGGCCCCCACATGCCGTTCCACAGCTTCAAGCTCACCCGCGCTTCGACCATGTCGATCTTGCCGCCCACGCGGCGATCGTCGACATCCGGGAACGGGACAGAACCGTCCACACGGCTGTCGATGTTCACGTGCGTGTACTGGATGCCGACAATGATATTCGGCGTCCACGCATAATCGACGCCGGCGCCAGCATACCATCCGCTGTGCCGATGCGTGGTCCCGTCGTTGAAACCACCCGTCGCCTTGGAGAGGACGCTCGTTTCAACCAGGGTCGAGGCATAGCCGCCCGTTCCAAACAGCAGCCAATTGTTCAACGTCCAGCCAAGGCGGCCGCCGAAAGTGGCGATGTCCCGCTCGCGTTGTTGGCAAGTCGTGCTGGGGTTTGGGCAGGTGGCAGAACTCTTCAGATCGGTCAATCGGAAGCTCGACTCCGTGCCGACAAGGAGCTGACCGAACTGCCAGTTGGCTCCCGTGTGGATCCCGCCGACGACCCCGCTTCCGCCCGGCGGTTTCGTCGAGCTGCCGAAGAACGGAAAGAGCCACTGATCGGGGTGATCCCACGCACCGCCGACTGACCCGCCGAAGTAGAATCCGCTCCAGTTCATCGGCCCCGCCGGAGCCGTGGCGACGACCGGCGCTGGGACCGACACGTCGGCGGCCATGGCGGGAGCCGCGGCGAGCAGTGCCACTGCGAAAATTCCGGTCCTGAACGCCGTCGTTATCGCCGTCCCACCTCGTGAGGAACTCACCTCGGCAAGCTAGCAATCTTCGGCTCAGCCGACTGTCTCCCGTTTGCAACAATCAAGGGTTAATCCATCACTGACATACCGCGCGCGTTGCACGGGCGAGGGCGCGAGTGCATTCGCTTGGGTTGCAGGCGTGCTCGACTTGAGTGCCGAGTGATCTGTTCGAGGCGGAATGTCGGGCAGGGCTGTTTGGCGGTGCTTTTCCGCTGGGTCCAAGGCGCTCGATTGCGGCAGGCGCGAGGCGACGCGCCCTGTGTGTGCCTGCAGGACTGAAAACGAACGCAGCGATTGACCGTCTGCGCGAAGCCGACCACAAGGCAGGCTATGAGCACGCCATCCGCAGAAGCAAAGGACCGCGCCTCGCCGCTTGGCCTCGGCCCGCGGGGAATCGTGCCCAATCTCTACGACTGCGCGCTCTTCGTCATCATTGCGGCCGGCCTCGTGCTGATCGTCCACGCGGCACGCGAGATGGGCCAGCCGCTCGCCCGTCTCGAGGTCGTCCCGGTCACGCTCGACCCGCGCAACCTGCCCGAATATGCGCTGCGCACCACACTGCGCATGTTCGCGGCCATTCTCGCCTCGCTTCTGTTCACCTTCGTGGTAGCGACGCTCGCGGCGAAGAGCCGCAAGGCCGCGCTCGTCATCGTGCCGGCGCTCGACATCCTCCAGTCCGTGCCGGTGCTCGGCTTCCTCACCTTCACAGTGCTTTTGTTCATGCGGCTGTTTCCGGGCAGCCAGCTCGGCGCCGAGTGCGCCTCGATCTTCGCCATCTTCACCGCCCAGGCCTGGAACATGGCCTTCAGCTTCTATCAGTCCCTGCGCACGGTCCCGAGCGACCTCGACGAGGTGAGCCGTCATTTCCGCCTCTCGCCCTGGCTGCGCTTCTGGCGGCTCGAGGTGCCGTTCGCAGCCCCCGGGCTGATCTGGAACACCATGCTGTCGATGTCCGGTGCTTGGTTCTTCGTCGTCGCCTCGGAGGCGATCACTGTCGGCGACACCACCATCAAGCTGCCCGGGATAGGCTCCTGGCTTGCGGTCGCCATCGAGGAGAAGAACATCACCGCCGTCGCCATGGCGGTCGGTGTGATGGGTCTCGTCATCCTGGCCTACGACCAGCTGCTGTTTCGGCCGATCGTCGCCTGGGCCGACAAGTTTCGCTTCGAACAGACCGCCGCGCAGCAGCGGCCGGAGTCCTGGGTCTACGATCTCGTGCGCCGGGCCCGGCTGGTGAAACGGGTGTTCGCCCCGGTGACATGGGTGGGCGCCTCGCTACCGCGGGTGCGACTGCCCCGGCCCACCGGCCGCAGCTGGTCGCTGCCGCCGGTCCTGCAAAAGGCGACCGACGCGCTGTGGCTCGCCATCGTGCTGGCCGGCGCTGCTTATGCGGGCTGGCTGGTGTTCGACTACGCGCGCGTGAGCCTGAGCACGCGGGATGTGCTGAACGCGTTCGCGCTCGGCGGGCTGACCCTTGTGCGTGTCGTGGTGCTGATCGCGATCGCGAGCGCGATCTGGGTCCCGGTCGGAGTGTGGATCGGGCTGCGCCCCTGGGCGGCCGAGAAAGTCCAGCCGCTCGCCCAGTTTCTCGCCGCCTTCCCGGCCAACGTGCTGTTTCCGATCGCCGTGGTCGCAATCGTCAGGTTCGACCTCAATCCCAACATCTGGCTCAGCCCGCTGATGGTGCTCGGCACCCAGTGGTACATCCTGTTCAACGTCATCGCCGGGGCGAGCGCCTTTCCGACCGATCTGCGCGAGGCCTCCACCCTCTACCGGCTGCGCACCTGGCAGTGGTGGCGCGACGTCATGCTGCCGGGCATATTCCCCTATTACGTGACGGGTGCGCTCACCGCCTCGGGCGGGTCGTGGAACGCCAGCATCGTCGCGGAGGTAGCAAGCTGGGGGAATACCAAGTTGCAGGCGGCCGGCCTCGGCGCCTATATCGCCCAGGCCACCGAAGCGGGCGACCAGCCGCGCGTCGTGCTCGGCGTCGTCGTGATGTCGATCTTTGTCGTCGTGTTCAACCGGCTGGTCTGGCGGCGACTCTATGGCCTGGCGGAGCGGCGCTTCCGCCTGAACTAGGAAAGCCTGCTGGACGCGCGTCGAGCGGGGCGCCAGCGGAAGCCGCAGCAATGGAGGTCGAGCGATGGATCAGCCGGTTGCCGCGCCCGCGACGGTCGTTGCGCGCATGCCGCTCGTCAAGGTCGACCACCTGCGCCATTACTATCGCAAGGGCGGCGCCGACGTGCTCGTGCTCGACGACGTCAGCCTCGCGCTCGAGGACAACGAGATCGTCGCCCTGCTCGGCCGCTCCGGCTGCGGCAAATCCACCCTGCTGCGCATCATCGCCGGCCTGATGCCGGCGAGCGCCGGCAGCGTGAAGATCGCCGGCACGCGGGTGGAAGGGCCGGCAGACGACGTCGCGATGGTGTTTCAGAGCTTCGCGCTTTTTCCCTGGCTCACGGTGCTGGAGAACGTGGAGATCGGCCTCGAGGCGCTGGGCCTCGCGCCGGACACCCGGCGCAAGCGCGCGCTCGCCGCGATCGACCTGATCGGTCTTGACGGCTACGAGAGCGCCTTTCCCAAGGAGCTGTCCGGCGGCATGCGGCAGCGGGTCGGGCTCGCCCGCGCGCTCGTCGTGCACCCCAAGGTGCTGTTGATGGACGAGCCGTTCTCCGCGCTCGATGTGCTGACCGCCGAGACGCTGCGCACCGACCTCCTCGATCTGTGGTGCGAAGGCCGCATGCCGATCTCCTCGATCCTGATGGTCACGCACAACATCGAGGAGGCGGTGCTGATGTGCGACCGCATCCTGGTGTTCTCATCCAACCCCGGACGGATCGTCGCCGACATCAAGGTCGGCCTGCCGCAGCCGCGCAACCGTCTCGAGCCCAAATTCCGCGAGATGGTCGACGATGTCTATGAGCTGATGACCGCCCGTCCCGCCGGCCGCCTGACCCGCGAAGGCACGTTCCCGGGCACCGGCATCTCGATGCTGCTGCCGCGCGTCTCGCCCAACTCCCTGGCCGGCCTGATGGAGACCGTGGCCGGAGAGCCCTACAACGGCCGCGCCGACCTGCCGCCGCTCGCCGACGAGCTGCACATGGAGGTCGACGACCTGTTTCCGATCGCTGAAATGCTGCAGCTCTTGCGCTTCGCCGAGTTCGCCGAGGGCGACATCCGGCTAACCGAGGCCGGCAAGGCCTTCGTGCGCACCGATCTCGACGCCCGCAAGCAGCTCTTCCGCGCGCACGTGCTGATCTACGTGCCGCTCGCCGGCCATATCAAGCGGGTCCTCGACGAACGCAGCTCGCACAGCGCGCCGGCGAGCCGTTTTCGCGACGAGCTCGAGGACCACATGTCCGAGGAGGCGGCCGAGCAGACGCTGCGCTCCGTCATCTCGATGGCGCGCTTCGCCGAAGCCTTCGCCTATGACGAGGAGAGCGGCGTGTTCAGCCTCGAGAACCCGACCTGAGCCGGGCGCACCGAAAGCGTTAACGGCCGGTCAACGTCTTTCCGGCAGCCTGATGGTCGAGTCGCGGAGACCGCACCCGCGCACACCTGAGGGGACTGCCGTGATCAACACCTCGAAAACCGCCGCCGCGCTGGCGATCGCGGCCATCTCCCTGCTCTCGGCCGTGGACACGGCCCAAGCCGGCGGAGGCGATGTCGCCGCCGGACTCTTGGGCGGCTTTGCGGCCGGCGCGATCGTCGGCGCCGCGACGGCCCCGCGGCCCTATTACGGGCCCGCCCCGGTCTATGTGGCGCCGCCGGCCTATGTGGCGCCTGCGCCCTACCCGCCTCCCGCCTGCTACTGGACCCGCGGCGAGCCGGTGTGGAACGGGTACACCTGGGTTCGGCCGCGCGTGCAGGTCTGCGACTGAAGCGGCGTGTCTGCGTGGACCGTAGCCCGGATGGAGCGCAGCGACAGCCGGGACCGCCCCTCCCGCATTTCGCGGAGCCTGTCCTCGGGCTCGCCGAAAGCGAGACCCGGGGGCTCAATGCGGGCTACAGCAGTCGACATTAAAGGGCGTGGTCGTTCCATCCAGGCTACGGCGCTTGGCACGGCGGACCAACTTTTTGGCGAGCGACAGCAAGACCTTTTCGGAGAACGCATGCTAATCGCGCGGTGTCTCCTGTGAGACGCTTCCTCCAACTCGGGCGGCTCTGTGCCGCCCTTTTTTCCGCGGTCACGGGCTCAGCAGCCTGACTAGATCTTGCGGCTGTCATAGGCCCAGTGCAGCAGCGCCTGGCGCTGCCGCCGGCGGCAGAGAAGATCGCCCGGCTCGCAATTGCGCTCGATCTGCCGCACGTGCCGGCGGATCGCCTTCCAGCGCTTGATCTGCCGCCGATCCTCGTCGGGCGTGCGCCGACCCATGTAGTAGCGGCAATACCATTGAAACCAGCCACGGGGATCGTCGCGATGGATCCAGCCCTTGCGGCGCCATTCCGACAGCGGCTGGCTGGCATCGATGCCGAAGAAGTTGAGGTCGGAATTGCGCGGGCCAGACGCGAGCTTCGCTCCCGCGAACCAGCTTTTTGGAAACTCCTTGCGGCAATCGGTCATGTACTTGCCGCAGAAGACGCCGAGACGCAGCATCTCCCGCGGCGTCAGCTCCGGGCTGAACTCGGGATCGAAATTGCGGCCGACCGCCGCCGTCAATTCGTAGCGATAGCCTTTTTGCATCTTGTCATTGACGGTCACCGTCCGCCTGGCCATTCGGGCCGGCTTCCTCATTGCACCTTGATCCCGACCTCCTTGATGATCGGCCACCACTTGTCGATCTCGGCCTGCTGAAATTTGCCGAGCGCTTCGGGTGTCTGCTCCTCGGGAGGAAAAATCTCCTGCGCGAGGTCGACCAGCTTCTTGTGCACCTCCGCGTCGGCCAGCGCCTGCTTGAGCGCGCCGTTGAGCTTGGCGATGACCTCCGGCGGAGTCCCTTTCGGCGCCCACAGCGCGTGCCAGAACGAGAAGTAGAAGCCCGGCAGCCCGGCCTCGTCGGTAGTCGGAACATCCGGCGCCACCGCGATCCGGTTCTTCGCCGTGACCGCATAGACCTTGATCTGCTTCGCCTGCATCTGCGGAATCGACACGGCGGGCGTATTGAGCAGCACGTCGATCTGCTCGCTCAGAAGCGCTGTGGTCGAGTCCCCTGCGCCGCGATACGGCACCATAGTGAACATCTGGCCGATCGCTTTCTGAAACAGGAAGCCCGCCACGTGGCTGGGCGATCCGACGCCGGAATTCCCCATCGTGGCCTTGTCGGCATTGGCGTGCAGCCAGGCGATCAGGTCCTTGAGATTGTCTGGCGGCATCGATTTGCGCGCGACGATGAAGAACGGCTGGGTCGCGATCAGGCCGATCGGGGCGAAATCCTTCATCAGGTCGTAGGACAGCGGATAGATCGCGCCGTTGGCGACGTTGGTGCCCCATTGGCCGATGGCGATGGTGTACCCATCGGGCGTCGCGCGTGCGACGCGGCCTTCGCCGATGGTGCCGCCCGCGCCGGTCGTGTTCTCCACCACGATCGTGCGCCCGAGCGCCTGGCCCATTCCCTGCGCGACGAGACGGGCGATGATGTCGGTCGAGCCTCCGACGCTGAGTGGAACCACCATGGTGATGGGCCGGGTCGGATAATCGTCTGCCAGCGCGGCGGGTGCGGCATGCAGGACCGCCGCGGCGGCCATGGCGAACAGCAGTTTCCTCACGATACTTTTTCCTTTTCTGTGCGGACGTCTCGCCTATCGAGAAAACGCCGGGCGGGCAACCGCAAAGATGCCGCTTGCCACGCTACCGATCGTCCTTGTCGCGCGGCGCCTGGAGCAGCGCCGCGCCCTGGTTGGCGGGCGCGAGCGCACCCGTGGCGGATGCAAGCTCGACCACCTTGTGCGGTTCCTGCCAGCTCGCGCCGGCGCGGCGTGCCGCGAGCGCGTGCATCTGCGCCGCCGGATGATGCTCAACCAGAAGCATGCCGAACAGGATGAGGTTCGTGGTCTTGACGTCGATGACATCCGAATAGAACGCATGCGCGCAATTGCTCGATCAGGCGCAGCGCCTGCGGGTCGATCTCGCCGGAGAACGCGAAGCGCGCCGCCGGCAAGGCCGGCAGCGATCCGAACAGTTCGACGTAGCTGTCGCGGAATTTGGCCAGGTCGTCGGGAAGGTCGCCCGAGTTATCCTTCGCGTAGCCCTCGCCATCGCTCATGTGCGCGACCTCACTCCACCTTGATGTTGGCGTCGCGGATCACCTGTCTCCATTTCGCCGTTTCCGATTTGAGGTAGTCGGCGAGCTTCTCCGGCGTGTCGGCGATCGGCTCGAAGAACTGCGGCGCGAGGAAGCTCTTGCGGAAGTCCTCATCGGCAAAGAGGGCGCGGACCTCGCGGTTCACCTTGGCGACGACCTCGGGCGGCATGTTCGCCGGGCCGTACAGCGCGAACCAGGACGCCGCCTCGAAGCCCGGAACGCCGCTTTCCGCGATGGTCGGCATATCCGGCAGGCTCGCAAGGCGCTGCGGCGCGCCGATCGCGAGCATGCGCACCTTCCCGGCCTTCCATTGCGGCGCGGCGGTGCCGAGGCTGATGAACATGAGCTGGATGTGGCCGGCGATCACGTCGGTGAGCGCCGGCGATGCGCCCTTGTAGTGCACCGGTGTGAGCTTGATGTGCGCGTCGCGCTGCAGCACCTCCATGTTGAGGTGACCACTCGAGCCGATGCCATAGGTGCCATAGTTCAATTCGCCCGGCCGCTTGCGCGCGAGATCGAGCAGGTCCCTGACGCTTGCGACCGGCAGCGACGGATGGGTGATGAGCGCGTGATGGATGGTCACGAGCCCGGTGATCGGGGTGAAATCCTTGACCGGATCGTATGGCAGCCTGGCGTAGAGGAACGGATTCACCACGAAGGTCGACTCCGGACCGACGAACAGCGTGCTGCCGTCGGGCGCCGCCTTGGCGACGTATTCGGCCGCGATCTGGTTGTTCGCCCCGGGCTTGTTCTCGACGATCGCCTGCTGACCCGCGCTCTCGCTGAAGCGCCTGGCGAGCGCGCGGCCGAGCAGGTCGGTCACCCCGCCCGGCGAGGCCGGCACCACGATGGTCACTGGCCGCGCCGGAAAGGTCTGCGCTCCGGCACTTGCCACCGCGATAAGCAGCGTGGCTGCCGCCGCCAGGCTGCGCCTCCGGTCGATCATGGCCGTCCTCCGGGGCTTTTGCCGTGAAGGATGACACGCCCTGCGACCTAAGAGAACGCGCGACAGACGAGCGCAGCCGCTGCGGCGAGGCTTGACGCATCCGCGCCAAAAGATATCATCTTTATGATCTTCATTACGGCTGCATCAGATATGAGACAGATGCCGAGCCCGTCCGCCCCGCTCCGAGCGCCTGCCGCTGGCCATGCCGGCTTCATCGTCGTTGGCCGTTCGGCTTCCCTCTCCTCGCAGATCGTTGCCGACGTGCGCGAGGCGCTCTTTGCCAAGCGCCTCAAGCCGGGCGACTTCCTCGGTACCGAGAAGGAGCTCGCGACGCGCCACGGCGTGAGCCGGATCGTCGCACGCGACGCACTGCGCACGCTCGAAGCGCTGGGCATCGTCGAGATCCGCATGGGCAAGGGCGGCGGCGCGCGCATCGCGCGCGGCAACCCGCGCCTGTTCGCCGAGGCGCTCGCCGTCCAGCTCGATCTCACGGGCGTCAGCGCGGCCGAGATCCTCGACGCCCAGCGGGCGGTCGAGTGTATGGCGGCGGAGCTCGCCGCCGAGAACGCGACCGCCGCCGACCACGCGCGCCTGCGCGACCTGCTCGCCGACGCCGAAGCGAAACTCGACGACGTCGCCGCCTATACGCTGTCGAGCCGCGAGTTCCACCTCGCCATCGCGGAGGCCTCGCACAACCGCGTGCTGGTGGTACAGTTCATCTCGCTGCAGAACGTGTCCTGGCCC
>Ga0075426_10001765_pt1 | contig 15436 bp, 19 predicted proteins | sample SoiMethybrSBSTD5_FD_75304 | JGI IMG/M metagenome (GOLD analysis project Ga0075426, IMG submission 75304) | Bulk soil microbial communities from a Populus tree surrounding site in Tennessee, USA - Soil MetaG P. TD hybrid SBSTD5 | ecosystem: Environmental > Terrestrial > Soil > Tree plantation... | reverse complement strand
AACGGGCCATCCCCGCCCACGCGGCCCGGAACTCCGCCCGGCCCGCGACGCCGATGGCCACCCCGCCGACGTCGGTCTTGTGGGAGATGTCTGGGGAGGCGACCTTGATCGCGACGGGATAGCCGATCTCCTCCGCGGCCTCGATCCCTTGGTCGAGCGTGCGAACCCGGCGAACGGCCGGGAAGGCGATGCCGTACGCCTCGAGGAGCGAGCGCGCGGCGTACTCCGGCAGGACGGAGTTGCCCGCCCGACGCGCCGCCGCGATCGTCCGAGCGGCCGCAGCCCGGTCGACGGCGAAGCGGCGCACCCGCGTCCGCGGGCGCGTCCACCAGGCGTGGTAGCGCGCGAGGCTCGCGAGCCCCTCGATCGCCTCCTCGGGAAACGTGAACGTCGGGATCCCCTGACCTTCGAGGAACGCGACCTCTTGGGTCAGGTCGTGGAGCCCGAACAGGCACGCCGCGACCGGCTTGGGGCTCGAGCCCCGCGCCACGCGGATCGCCTCCGCGAGCGCCATCCCACCGAGCGTTCCGGTCGGCGTGGCGATCACGAGCGCGCCGTCGATGTCGGACGCGCCGAGCAGCAATCGGAGCGAGCGCCGGTACTGGGCCGCGCGCGCGTCGGCGGTCATGTCGACGGGGTTGGCCACGGAGGCCGACGACGAGAGGGTCTGCCGGAGCGCGGCCTCCACGCGCGGCGGCGGAGCTGGCAATTCGAGCCCGTGGCGCGCGCACGCGTCGGCGGCCACGATCCCCGGCCCGCCCGAGTTCGTGAGGATTGCGAGGCGCGGCCCCTTCAAGCGCAGCCCCGTCGAGAAGATCTTTGCGGTGCGGAACAGGTCCCCGATCGAGTCCGCGCGGAGCACGCCCGATTGCTCGAACAGGGCGTCGTAGAGCCGGTCCTGCGCGGCGTGGGCGAGGGAGCCGGTGTGGCTCCGCGCGGCGCGCTCACCGGCGGCGGACCGGCCGCTCTTGATCACGAGGACCGGCTTGTGCTCGGTCACGTCGCGGGCGGCCTCGAGGAACCGACGCCCGTCGGCCAGGCTTTCGATGTAGAGCAGGACGACCTTCGTCGCCCGGTCCCGTCCGAGGGCGCCCAACAAGTCGTTCTCGTCGACGCCCGCCCGGTTGCCCACGCTCACGAACCGCGAGAACCCGATCCGCTCCGATAGGCCGTAGCGCAGGATCCCCGCGCACAACGCGCCGCTCTGGGACACAAAGGCGATGTTCCCCCGCGCCGGGAGGTTGTCGGAGAACGTCGCGTTCAGGTGGAACGCCGGATCGGTGTTGATCACCCCGAAGCAGTTGGGGCCGACCACGGACATCCGGTGCCGCCGGGCGGTCCGGACCAGCTCCTCCTCGCGGCCCACCCCCTCGCCGCCGACCTCGCGGAACCCGGCCGACACGACGACGACCCCCCTCGTTCCCATCGTCCCGAGCTTCTCGACGACCGGCGCGACCCCGGCCGCGGGGACGACGAGCACGCCGAGGTCGGGGACCTCGGGGAGCGCCTCGACGGACGGGTAGCAACGTACCCCGGAGACGCTCGACCACTTCGGGTTCACCGGGTAGACGACGCCGCGGTACCCGGCCTGGAGGAGGTTGCGGAACAGGCTCGCCCCAACGCTATCGGGCCGGTTCGAGGCTCCGACGACCGCGATCGAGCGCGGCTCGAAGAGCTCCTCGAGCCCGGCCGACCGTCCGACCGTCACGGATCGACCCTGGTGCCCGTCACGACGGCCCGTGTTATATAGCGTGGGACGGTGCAACGCCGATGTCGGCGCAGGGCGAGCCTCCGGCGACCCGGCCGGCCTCGACCCCGACGGGCGCGCCGAGGGCGCCGCGCCCCGGCGGCGGTCTCACGCGGATGGAAAAAGGGGCCATCGGCCACGTCATCGCGGTCGGCTCCGGCAAAGGGGGCGTCGGGAAGTCGACGGTGACGACCCTCCTCGCCGCGGCGCTGCGCCGGCGCGGCCTCACGGTCGGCATCCTCGACGCCGACGTCACGGGCCCGTCGGTGCCGAAGCTCCTCGGTCTCAAGGGACCGCTCGTCGACAAGGGGGAAGGGATCGAGCCCGCCGCTACGCCGGGCGGGATCTCGGTCGTCTCCTCCCAGTTCATGGTCGAGGACGACCAGACGCCCGTCATCTGGCGCGGGCCGCTCGTGACGCGACTCATCATCCAGTTCTATGCCGGAGTGAACTGGGGCCCGCTCGACTACCTGCTCCTCGACATGCCGCCCGGCACGAGCGACGTGCCGCTCACCGTCTTCCAGACGATCCCCCTCGACGGGATGGTGTTCGTGTTCTCCCCCCAGGAGCTATCGGCGTTGATCGTGCAGAAGGCGATGAACATGGCGCGCGACCTCCACGTCCCGCTCCTGGGCGTCGTCGAGAACCTCGGCTACATGCTCTGCCCGCACTGCGGCGAGCGGGTCGAGCCATTCGGTCCGAGCCGCGTCGAGCGGGTCGCCCGGGAGTACGGCATCCCCCTGCTCGCGCGGCTGCCCATCGACCCGAAGGTGTCGGTCCTCGGGGACGCGGGCGAGACCGAGAGCTACGAGAGCCCCGAGACCCAGCAACTGGCGGAGGCGCTCCTCGCGTCGCTCGAGGCAGCCAAGGCCGGTCAGCTCACGGTGCTGTAGCGCCGGCGACGAGCGATCCCAACGGAACGGACTCGACCGGTACGCCCCGGCGCCGCAGCGCGTCCGCGAGCCCGGGGACGTGCGCGTCGCCGACGATCGCGGCGACCCGTCCCATCCCCTGCCGCCGCGCCTGGACCAGTCGGTCGGCCATGTGCTCGTTCCGGTCGTCGAGCAGGACGCGGCTCACGCTCGGATAGGCCCGTCGGACCTCCTCGAGGAACGGCGCCGGGCTCTCGTTGTACTTCTCGAGCTGGCGCTCCACGACGCGCGCCGGCAGGACGAGCCCGACGAGGGACCCGACCACGAGCGAGATCCGCTCGCGGAACGAGAGCGCGCGCAGCAGTCGGGCGAGGGTCTCGCGGATCGGGTCGTCGATCAACAGGATCGGCAGCTTGCGCTCGCGCGCGATGTCGGCCCCGGCGCGCATCTCCGCCCCCGCGAGCCCTCCGCCCATCTGCTCGCCCAAGCGGCGCTGTAGGTGGCCCCAGAGCCGAAGGAACACCGGCGCGTCGGCGTTCCGCGTCGAAGGGGTCGGGGTGGGCGCGAGGAGGTGCGACGCGCGCTCGTCATCGAGCTCGAGCGCCACCGCGTCGAGCGGCCGTCCGTCCAGGAGCCGGCGGAGCGCCGGTTCAAGGTCGACCACGTGGGCCGCCCCGATGAGGAGCACCGGAGCCTCGGTCGTCGTCGACCACATGCGATGCTCACCCCGCCGCTCCGTATCTCCGTTGCGTGCCGGGGCGAACGTCATATCGGCTCGGCCGTGCTCGACCCCACCATGGTCGACCTGCCGGGCCCCGATTCGCCCGCGCCACCGTTCGGGCGGACGCGGCATCCGTACGTCATGCACGAGATGATCCGCCGCCAGTCCGTGGCCGGTCGGGGCACGTTCCGTGAGGTGACCGAGCGGCTCGTGGCCGCGCCGCTGGCCCCGGCCGAACGGATGCTGTTCGTCGGCCAGGGCACGTCGTACCACGCCGCGCTCGCCGCGGCGCACGCGACCGCGGGGGCGCTGCGGGGGCGCGCCGTAGTCGACGCGTGCACCTCGTTCGACGTGCTCGACGAACCCGAGCGCTTGGCCCCGGGAACGACGGCCGTGGTCTTCTCGGCGTCCGGGGAGACGGCGCTCACGATCCAGGCCCAAAAGGCGCTGCGGTCGAGCGGGGCCGCGGTCGTCCTGATCACGGCCCGCGAGGCCGGAACGTCGTCGAGTGCGGCCGACCGCGTCCTCCCCACCCAGTACGCCGACGAGGAGTCGTGGACCCACACGGTCAGCTTCACCTCCGCGCTCGTTGCGTGGGGGGCGGTCCTCGACCACTGGTCGGGGGCCCCGATGGACCTCGAGGCGGCCGAAGAGGAGGTCGTCGAGGCGTTCACGGCCGCCCTGGCGACGGAGCCGAGGATGATCGACGAGGTCGAACGGCTCGCCGACCGCGACCGCGTCCTCTTGGTCGGCTCCGGTGCCGCCGAAGCGTCGGCGCGGGAAGCCGCGCTCAAGCTGCGCGAGGCCGCGGGACGCTTCTGCGGTACCGTCGGCGTCGAGGAGATCCTCCACGGCGTGCTCCCGTCGATCGGTGAGCGGTCCGCGGTCTACGCGATCGCGTCGACCCCGCTCGAGCGCGAGCGAGCCCTCCAAGGTCTCGCCGCGGCGCGGGTCCTGGGCGCTCGGACCCTGCTCGTCGATGCGAGCGGGGGCGCCGCTGAGGACGGGATCGTCGCGGTCCCCCACGGCGGGCGATTGCTCCCACCGGTCCTTCAGGTGGTCCCGTTCCAACTGCTGGCGTACTGGACGGCGGTCTCGGAGGGGCGGAACCCGGACGTGATGGGGCTCGACGACGCCCGGCAGATGGCCGCCCGGCGGACGTTCGGGATCTAGGACCGCTCGCACGCGCAATCCCTAAGAAGGCACGCCGGTCCGGCGGCGCGATGGCCTGGGTCCTTTACGCCGTCGCGGCCGCGAAGAAGACCGAGCTCGACGCGGCGCTCGCGGACGACCAGGTCTCGCGCCAGAGCCAGAAGGTCCGCGACGCCGCCGCCGCGGGCGGTGCCTCCGGCGAGCTCTACGTCCTCGTCGAGGGCGCCGAACCGGCCGTCCGGCGGGCCGACGAGCTGCTCGCTCCGATAGGGAAAAAGCTCCCCGCGGCCGACGCGGAGGCGCTCTACCGGCGGTTCAAGGACGAGGACGAGGCCGCCGCGGCCGGCATGGGTCTCTTCTTCGACGAACCGTAGAGGATCACTCGGACTCGGGCGGCGCCTGCGACGGCTCGAGGTCGTCGGACGCCCCGAAGTTCCGCTGCGCCGCCTGGTAGACGGCCTCGAGGCCCGTCCGGTCGACGCTCGACGTCGGGAGGAGCGCGGTCATCGGCGCGAGGGAGCCCAGGGCGCGCAGCATCTCGGTCATCAACTGGACGTCGGGCGTCGGCGCCTCGATCGACACCGCGTCGGCGAGCCGACTCGGGTCGTCGCCCCACGCGCCGATCTCCTCGAGCTGCTCGGGCTTGAGCAGGTCCACCTTGGTCAGGAGGTTGAGGGTCGGCAGGCGGAACCGGAACTCGACGGTCGCCGACAGCATCAGGAGCGAGACGAACCCCGCGGGGCTCTTCGCGAGGGCCGGGTCGAAGAGGAACGCGATCGTCGACCGGTCCCCGCTGAGCGCGTCGACGATTGCTTTCGACGATTCGCGGAACGCGAACAGCTCGACCTGGCCGGGCGTGTCGACGAGGACGTAGTCGGTCTTGAGCTCCAGGACCGCCTGCTTCACGTCGAAGATCTTGAGGGCGATGAGGTCCGAGGCCGCGACCTGGGCGCCGTTCGGTCCGAGGGCGTACTCGTCCATCACGTCGGAGAGGCGCACCCACTCGCGGATGTCGACGTCCGGCTCGAACCCGCGCGATTCGTTGCCGGGGTCGAGGTTCACCACGATCGCCTCGTAGCCGGCGGATTTCATCCACGCGTGGAACGCCTGGACGAACCGCGTCTTACCGGCGCCGGCCGTGCCGGTGACGTAGATCGTGCCGGGCTCCTCCATTCACGCCTTCTTCGCCGCCGGGCGGCGTCGCAGGATCTCGCGCCCCAGGTCCTGGAGGAAGCGCGCCTTCGTGACGCCGGGGCGCTTCGCGATCCGGACCCGTCCGCTGTAGGTGAAGAACGTCCGCGGGTACTGCTTTTCCGGCTCGGCCTTGGCGGTCGCTCCGAGCGCCTGCGCCGCCGCGACGATCTCGTCGAGCGTCACGTCCCCCGGGGCGTCCGACCCGGCGACGCGACGGCCCATCGATCGAGGGTTCGCCCGGTCCAGGTAGGCCGGATAGACGTAGAAGTGGTCCGGCATCCACCGTCGCCGGTCGATCTACGTTGCGGCGGCCGAGGGCATCCGGACGCCGTTGAGCACGCCGTCCTGGCCCGGCCGGGAGCGGATCTTCACGAGCCCCAGGTCGGTCTCGACGAGCGCGCCCTTCGTGATGATGTTGCGCTGCACGTAGTTCGGGTTGGCCGGGTTCTCCCGGACGGTGACGATCTTCGCGACCTTCATCGTCTTCGTCGCCGGGTCGAAGACGTTCACGGTCTGGGCCGTGAGGATCCGAAGCTTCTGGTTCCCGCCCCGAACGCGGTACCGCTTCACGGTGCCGGTCCCGACGGTGGCGTGCTGGATCTCGCGCCCGATCTCGAACCGGCGCTTGCCGCGGATCGGTCGAAGGCGACCGCCGGTGGGCTTGCGACGTGATCGACCCTGCCAGATGCCCATGGTATCGCCGGTGGAGCGCTCGGAAAAGGGTGCGCTATAATAGATTTCCGCGACCGCGCTCGTCACGCGCCGCCCACGACAAGCACGGACTTCATCGCACCCGAGGTCCGGTCCGTGAGGACCGGGGCGAACTCATCGAGGGGACGGCGCTCCGTGATGAGGCGGGCCACGGTATCGCCCCAGCGCCGGCGGAACCGCTCGAGGTGGCGCAGGCCGGACTCGAAGTACCGACGGTTCGCGTTGACCGACCCGACGACCGCCTGGTTCTCGAGCACGAGGTCCCGGAGCAGCGCTCCTCCGGCCACCGGGAAGGGAGGGCGGTCCGCGGGCGGGATCCCCGTGAGCACCAGCACCCCGTTACGGCCGAGCGCGCGAAGCAGGTCGAAGTCGAGCGGCGCGCTACCCGTCGCCTCGAGGACGAGCTCGAACCTCTCTCCTCCGAGGGCTTCGATCCCCGCCGCGGCGTCGACATGGTGCGCCCCGACGGCCTCGAGGACGGAGGCGGCGGGGGTCTCCTCCCCGTGCCGGTCGATCGCCGTGACCTCGTAGCCTTCGGACCGGAGGAGCAGGGCCGCGAGCATGCCGATGGCACCGGTCCCCGCCACGAGCGCCCTCGGCGGGGACTCCTCGGGCTCGCCGGGCGTGGCGCCCCGCCGATCGAGCACGTGCCGGCCCTCGACGTACGCCTTCTCCACGATGCTCAACGGCTCGAGGAGCACCCCGATCGGCCGGATCGCGGCCGGCACGCGCACGAGATACTCGGGTCGCTCCACGTAGTACTCCGCTAGGTACCCATCCAGGCCGCGGATCCCGCGTTCCTGGCAGCGCCCCGTCTCGCAGAAGTCGGACTGGTTCGTCCGGCAGAATCGGCAGCTCCCACACCCCCGTCGGACGGTCGCGACGACGAGGTCGCCGCGGTGCCAACCGACCGTCCCGCGACCGACGGACTCGACCTCCCCGAGGTTCTCGTGCCCGAGGATGAGGTCGGAGCGACCCGCGGGGGCGGTCCCGTACGCACCGTCGACGATATCCCGGTCGGTACCGCAGACCCCGCACTCGAGCACGCGCACCTTGACCTCGCCCGGAGCCGGGCCCGGCTCGGGCACGTCCCGTAGTTGCGCGCCCTTGTTCGGTGGCGTGACCACGATCGCGCGCATCGTCTACCGGTACGGCGCGAGCTCCGCGTCGAGGGCATGGAAGGCGGCGAGGACGCGCTCCTCCTCGGCGGGGGTCAGGGGGTCGTACGGGGATCGGTACCCTTCGGGGGCGCCGCGCCATCGATGGGCCAGGAACTTGAGCGTCGACGGGAACGGGCCCTCGTGCACGACCGACGCGAGCCGGTCGACGACCTCCTGCAGTCGCGCGGCGCGGCCCCGGTCACCGGATCGCGCTGCCGCGACGAGCTCGACCGCCAGCGTCGGTACGACGTTCGCCGTGCCCATGACGGCGCCGCTCGCGCCGGCCGCCACGGCCCGGCTCGCGAGGACGTCGTCCCCAGGGAAGACGGTGAACCCGTCGGGAGCGCCGCGCAGGAACCCGCTCAAGCTCGCCATCGATCCGGACGTGTCCTTGACGCCGACGACCGTTCCCTCGCGGGCCAGCCGATGGACGACCTCGACGGAGAGGGCGTAGCCCACTTTCGACGGGATATTGTACGCCAGCAGCGGCACGCCCACCGCGGCGTGGATCGTCCGGTAGTAGGCGACGATCGACGAGTCTGTCGGCCGCAGATAGTACGGCGGTACGGCGACGAGCGCGTCGGCGCGAGCGGCCTCGGCCTCGCGCGCATACGCCACGGCGCGGCGCGTGGCGGGAGCGCCGACCCCCACCCAGAGGTCGGTGCGCGCACGGAGCGCCGGTTCTGCGGCCTTGAGCAGGGCGCTCCGCTCGGGGTCGGAGACCGAGGCGAACTCTCCGACGCTGCCGAGGACAAAGAGGTGGTCGACCCCTGCCGCCGTCAGACCCTCCAGGAACGCGGCGTTCCGCGCCGGGTCCAGATCGCCGTTCGCGTCGAAGAGCGTCGGCGTCGGGACCGCGAGCCCTGCGAGCTCCACGGGCGCACCATCGCCGCACCGCCCTTAAACGGTCGGTCGACCTCCCCGCCGTGTGGCGATCGGTCGGCCCCCGACGCCACCCGCCGGGCGAGGGAGCCTGGGGCTCGACGAGGCGGGCCGCGGCAGCGTCCTCGGCCCGCTCGTCGTCGGCGGATTCCTGCTCCCCGAGAGCCGTCTCGGCGAACTGCGGGAGCTGGGCGTTCGGGATTCGAAGCTCCTCTCGCCGACGCGGCGAGCTTCCATCGCGCGGGCCCTCGCCGAATTAGGAACGCCGTCGACGATCTCGATCCCACCGCCGAGGATCGACCGGGCGGTCGCGCGGGGCGGGCTCAACGATCTGGAAGCGGAGGCGTTCGGCCGGCTCGTCCGACGCGCCCGGCCCCACCGCTCGTTCGTGGACGCGTGCGATCCGGTCGAGGCCCGGTTCGGTCGCCTCGTGGCCCGGCGCGCGGGCGTACCACCAGGTCGGGTGATCGCGCGGCACCACGCGGACCGCGACCACCTGCTCGTCGGGGCCGCCTCCATCATCGCGAAGGTCCAGCGCGACGCGGAGGTCGATGCGCTCCGCCGTACCCTACCGGAGGAGATCGGGAGCGGCTATCCGTCCGACCCGACGACGCGCCGGTACGTTACGGACCTGGTCGAGCGCGGGGCCCCGCTCCCATTCTGGGTGCGGGGATCGTGGAAGACCGTCCGAAACCTTAAGCGCGCGGCGGCGACTCGAACCCTCGACGCGTACTCGGCATGATCGCGGAAACCCTCGCGTCCATCGTCGACCGGTTCAACCGTCACGCGGAGCGCACGCCCGCCGTTCGCGAGGAGCTCTCGGGGCTCCATCGGACGATCGCGGTCCGGTTGACCGACGGGGAGAGCTTCGCCGTCGAGCTGCTCGACGGCAAGCTCCAGAACCTGCGCCCGGGCGACCCGGAGAAGGTCGACCTGCGGATCGTGACGGACCGCGCGACGTTCCTCGGACTCGTCCACAAGGAGCTCGGGCCGATGAAGGCCCTCGTCACCCGGAAGATGACGATCGAGGGAAGCCTCGAGGACAAGCTGCTGTTCCGCAAGCTCCTCTGAACGCGGACCCCCGGCCCACGCCGGCGCCGTTGTACCGAGGCGGCGCGCTCGAGGTGGGCGTCAGGGAAGAAAGACGCAGGCCGCGATGCAGACCCCGTAGTGGTCCATCGGGATCACGAGCTCCTCGGTCCGGTAGTGGATCCGACGGAGCTCGACGCCGCGGAAGTGGGCGATCTCTTCCATCCTCCACTTGAGGAACTCCTTGAGCGACTTCTGAGTGCCGTGCAGGTGGCCCTCGGCGACGTAGCCGCCCTGCCCGTCGACCCGGAACCCGTAGGAGATCCCCGCGCTGATCACCTCGCCCTCGCCACCACCGTGGCGGGCGAGGACGCAGTGGGTGATGGCGCCCCGCGCGATCGGAACGCGCTCGACCTGGCGGATCCCGATCGGCAGGACCGAGGAGACGGAGACCAGGTTCTGCTCTCCGATCCCCGCCTGCAGGAGGCCGAGGTCGAACGCGTTGAGCTCGCTCACCTTGTTGATCCCCTTCCCGCTCGTGACGAAGAATCGGGTCGGTACCGGGACGAGCGTTCCCCCCGCGGGCGCCGGGCGACGTGGCACGGAGCGCTGCGAGGGGTCGAAGGGCATAACGTTTGGTGCGACGCTCACACCATGATCGCGTGCCGGGCGCGCATCGACTCTTCCGTCTCGCCCCGGGCGATCGCGATCTCCGCGACGAGCGCGTCGGTGAGCCGCAGCGCGGCCGACTCGAACAGGGTACCGAGCGGGGCGTAGACGGGTCGAACGGCCTCCTCCGGAAAGCGGAGCGGGATGAGGACCGACGCCGCGTGGGAGAGCTTGGAGCCGGCGAGGGCGGTGACGACGATGAGCTCCGCTCCCTCGCGTCGCACGATGTTCGCGGTCTGCATCGACGAGTAACTCTCGCCGCGGTTCGAGAGGATGAACACCGCGTCACCGCGGCGGACGATCGGGGTGACGCTCTCGCCGATCACGTACGCCGTGAGCCCGGTCTGGACCAAGCGCATCGCGAAGGCGCGACCGATGATGCCGGAGCGGCCGGCGCCGTAGACGAAGATCGCGGGCGCCTTGAGGAGCGTGTCGACGACCGTGCGGATCAGCTTCGCGTCGATCGCTTCGAGCGACCGGGTGACGCGCTCGCCGATGAACCGCTCGGCGGCGCCGAACACCTCGCCCTTAGCGCCCACGACGTCCGGCATTCGACTTCCCTCCCCGCGGGCGGTGCCGGGCGGACGAGCCCGCCTTCGCGCGCCGGGCGGGCGGTCGCAGGGGGGGCTTCGCCGCGGGCTTGGCGGCCGGCTTGCCGGCGACCGGGACCTTCGGCTTCGGCGGCGGGGGCGGCGGGGCGTGGCGTTTCGTCCATCGGCGCGTCAGCGCCCGCTCGTAGAGGAGCTTCATGTACATCGCGTCGTGCTCCAACAGCGGCGAGCTCGAGATGACCGTGACGTCGTAGTCGCGGTCCGCGAGGATGTCCGCGAGCGGGTCGAAGCGGACCTGGCCGCGCTTGATCGGGCTCAGTCGGAACTCGCCCGGGCCGTAGAACTCGACCCCGGAGAAGTTCAGGTACAGCTCGCCCCCACCGGCCTCCACGAACTGCTCGATCAGCGGCTGGAGCTGGGCCGCGTCCTCGAAATTCGTCCGCTCGCGCGCGGCCAGGTGGGGGAGGTTGAGCACCGGCACGATCCCCTTCACCCGGTGCGCGAGCTCGAGGATCTCCTCGCGCGAACCGAAGACGTCCGGATGCCCGCTCGGCTCGACCCCGAGGCGCACGGCGCCCCTCGCGAAAGTGTGCATCCAGTCGCTGACCTCCTTCGCGATGTCGGTGAGCTCCCGGACGCTGTCGGCGCGCTCCTTCGGCCCGTAGAACCCGAGGTGCGTCACCGCGAGGCGGGCCCCGAGCCCCTCGGCGAGGACCGTCGACCACTGGAGCTGCCGGATCGAGCGGGCGCGGGCCTCCTGGCTACCGAAGAAGTCGACGTAGTAGGGGGCGTGGATCGTCAGGTCGACGTCGAGCGCCCGCGCGAGCGCCCGCGTCATCTGGAGGTCGGCGTGGTCCTTCGCGAGGCTCCACGTCAGCGTCGTGATCGACTCCCGTTTCTTGAGCGGCTGCGCGAGCGCCGCCGCGCGCGGCTCGTCCGGCGCGTCGTGGTGGGCGCCGACCCCGACGACGAGCTGGAGCGGGATCTCCCTCGGCGATTTGCCCACCTCTTCGTCGAGCACGACGCGGGTGAGCGGGTTGACTTTGATGAACTGGACCTCCATCGCGGTGAGCCCGAGATGGTGCACGTCCGCGATGCCGTCGCGCAGGGTACGTCCCTTGCAGGAAAGAGGGATTCCTGCGGGTCCGAACCGAATCACGAGAAATCGAACCTCAAAAAGGCCGGCTTCGCGGTATTCTGTGGGTCTATATATGCGGAGTACTCCGCCCCCGTAACGGAACGAACCGGACGCGAGGTCCTCGCTCGATCGTGGGTGTCCCGCCCTCGTTCCGATAGCGCACGAGCTGTTGCTCGCGCGCGGTGCCGACGGGCGCCACGATCCGGCCGCGCGGCGTCAATTGGTCCTTCCACGCGCCCAGAATCTCGGGGGTGGCGCACGAGACGACGATCCCGTCGAACGGCGCCTCGGCCGGCAGACCGACCGACCCGTCCCCGGCGTGCACGACCACGCTCGGGGCGTATCCGAGGGCCGCCAGCCGACGACGCGCCTCAGCGACCAGCGCCGGTTCGAGCTCGATCGCGTGGACCTGGCCGCCCGGGGTGACCAGCTCGGCGAGGAGGGCTGCGAGGTACCCCATCCCGCCGCCGACCTCGAGGATCCTCTCGCCGGGTTGTGGGTCCAGCGTCGTGAGTAGGATCGCGACCATGTGAGGGGCCCAGGCGGTCGACTCTCCGGTCCCGAGCGGTACGGGCGCGTCCTCGTACGCGATCGACCGGGCCTCCTCCGGGACGAACGCCTCGCGGGGCACGGTGCGCATCGCACGCTCGATCGCTCCCCGTGGCAGGTGGAGGGCCTCGACCATCGCGTGGCGTTCCTCGGCGGACGTGGGCGGGCTCATCGTGCTGGTGGCCGGTGCTCGTGGTAGCCGAACCCAAGAAGGTACAGTTCCGACGACTGCGCCCGCGAGGCGGGCGGCTTCGTGCGGACGAGCCGGTCGAACGAGGGCCGCAGCTCGGCATCGAGCTCGTCCAAGAGATCGCCATCGAAGACTTTCGCGACGAAGTTGCCCCCCTGCCGGAGGACACCTCGAGCCAGCCCGAACGCCGACCGGACGAGCGCGACGCTCCGGGCGTGGTCAGTCGCGTACGCGCCGCTGATCGGGGGGGACATGTCCGAGAGGACGACGTCGAACGCGGTCCCACCGAGGCGGTCGAGGAGCTTTGGGTCGCCCACGCGTCCTCGCACGACCTCGATCCCCTCGGCCGGCTCGATCGTCCGCAGATCGACCGAGACCACGCGTCCGCCCCCGCGCAGGCTGTCCCGCGCGACGAGGGACCAACCACCGGGGGCCGCCCCGAGGTCGAGCACCGCATCGCCGGTCCGGAACAGCGGGAACCGACCGGCGAGGTAGGCTAGCTTGTACGCCGCGCGGGATCGAAGCCCCTGCTGTTGCGCGGCCCGGTAGTACCGGTCCGAACGGCGCTGATCGACGAAACGGCGGCCCACGTCGGCGCAAGGACCGGCGCCTTCAAGAGCTTGCGAGCCACCGGCGAGCTCTCGTTGGAGGGAAACCGATGGGCGACGCGATCCGGGCCGTAGGCCTCACGAAGGTCTTCAACGGAAAGATCCGCGCCGTCGCCGGCGTCTCCTTCCAGGTGCGCGAAGGGGAGGTCTTCGGCTTCCTCGGGCCGAACGGCGCCGGCAAGACGACGACCGTCAACATGCTCACGACCTTCCTGCGCCCGACCGAGGGGCGCGCGACGGTCGACGGGCTGGACGTGGTCGGGGAGGCCGCCGAAGTGCGCCGTCGGATCGGCGTGATCTTCCAGGAGTCGACGGCCGACGACCAGCTCACGGGCCGGGAGAACCTGCGGCTCGCTGCGGCGCTCTATGGGGTGGGTCGCGGGAAGGCGGAGGCCGAGATCGCGCGCCTGCTCGGCGCCCTCAAGCTCGAAGAGGCCGCCGACCGCCTCGTCCGGACGTACTCCGGCGGGATGCGACGGCGGCTCGAGCTCGCCGCCGGGCTCGTGCACACGCCGCGGGTCCTGTTCCTGGACGAGCCGACGCTCGGGCTCGACCCACAGGCCCGCGCTGGGATCGGCGACACGATCCGGCAGCTCCGACAGGAACAGGGGGTCACGGTGTTCCTCACGACCCATTACCTCGACGAGGCGGACCAGCTCTGCGACCGGATCGCGATCATCGACCGCGGCGAAATCCGAGCGATCGGCACCCCCTCGGAACTGAAGGAGCGGATCGGGGGCGACGTCGTCACGGTGGCGCCGCTCAGCGACGCCGTCGACCTCACCGCCGCCCTCCAGAGAGTGCCCGGTGTGCTCGCGGTGAGCCGGCAGGAGGGCGCGTACCGGCTCAAGGCGACGCGGGGCGAAACGGTCGTACCCGGCGCCGTCCAGGCGAGCCTCGCCGCGGGCGTCGGTCTCGCGAGCGTCAGCGTCAAGCGGCCGTCGCTCGACGAGGTGTTCCTCGAATTCACCGGTCGGGCGTATCGCGAGGAGGAGGGCCCGACGGCGACGGATTGGGCCGTGCGCGTGCAGCGGTTCCGTGGGGGCGCCCGCCGGTGACGGTCCGTGAGTTCGCCGCGCTCGTCGACCGCGACCTGCGCCAGTGGGTCCGGTCGCCGACGGCGATCATCTCCTCGCTCCTGCTCCCGTTCCTCTACCTGCTCCTGTTCGGACAGGCGTTCAACAACATCACCGGCCTCGCCGCGTCGCTCCCCGCCGCGTCCGGGGGCGGCGCGCTCTCCACCTTTTCCGGCGCCCCCGACTACTACTCGTACTTCACCGCCGGGATGGTCGGGTTCACCCTGCTCGGGACCAGTTTGTTCGCCGGGGCGAACGTCATCTTCGACCGCCGGTTCGGCGTCCTCAAGAAAATCGTCTCCGCCCCGGTGGCGCGCGACGTGATCTTCGGCGCGCGGATCTTCAGCGCCGTGGTGCGCGGCCTGATCTTCGGCTCGTTCGTCTTCGTCATCGCGCTCGCGTTCGCCCACGTCCCGGGGTTGAACGGGCTCACGGTGACCGCCAGCGTCACGCCGGTCGGCGCGCTCGAGATCGTCCTCGCGATGGTGATGCTCACCGCGCTGTTCACGGCGATCTCGGTCGCGATCGGCTTCCTGATCGAGCAAATCGATGCGTTCTTCGCGGTGATCAACCTCGTGAACCTCCCCGTGCTGTTCACCTCGTCCGCCCTGTTCCCCCGCACCTTGCTACCGCCGTGGCTCAAGGCCGCGTCCGACTGGAACCCGATCTCGCTCGCCTCGAACGTCGTCCGCGAGAACCTCTTCGCGGCCGCGGGCAGCTACTACCCCGACGGCCCGGCGTTCTACCTCGGTGTCCTAGCGATTGTGACCGTGGTCTTTGGCGCCCTCACTACCGCGGCCGTCCGATGGTCCCTGCGACCGCGCTAGCGCCCGCTCGGTGTTGGTCCCAACGAACTTGAGGGGGCAGGCCCTATCCCGGGGACGTGCCGTTCGTTGAGTACGACGAAATCGAGGCCGCCTGCTCCGAATGCGGCCGCCTCTTTCGGTCGACCGACGCGCTGCAAACTCACCTCACGGAGTCGCACGCCACCGCCGAGCCGGCCCCCAAGGCTCGAGCGGCCGTCGTGTGCTCCGTGTGCGGACGGAGCTTCCCGACGCTGCCGGGCCTCGCGGAGCACAACCGCCGGGCGCACACTGGCTAGCGCGGCTCGATCAGAGGCCGGAATGGGGCCGTCCGAATTTGAATCGGAGTCTCTTGCACCCCAAGCAAGAAGGATGGTCCAAGCT
>Ga0075426_10001762_pt1 | contig 15442 bp, 10 predicted proteins | sample SoiMethybrSBSTD5_FD_75304 | JGI IMG/M metagenome (GOLD analysis project Ga0075426, IMG submission 75304) | Bulk soil microbial communities from a Populus tree surrounding site in Tennessee, USA - Soil MetaG P. TD hybrid SBSTD5 | ecosystem: Environmental > Terrestrial > Soil > Tree plantation... | reverse complement strand
TCGAGCGGATCCGCGCGTGCGCGTACTGCACGTAGTACACGGGGTTGTCGCTCGACTGCCGCGTCGCCAGCGCGAGATCGAAGTCCAGCGGACTGTCGTGGCGCCGCGTGAGGAAGGTGAAGCGCGCAGCGTCGCGCCCGACCTCCTCCAGCAGCTCCTCCATCAGCACGAACTCGCCCCGGCGCTTGGACATCCGCACGGGCTGACCTTCGCGCAGCAGCGTGACGAGCTGGACGATGAACACCTGAAACGCTTCCGGCGGGTGCCCGAGGGCGGCCATAGCCGCGCGCATCCGTGAAACGTAACCGTGGTGGTCGGGACCGAGCAGGTTGATCACGCGGTCATCGCCGGCGAACTTCACGTACTGGTGGTACGCGATGTCCACGGCGAAGTAGGTCAGCTCACCCGTCCGGCGGCGCAGCACGCGGTCCTTGTCGTCCTCCCCGGCCTCCGCGGTAGTCGACCGAAACCACAGCGCGCCGTCCTGCTCGTAGGTCAGTCCACGCCGCGTCAGCTCCTCGACCACTTTTTCGGCCAGGCCGCGATCGCGCACATCGCGCTGCTCGGAGGTCCACACGTCGAAATCGACGCCGTAGTCATGCAGCACCCGCCGCTGCTCGGCGACGTAGTGCTCGACGGCCCATCGACCGAAGTGCTCGACGCGCTCGCGCTCGGGCATCTCGAGCGCGGCCGGACGGCCGCCGCCGTGCTCCTCCACGTAGCGCGCGGCGAGGTCCACGACGTAGTCGCCCGTGTAGCCCTTTTCGGGAAGCGGAGCGTCCTCGCCGAACAGCTGGCGCACGCGCGCCTCGAGTGAGCGCGCGAACTTCTCGAACTGGTTCCCGGCATCGTTGACGTAAAACTCGGCGGTGACGCGCGCCCCCTGCGCCCGGAGCAGCCGCGCGAGCGAGTCGCCGACCGCGGCGGCGCGCGCGTTCACGATGACGAGCGGCCCTGTGGGATTGGCGGAGACGAACTCGAGCCGTGTCGATCGCCCCGCCTGGCTCGTGCCGAGCCCGTAGCCGGCACCGGCGTCGAGGATCTCGTGCAGCGCGCCGGACGTCCACGCGGCCGCCAGGAAAACGTTGAGGAATCCCGGGCCCGCGACCTCCACGCGAGCGACCTCCGGCATCGCGGGAAAATTCTTCGCGACCGCGTCGGCGATCTGGCGCGGGGGCCGCTTCGCCGCGCGCGCCAGCGTCATCGCGACGTTCGTGGCGTAATCGCCGTGCTCTGCCTGGCGCGGTACCTCCCACGCACAGTCGTCCGCCTCGGGCAGCCCCGCCGCCGCCAGCGCGGCGCGTACTCCATCCGTCAGCCGATCGGTAACCGTCATTGATGCCAACATCGCCCTCCGCGGCGACGCCCTAGATGATACTCAGCGCTCTCTGACCGCCCGCAAGAAAAAGCACAAGGGAATCGAGGAGAAGGAGCGCGCCGAGCGTCAGCGCGGCGGCCCATCCGACGACGCGCACGGCACGCCCAACGTCCGCCGCCGTCGGCGGTCGACCGTCGCCGAGCGTATAGGCGCCGCGCTTGGCAAGCGTGAGGCCGAGGGCGCCAGCCATGGCGGCCATGGTGAGGCCGGCGTTGGGACTCGCCGTTCGCGCGCCGTCACGTCGCAGCACCCGCGCGGCGTCCTGCGCGTCCTCACCCGCGGCCGCGGCGCCGACGACGAGTCCGAGCGCCGCGACTCGGGCCGGGACGAAATTCAGAACGTCATCGAGTCGCGCGGCGAACTTGCCGAACCATTCGAGCGCCCCGTCACGGTAGCCAATCATGGCGTCGGCGGTGTTGATCGCGCGATAGGCGGCGGCGCCCGGCAGCCCGAAGACGAGATAGAAGCACACCGGAGCGATGAGCGCGTCGGTGAGGTTCTCGGCGAGCGATTCGACGGCGGCGGAGGCCACTTCGTCGGGAGCGAGCGTGGCCGTCGGCCGACTGACGAGATGAAACCCCACCAGCTCGCGTGCGGCGGCGATGTCGCCCCGGGCCAGCGGCATGGCGACCGCACGCGCGGCGTCCACCAGCCCGCGCAGCGACAGCAGCAGCCAGAGCGCGAGGCCTTCGAGCACGGGACCGGCGGGGCCGAGCCGGGCCGCGAGCGCCGTGAGCGCGACGCCGGCCGCCACCGAGGCGGCCGCGATACCCATTGTCACAAGCGCGCCGCCGACGAACAGCCGAGCCTTTCCGCCGCGGCACAGCGCACGCCTCCCAGCGTCGATGCCGCTGCCCATCCATGCGACAGGATGCAGACGATTGAGGGGGTCGCCGAGGCTCAGATCGAGGATCAGGGCGATGCCGAGCGCCGTCACAGCCATCGGACCGCAATTATCGACAGGACAAGACGATTTGTGGTACTTGTTCAGACGTGCAAGCCGCCCTCAGAAGCGCCCGCTGGCCTCGGCTCCTGCTCGCCATCTACCTGGCGTGTCTCGGGCTCGTCTGCTCGTTCATCTTGTTCGAGGTCCTCGATGTCGACGGCTCCGACTTCCTGCCGTTCACGCAGACCGAAGCGGTACGGCCGGCCGACTCGCATCACGACGACCTCAAGCGTGTCGTCCTCGCGGCTCTGACGTTCAGCCTGATGCTCGGCGCTGCCCTCGCGGCCCGACAGCTCGCCGGCGCCGCGCGTGTCGAGCACGCCGCCACTCCGCGTGTCCGCCGTTTCGCGCCGACGCCCGCCACGCGCATGCTGCTGCCGCGCGCGACGCTCGCCGACGCACCCTCCGCCTGACCGCTCCTCGCGCGCTGATTCCTCTGACCGGTTTCACGCAAGGAGAGGTCATGGTGAAGCTCATATTGGTGGTGGCGGTCATCCTCGTCTCCGCCCCGCTCGCGCAGGCCCAGACGCCGGTGACGCGTTTGTCGCTGGAGCAGGCCGTCGCGCTCGCGCTTCGGGAAAGTCCCACCGTGCGGGCCAAGCAGCACGAGTATCGGGCGACACAGGCGCAGGAAATCACGGCCGGGCTGCGTCCCAATCCCACGACGTCCTACACGGGCGACCAGCTCGGCAGCTCCTCCGTCGAGCCGCAGCACTTCTTTGCACTCGAACAGCCGATCGAGCTCGGCGGCAAGCGTGGACGTCGGCTCGATGCCGCCCGCGCCGCCAGCCGGGTGAGCGCCGCCGAGCTCGACGATGTGCGACGCCAGACCGTGGCGCAGGTCAAGAAGGCGTTCACCGACGCTCTCGTGGCGGGGGCAACGCTGGCCCTCGCCGGTGACAACCTCCGCACCCTCGACGAACTCGAACGCCTGCAGCGCATCCGTGCCGACAAGGGCGACATTTCCGAGCTCGATCTGACGCGTATCCAGGTTCAGCGTTTCGCCTCCGAGCGCGACGCCGCCGACGCGCGTCAGGCCATCGACGCCGCGCGCATCGCGCTGCGCGCGGCGGTGGGACTGGAGGCGGTGACGCCGGACTTCACCCTGAGCGGCGAGCTCGGCTTTCGCGACGTGCCGCTCGACCCGGTCGCCCTCCGCCGCCGCGCCCTGGACGCGCGCCCGGATCTGCGGGCGGCGGAAGCGGCGCGTGGGCGGGCGCGGGCCGAGCGCGAGCTGGCCCGCGCGAATGCCTGGAGCGACGTCACGCCACGCGTCGCGTACGAACGCATCGGGGGCGCGAACACCTACGGCGTGGGTGTGAGTGTTCCCCTGCGCATCTTCGACCGCAACCAGGGCGAGATCGCACGCACCCGCGCCGAGATCGATCGCGCCGACGCGCTGAGGGAGGCGGCGGCCGTGCAGGTGTTGGCCGATGTCGACGGCGCGCTGAGCCAGGTGGCGATCCAGCGTGAGAAGCTCCTGCTGCTGCGCGACACCTACCTGCCGAAGGCCCAACGCGTGCGGGATACGGTGGAATTCGCGTATCGGCGCGGCGGCGTGAGCTTGCTCGACTTTCTCGACGCGCAGCGCACGTACCGTGAAACGTCGCTCGAGCACCTGCGGGCACTCGGTGCGTACTGGGCCGCGCTGTATCAGCTGGAGGCCGCCGTCGGCGATCACGCGGTGAATCCATGAACGGCCGCGGCACGATCGGCCTCGTGTGTCTTATGGCCGTGTTGACCGCGTGTAGCCGCGGGCCCGACGACGCGCGCGCGGCCAAACCCGAGCCGCCGGCGCCCGCGGCGGCGCCGAACGTCGCCGTCGTCGTCGTGCACCCGCGGTATCAGGACCGCGCGACGTCGCTCGAGACGAGCGGCAAGGCGCAGTTCAACGAGGAGGCGCTCGCCCGCGTGCACGCGACGATGACGGGTCGGGTGCTCGAGGTGCTCGCGCGGCCGGGTGAGACCGTCGAGGCCGGCCACAAGCTCATGGTCATCGACAGCCCGGATCTCGGCACTGCCAAGTCGGACTACGCGAAGGCGATCTCCGACGTCGAGCGGTCGGACGCCGCGCTGAAGCTCGCGCGGGAGCTGCTCGAGATCAAGGCGGTGCCGCAGAAGGACGTTCGGGAAGCCGACAACGACTATCGCAAGTCGGTGGCGGAGCGGGAGCGTGCGGCCGCGCGGCTGCACACGCTCGGAATCACCGCTGATCAGCTGCCCGCCATTGCCTCGCGCGCGGACAGCGGAACGCAGATTGTGGTGACCGCGCCTCGCTCCGGCGTGATCGTCGAGCGCAACGTCAGTCCCGGGCAGGTCGTGGCCTATGGTCAGTCCGATACGCCGGTGAACTTGTTCGTCGTGGCCGACGTGTCGACGATGTGGGTGGTGGCGGACGTCTACGAGCCCGACGTGCCGCGCGTGCGTCGCGGACAACGCGTCATCGTCGCCCTGCCGTGCTGTCCGAACGACCGCTTCGAGGGGACGATCGACTACATCAGCGACCTCGTCGACAAGGACACGCGCACGGTGAAGGTCCGCGCTATCGTGCCGAATCGCGGTCGCACGCTCAAGGCCGAGATGTTCGTGAAGGTCTCCATCGCCACCGGCGTCGAGCATGTGCTCACGGTGCCGCTCGACGCGGTGCACCGCGAGGGCGGACAGACGTACGTGCTGCTCGAGCGCGGGAAGGACGACTACGCGCGCCGGCCGGTTCAGCTCGGGGCGGAGATGAACGGCGCCGTCGAGGTACGCGACGGCGTGAGCCCACAAGACAACGTGGTCGCCAACGGGAGCATCCTGCTCAAGAAAGTCGCCAGGTGATCGCGCGGCTCGTCGCGTTTGCGCTGCACCAGCGCTTCGTGACGCTGGCACTGGCGCTCCTGCTGACCGCCGGTGGCATCGTGTCGTGGACGCGGCTGCCCATCGAGGCGTACCCCGACGTCGGCGACGTCACCGTGGAAGTCATCACGCTGTGGCAGGGTCACGCCGCCGAAGAAGTCGAGCGCCTCATCACGATTCAGCTCGAGAAGGAGCTGAACGGCATCGCGAACGTCACGTTTCTGCGATCGGCCTCGCTGTTCGGGCTCTCGAATATCCGCGTGCTCTTCGCCGACGGTACCGACAAGTACTGGGCACGGCAGCAGGTGCAGGAGCGCATCGCGGGGGCCGAGGTTCCGGCCGACGCGCGACCGACGCTCGGCTCGCTGTCGAGCGTGATCGGCGAGGTCTTCCGCTACACGCTGTGGTCACCGACGATGCCGCTCGTCGAGCTCAAAGCGCTTCAAGACTGGGTGCTTGAGCGCGAGTTTCTGAAGGTGCCCGGCGTCGCCGACGTCATCTCGTGGGGCGGTGGCGTCAAGCAGTATCAGATCACGCTCGATCCCGCGCGGCTGCGCGCCTACAACCTCACCCTCAAGCAGGTCTTCGACGCCGTCGCCGCCAACAACGCCAACGCCGGCGGCTCCTACATTCCCTGGGGCCAGTACGCGCTCACTGTCCGCGGCATCGGCATGATCCAGTCCACGCGCGACATCGAGAACATCGTGGTGGCGGCGCCGCGCGGTACCCCGGTGCGCGTGCGCGAACTCGGCAGCGTCGGGATCGGTCACGCCATTCGCCTCGGCGTGCTGGGGCGCGATCACGACGACGACGTGGTGGGCGGCATCGTGCGCATGCGCAAGGGCGAGAACCCGGGCGCCGTCATCGACGGCGTCAAGCGCAAGCTGGACGAGATCGCCCAGATCCTGCCGCCGGGCGTGGAGCTGCGGCCGTACTACAACCGCGAGCGTCTGGTGAAGGCGACCGTCGGCACGGTGATGAAGAACCTGATCGAGGGCGCGGCGCTGGTGGTGCTGCTGCTCTCGCTGTTCCTCTACAACGTCCGGGCCGCCATCCTGGTCGCGCTCACGATCCCGCTGTCGCTGCTCTTCGCGTTCATCTTCATGGATCTCAATGCGATCCCCGCGAACCTCCTGTCGCTGGGCGCGATAGATTTCGGCATCATCGTCGACGGCGCCGTCATCATGACGGAGAACATCGTGCGCCACCTCTCCGAGCGGCGCGTGACCGGCCACCGCGTCGTTCGCGAGGTGCAGCAGAGCGCTCTCGAGGTCGCGCGGCCACTGACGTTCGCCGTGCTCATCATCATGACGGTGTACGTACCGATCCTCACGTTCCAACGCATTGAGGGCAAGCTCTTCCGCCCGATGGCCGTGACCATCTCGCTCGCCGTGATCGGCTCGCTCGTGCTCACGCTGACGCTGATTCCCGTGCTCGCGAGCCTGCTGTTTCGTCGCCCGCCGTCGGAGCGCGAGAGCCCGCTCCTGCGCTGGCTGCGACGGCCGTACGTGCCTGCGCTGCGCTTTTGCCTGCGCCGACCCGCGGTGCCGATCGGCGCCGCGGGCGCCCTGCTCGTGCTGAGCCTCGTGACGTTTGCGTTCCTCGGCAAGGAATTCTTGCCCGAGCTCGACGAAGGCGACATGTGGGTGCGGGTCATCATGCCGCTCGGCATCTCGGTGGAGGGCGGCCGCCCGTACGTTCGTGCGATCCGCGAGCAGTTCCTCCGGTTTCCCGAGGTGCGCGCCGTCGTCTCACAGCTCGGCGCGCCCGACGACGGCACCGATCCGGAGGCGCCGGACAACGCGGAGTTCTACGTCGGGCTCAAGCCGCGCGAGGAGTGGACCACCACGCGCGATCGCGACGAGCTGATCGACCGGATGCGCGTCGCAGTGCTCGCCGCCGTGCCCGGGATCACGACGAACTTTTCGCAGCCCATCAAGGACAACGTCGACGAAGCGATGGCCGGCGTGAAGGGCGAGCTCGCCATCAAGCTCTTCGGGCCGGATCTCTTCGTCATGGACGCCAAGGCGAAGGAGATCGTGAGCGTCCTGCGGCCGATCACCGGCGTGACGGATCTGGACTATGACCATTTCGTCGGACTGCCCCAGCTGCAGGTGATCGTCGACCGCGCGGCGACCGCGCGGTACGGCATCAACGTGCAGGACGTCCAGGACGGGATCGAGGCCGCCACCAAGGGACGCGTGGTCACGCAGGTCTTCGAAGGCGAGCGGCGCTTTGACCTCGCCGTCCGCCTACCGCGCGGTGACGACCCGCTCGCCACGCTGAAGGCCCTGACGGTGAGCGCTCCCAACGGCGAGCGCATCCCCATCACCCAGCTCGCGGAGTTCGTGCAGACTGATGGGCTGGCCGAGATCGACCGCGAGGGCAACTCGCGGCGGCTGGCCATCAAGTGGAGCGTGCGCGAGCGCGATATGGGCAGCCTCGTCGCGGAAGCGATGCAGAAGATCAAGGCGGTGGCCCTGCCCCAGGGCTACCGCATGGTGTGGTCCGGGCGGTTCGAGGACCAGCAGCGCGCGCTCGCGCGCCTCTACATCATCGTGCCGCTCGTCATCTTCATCATCTTCATCCTGCTCTTCAGCGCGTTCCAGTCGGTCAGCGACGCCCTGATCATCATGTTGAACCTGCCCTTCGCCCTCATCGGCGGCACGCTCGCGCTGTTGTTGTGGCGGACGAACTTCAACATCTCGGGCGCCGTGGGCTACATCGCCGTCTTCGGCGTCAGCGTGCTCAACGGCGTCGTCCTCGTGTCGTCGATCCGGCACGCGCGCGACGAAGGGCTCTCGCCGCGGGAGGCGATTCTGCGCGGCTGCACCCTGCGATTCCGTCCCATCGTCGTGTCTGGCATCGTCGCAGTGATCGGCTTCCTGCCTGCCGCGCTCTCGCATGGCATCGGCGCCGAGATCCAGCGGCCGCTGGCGCGTGTGGTGGTGGGTGGCCTGATCTCCTCCACGCTGCTGACGCTGCTCGTTCTCCCCGCGATCTACGCCTGGCTCGGCGGCGCCCACCGGCCGGCGCCCGACGAGGTCCCGGCGTGACGCTGACACGACTCGTCGCCTTGCTGATTCTGATCGCGATCGCGTCCCTGACGCCCCTCGCGCACGCCAGCCCTCCCGACCCCACGTGGGTCGCCGGCCTGTGGGACGACGGCGATCACGACGATGTCATTCTGCTCGTCTGCGCGACCGCCGCCGCGATGCACTCGGCGCCACCGACGCTCGACTCGCGTCGCGCGGTCGTCGGTGTGGTGACGGGCCTCGATCCCGACGCGCCGCCGTTCCGCGCGGCGGCACCCGTCGCCACACGCGCGCCGCCGCGTGTCTGACTCCGCCGTCCTGATCCGCCGCCGGCCTTGCCGGTGGCATTCCGGAATTCAGCCCGGGCCGCTCGCTCGTTATGTGCCGCGGTCCGAGGAAGGCGTTAGTCATGATCGCGCGCGTCGTCGCGTTCGCGTTGCACCAGCGGTTCATCACGCTCGCGCTCGCCCTGCTGCTCACGGCGGGCGGCATCGTGTCATTCCATCGGCTGCCCATCGAGGCGTATCCGGACGTGGCGGACGTCGAGGTCGACGTCATCACGCTGTGGCCGGGCCACGCCGCGGAGGAGGTCGAGCGCTACATCACCATCCAGCTCGAGAAGGAGCTCAACGGCATCGCGGGCGTCACGTTCCTGCGCTCGTTCTCGAACTTCGGGCTGTCGAACATCCGGCTCCTCTTCACCGATGGCACCGACAATTACTGGTCACGCCAGCAGGTTCTGGAGCGCATCACGCACGCGGACATCCCCTCGGACGCCAAGCCGCAGCTCGGCCCCCTCGCCTCGCCGATCGGTGAGGTCTACCGCTACACGCTCGAGTCGAAGACGATGCCGCTCGTCGATCTCAAGGCGTATCAGGACTGGGTGCTCGAGCGGGAATTCCGCAAGGTGCCGGGCGTCGCTGACGTGGTGTCCTGGGGCGGGGGCATCAAGCAGTACCAGATCACCGTCGACCCCGAGCGGCTGCGCGCCTACAACCTGACGCTCAAGCAGGTGTTCGACGCCGTCGCCGCGAACAACGCCAACGCCGGCGGCTCCTACATCCGCGAGGGCCAGTACGCGCTCATGGTACGCGGCATCGGTCTGGTGCAGTCCACGGACGACCTCGACAACGTCGTCGTGACCTCGCTCAAGGGCACACCGGTCCGCGTGCGTGACATCGGCCGGGCCGGCGTCGGTCACGCGATCCGCTTCGGCATCCTCGGCCGTGACCACGACGACGACCTCGTGCAGGGCATCGTCCTCATGCGCAAGGGTGAAAATCCGGACGCGGTGATCGAAGGAGTGAGGGCCAAGATCGCCGAGCTGCAGAAGACGCTGCCCGCGGGCGTCGTGATGCGGCCGTACTACAGCCGTGATCGTCTCGTGAAGACGACGGTGACGACGGTGATGCGCAATCTGGTCGAAGGCGCCGCGCTCGTCATCGTGCTGCTCTCGCTGTTCCTCTACAATCTTCGCGCCGCCCTCATCGTCGCGCTCACCATTCCGTTGTCCCTGCTGTTCGCCTTCATCTTCATGGACCTGCGCGGGATCCCGGCCAACCTGCTCTCGCTCGGCGCCATCGACTTCGGGATCATCGTGGACGGCGCGGTCATCATGACCGAGAACATCCTGCGGCACCTGAGCGAGCGTCGCGTGACCGGCGAGCGCGTTGTGCGAGAAGTCCAATACGCCGCGCTGGAGGTGGCGCGCCCGATCACGTTCGCGGTCATGATCATCATGACCGTCTACGGGCCCATCCTCACGTTTCAGCGCATCGAGGGGAAACTCTTCCGGCCCATGGCGGTGACCATCGCGTTCGCCGTCGTCGGCTCGCTCGTGTTGACGCTGACACTGCTGCCGGTGCTCACGACATTTTTCTTCCGCCGTCCGCCGTCCGACCGCGAAAGCCCCTTGCTGCGCTGGCTGCGCGCTCCGTACGTGCCCGCGCTCGACTTCTGCCTGCGGCGGCCTCTCGTCCCGATCGCCGCCACGGCGGGCATGTTGGCGGTCGCCCTGTTCGCCTTCACGTTTCTCGGCAAGGAGTTCCTGCCCGAGCTGGACGAGGGCGACATCTGGCTGCGCGTCAAGTTCCCGATCGGCATCTCGCTCGAGGACGCCAATCCCTATGTCCACGAGATTCGCGAGCGGCTGCTGGTGTTCCCCGAAGTGCGCGTCGTCGTCTCGCAGCACGGCGCTCCCGACGACGGCACCGATCCGAACGGACCAGACACGGCCGAGTTCTACATCGGGCTCAAGCCGCGAAGCGAGTGGCGGTTCGCGGACAAGGACAAGCTCGTGCAGACGATGGCCGCGCGGCTCGACGACATCCGTGGGATCACGACCAACTTCTCGCAGCCGATCAAGGACAACGTGGACGAGGCGCTCGCCGGCGTGAAGGGCGAGCTCGCGATCAAGCTCTACGGGCCGGATCTGTTCGTCCTGGAGGCAAAGGCCAAGGAGATCGCCGCCGTACTCGCCGGCGTTCGCGGCGTCGCCGATCTCGACTACGACCGACTCGTCGGCCAGCCGCAGCTACAGATCGTGGTGGACCGCAAGGCGGCGGCCCGGTACGGTATCAACGTTCAAGACATCCAGGACGCGATCGAGGCGGCCACACGCGGCCGCGTAGTGACCCAGGTGTTCGAGGGGGAGCGACGCTTCGACCTCGCCGTGCGACTGGCCGGCGGCGCCGATGCCCAGGCGACGCTGAGAGGCTTGACCGTGAGCGCGCCCAGCGGCGAGCGCATCCTTCTCACGCAACTGGCGGAGTTCATCAAAACCGAAGGGCTCGGTCAGATCCTGCGCGAGGGCAATCAACGGCGCATCGCGATCAAGTGGAGTGTGCGGGACCGGGATATGGGCAGCCTGGTGACGGAGGCCATGCGCAAGGTGAACGCGGGCGTGCACCTGCCCGAGGGGTACACCATGGTGTGGTCGGGGCGGTTCGAGGACCAGCAGCGCGCGCTCGCGCGGCTCTACGTCATCGTGCCGCTCGTGATCTTCATCATCTTCATCCTGCTCTTCGGGACGTTTCAGTCGATCGGTGACGCGCTGCTGATCATGCTGAACCTGCCGTTCGCGCTGATCGGTGGCACGCTGGCGCTCTTCGTCTCCGGCACGCACTTCAACATCTCGGCCGCCGTCGGCTACGTGGCGGTCTTCGGCGTGAGCGTCCTCAATGGTGTGGTGCTGGTGTCGTCGATCCGTCAAGCTCGCGGCGATGGCCTGCCGCTCGGCGATGCGATACGGCGGGGCTGCAAGCTGCGGTTCCGCCCGATCGTCGTGTCGGGCATCGTCGCGGTCATCGGGTTCATTCCGGCCGCGATCTCGCATGGCATCGGCTCGGAGATCCAGCGGCCGCTGGCGCGCGTCGTCATCGGCGGCCTGTTGTCGTCGACGCTGCTCACGTTGCTGGTGCCGCCGGCGTTCTACGCGCTCATCGGGCGACGGTCGGCGCCCGAGGCATTACCCGAAGTGGAGGCTTGAGCTCCATGCGCATCTTGCAAATCTATCCGAAGGACGACTACTTCACCGGGGCGGCGATTCAGCTCCGCGAGCTGGCGCAACAGCTCGGGCGGCGCGGGCACGAAGTCGTCGTGGTCACGCGGCCGAGCGAGCATTGGGCGCGGCTCTGCAGCGGCGGGGGACTGGTGCACTACGCGCTGCCGATGGCGTCGGAGGTCGATCTCGCTTCGGCCTGGCGGTTGGCTCGCATCCTGAAAACCCACCAGATCGATGTCGTCCACGCCCAGAAGGGCAAGGGTCGCACCCTCGCGCTGCTTGCGGGACTGCTGGTGCGGATTCCGGTGCTCATCCTCAATCGCGGCGTCAGTTTTCCGCTCGACCGCTTCCAGCGGCTCGGCTACACGACCCGCCGGGTGACCGCGATCGTCGCCGTCTGCGAGTCGATCAAGCAGGCGCTCGTTCAGTCGGGGGTGGAGGCGAAGAAGATCGAGGTCATCTATTCCGGCACCGACACGACCCGCTTCCATCCGAGCGTCGACGGCGCGGCGGTTCGACGCGAGCTCGGATTCACCGCTGACGACTTCGTGATCACGCAGATCGGCGTGCGCAGCTGGAAGGGCAACGACGACACCATCGAGGCGATGGCGGCGGTCGCCGCGGCCGCGCCCCAGGCGCGGCTGCTCATCGTGGGGGCCCGAAACCCTGACTCGCTCTACGCGATCGCGCGGCAGCGGCGCGTCGAGGGCCACGTGCGCGTCATCGGCTATCGCGAGGACATTCCCGAAATCCTGGCGGCGTCGGACTGCTGCGTGGATGCCTCGTATGCCGGGCTCGGTCTCACCGGCACGCTGCGTGAAGCGCTCGCGGTCGGCACACCGGTGGTCGGGACGGATCTCGAGGGCAATCCCGAGCTCGTTGTCCACGGCGTAACCGGCTTGCTCGTGCCGCCACGCCGTCCCGACGCGCTCGCGCGCGCGCTCCTTGAAATCATCGGAGACCGCGAGCGGGCTCGCGCGATGGCGATGGCGGGTCAGGCCCGAATCGAATCGACGTTCTCGACGACGGCCAAGGCGCAGCGGACCGAGGCGCTGTACGCGCGGCTGCTCGCCCAAGCCTCGCCGAACCGCAGCGCGCCGCCGGCCGCCGCCGTCACCTCAGCGTAAGAGGCCGTGCGCGACGAGCCGAGCGGTGACGAGGCCGGATAGCCGCTCGATGAGGGCGCTCTCCGAGGGTTGGACGTGCTCGCCCTCGACCCACACGAGCTCTTTCGGTTCGCGGGCCGCTCCGTAGAGCGCGAGGGCATATCGCCGCGGCACGAGCGAGTCTTCGGCGCCGTTGATCATGATCAGCGTGCGCGGCGTGATGGCCGCCGCATAGCGCTCGGGAGCGAGCGGCGTGAGCCACCACGCGAGCGCACGACCGACGAGGGGCGCCATCACGTACGGCACGGGCGCGTCCTGCTCCGCATGTGTCAGCGTGTGGCCGATGAGCGGCCCGATATCGCCGCCGCCGTAGAGGAGGACGACGGCGGCCGGGCGCGCGTCGATGCCGGCGGCCACGGTCACCACCGCTGAGCCGAGACTGCCGCCGATCAGAAAGATGCGCCGCGGATCGACGTCGGCACGCCGGCTCAAGTATTCCGTCAGCAGCAGCACCTCGGACACGCTGTCGAACGCGGCTGACCGCAGCCGCGCGAGGGTGCGCAGCGCGCTGAGCCCACGCCACGAGTCGGCCCGCAGCTGGATCGGGTAGTCCGGGGACACGAGCACGGCGCTGCGCGCGATGCCGTCGAGCCCGGCGAGCGTGACCACCCGACTGCCGCGCTTGATTCCGCCCACGATGACGGCGCCCGCATACGGTGGATGTCCGACGGATGGCACGCGCGCGAGTCCGTGGACATCGAGGCCGCTCGAGCTGTGCAATGCGACCGCCTCGAGGTGAGACGCGGGGACCTCGCGCAGCGGCGTGGTGTCGACGCGTTCGAGCGTGCCCGCCCTTGCCCGCAGGCGCTCCGGCGAGCCCTGTCGTGTCATGGCGAAGGTCGAGAGCATGCCGGCGACCAGCGTGCCGACGAGCGCGACGCCGACACCGACGGCGACGCGCCGAACGACGCTAGCCGATCGAGCCGGCGTAACGCGCCCTCAGCTCAGTCCAGAGCGCCGTCTTCTCCCAGCGGGGCTCGCGCGTGCGCTGATGCTCGTCATCCAGCCACGGATTCGGAAAGTACACGGTGATCATCTGCTCGCCGCGGCCGTTCCAGAGCCGCAGTCCCCACGCGCCGGGGACGCACGAGCCGCCGTTGGCGTGGAAGAACGCTGCGCGCGCCACGCGGCGGATGGCTGCCTGCTCCGGCGTGGCGGCGCCGCGATGCTCGCCGACGCAGAGATGAAAGTGCCAGGCGCCGACATCGACCGTCAGGTAGCCGTCGAGCATCGAGAGCGTCGGGGCGGTGGTGAAACGTATTTCGTAGGCCGCGCCCTCGATCACGGGCCCCGCGAAGATCTCCGCCCAGTGTCGACTGAAGATTTCCGTGAGCAGGCGCTCGACGACGTCGCCGCGCAACGGGACGTCGTCGTACTCGGTGATGGTGCCGTCGGAGCCCTGCTCCACCACGCGCGTCGCCATGGCGCGCATGGTAACGCGAATCGTCGCGGGACGTCAGGACGACTCTGAGCCGACCGCAGCGTACGCGGTTGTACGTGAGGATCGGCGACGAGCGAGAACGACGCGGCGCGACGTCAATCGGAGACACCTCGTCCGCGCGACTCCGAGTGACGAGCGCCACGAGGCCCGAGCGAGGAGCCGACCGCAGCGTACGCGGTTGTACGTGAGGATCGGCGACGAGCGAGAACGACGTGGCGCGACGTCAATCGGAGTCGCGGAGTCAGCGCAGCTCGAACACGACCGGCAGCCGCACACGCAGCGCCCTTGGCCTGACGTCCGGCGGGAACGGCACGCGTGACAGATTCCGGGCGGCGTGCAGCGCGGCCTCGTCCAGCATCGCGTGCGACGACGAGCGTACCAGCAACACTTCGCTCACGCGTCCCGTCGACTCGAGCGCGATTTCGAGGTCGACGGTGCCGCTGAGCCCGCGCCGCCGCGCGGCGGGCGGATACTCGAGCATCTCTTGCAACCGGCGCCGAAGCGACGCGAGATATGGACCATACATCTCCGCGCCGCCGGCGCCGGGCACGGCAAGCGCGAGTTGCCCGTCTCCACCGCCCGGCCCAGTGGGCGCCGTTGCCGCCGCGCCGCCGCGCGCGGCGCCGCGAGCGTCACCGCCGCCGACTCCGACCGAAGCGCTGTCGGCCGACGCACCGGACACGCTCGGCGCCACGCCCGCGACCCCGCCGCCGCGCGCCGGTGACGGCTCGATGGCCGGCGACGGCTGGACGGCGGGCGCCGGCTCCACGGTTCGCGACGATTCGACCGTCGGCGACGACTCAACGACGGGCGATGGGTTTGTTGCGGGCGCGACTGGGGAAGACATCGCAACCGGCGGCGGCGTGACGTCGGGGGCCGAGGCGCGCGCGGCCGACGACGACGCAGCGCTGGCGCTCGCCGGAGCGGGCGACGCCGTGGTCGCTGTTCGACGCGGGGATGGTGCTGCACGCTTGGTCGGCTCAAGGGCAGGCGCCGGGCCACGACCGCCCGCCGCGCCGGCACGCTCGTCCGGCTCGCGGAGGGTGAGATCGACGAACAGCGGTCGCTCGCCGAGCTCGCGCGCCACCCAGAGGCCGGCGCAGAAGATTGCCGCGTGAAGTGCGAGCGAAAGC
>Ga0075426_10001761_pt1 | contig 15451 bp, 14 predicted proteins | sample SoiMethybrSBSTD5_FD_75304 | JGI IMG/M metagenome (GOLD analysis project Ga0075426, IMG submission 75304) | Bulk soil microbial communities from a Populus tree surrounding site in Tennessee, USA - Soil MetaG P. TD hybrid SBSTD5 | ecosystem: Environmental > Terrestrial > Soil > Tree plantation... | reverse complement strand
GCCCGCGCGCCGCGGGCTTTGGCGATGTCGAGCGCGCGCGCGACCGCGGTCTTATGGCCGGAGACGACGATCTGGCCCGGCGCGTTGTCGTTGGCGGCTTCGCATACCTCGCCTTGCGCGGCCTCGCTCGCGACGGCCCGGGCGGCCTCCTCGTCGAGGCCGAGGAGCGCCGCCATCGCACCGACGCCGACCGGCACCGCCTGTTGCATCGCGCGGCCGCGAAGGCGCACGAGCCGCGCCGCATCGGCAAGCGCGAGGCTGCCGGCGGCGGCGTGGGCGGAATATTCGCCGAGCGAGTGGCCGGCGAGGAAGGCGACATCGCGCGCAAGCTGGAGGCCGGCTTCCGCCTCGAGCACCCGTAGCGCCGCGATCGAAACCGCGAGCAACGCCGGCTGCGTGTTCTCGGTGAGCGTGAGCTTGTCCGCCGGCCCTTCCCACATGGTTCGCGTGAGCTTCTCGCCCAGCGCCGCGTCGACTTCCTCGAACACCGCGCGCGCGGGCGCGAAGTTGTCGGCAAGGCTCTTGCCCATGCCGACCGCCTGGCTGCCCTGGCCGGGAAAAACGAACGCGGTTGTCATGCGGCACGCACCCCTTCGAAAGGCGGGGTGAGAGACAACGGCGGCGCAACTTCTGTCAAGGCAGATGGCCGAAACGATCATGAAATTTCACGCCTTTTCGCGCCGGCCGAAATGCTTGCGCCGCCGCCAAAAGCGCGTATAAAACCGCGCTTCGCCGGTTTCGGCCGGGGGCTGAACGGACGGCCGCTTGCGCGGCAGGGCGAATTGCCCGGCGTCCCGTGTCCCCGCCTTCGAGGATTTTCGAGCCTTTCCGAGGCTCGGAGGGCTCGGCGCCGGGCCGGCGAGCGAACAGGAAAGGCAATTCATGCCGCTTTACGAGCACGTTATTCTCGCGCGTCAGGACGTCACCGCGCAACAAGTCGAAGAACTCTCCGCCCAATACAAGGACGTAATCGAGAAGCACGACGGCAAGATCGTCGGCGATCCGGAATATTGGGGCGTCAAGACGCTTACCTTCCGTATCAAGAAGAACCGCAAGGCACACTTCGCCATGCTCCGCATCGACGCGCCGCCCGCCGCTGTCGTCGAGATGGAGCGCCTGGAGCGCATCAACGAGGACGTGATCCGCTTCCTGACGGTGCGCGTCGATCAGCACGAGGAAGGCCCCTCGATCATGCTGCAGAAGCGCGACCGCGACGAGCGCCGCAGCCGGCGCGATCGCGGTGAAGGCGAATTCGACGCGCCGGAAAGCGTCGTCGAAGAGCCGGCCGAGGAGGTCGCGCCATGAGCCGCTCCGCTCCCGCATCCGGCGGCGGACGCCGCCCGTTCTTCCGCCGCCGCAAGACCTGCCCGTTCTCCGGCGCCAACGCGCCGAAAATCGACTACAAGGACGCCAAGCTCCTGCAGCGCTACATTTCCGAGCGCGGCAAGATCGTGCCGAGCCGCATCACCGCGGTGTCGGCGATCAAACAGCGCGAGCTTGCGTCCGCGATCAAACGCGCGCGCTTTCTCGGGCTCTTGCCCTACGTGATCCGCTGAGGCCGCGCGCCTCGGCATAAGTCGTAAGCCGCCCGGATGGTCCGGCGGCGATGGTTGGGGCGACAACGCCTCTAACCGCTCGCAAAGCGGGACAGCTGACGATGGTGCAGATCGTTCTCATCGGCCTCGGCGCGGGCGTTGCCTCCGCGCTCCTGTTCGCGTCGATCGCGTCGGGCTCGCCGATATCGGTCCTTCTGTTCTATCTCGCGCCGCTGCCGATCCTGTTGGCCGGAATCGGCTGGAGCCACTTCGCCGCGCTGATCGCGGGCCTCGCCGCCGCGGCCGGCCTTGGTGCCTCATTCGGCTTCTGGTTCTTCATCGCCCACCTCGCGGGCGTCGGCGTTCCCGCGTATCTCCTCGCCTATGTGGCGATGCTCGGACGGCATACGCCGGGCGGCGCGTTGGAGTGGTACCCGGCGGGCAAGCTCGTGCTGTGGACCGCCGGGATCGCGGCGGCCTCGACCGCGCTCACGATTCCGGTATTCGGCAGCGATCTCGATTCCTACCGCGCGACGGTGAAGCAGATTTTCGAGCGCGTCATGCGCCTGCAGCTCGGCACCCCCGCCGGCGAGCCGCTGAAATTGCCGAACGGCGGCGACGCCAACGCCGCGCTCGATTTGCTCGCCATCGTGATGCCGCCCATGGCCGCGGCGATCGCGATGCTCACCAGCCTCTTTAACCTGTGGCTCGCGGGCAGGATCGCGCGGCTGTCGGGAAGGCTCGCGCGAACCTGGCCCGATCTTTCCGCAATGAACTTTCCGGCGATGACGCCGGTGGTGCTGCTCGCGGCGATCGCGCTGTCGTTTCTCGCGAGCATCGTCGGCGTCGCCGCCGGCATGCTCGCCGCCTGCCTGCTGCTCGCCTACGCCATCCTCGGCTTCGCGGTCGTTCATCGGATTACGCGCGCGCTTTCGGCGCGCGGCGTCATCCTCGGCGCGGTGTGGCTCGTGGTGCTCGTGCTCGGATGGCCGGTCATCGTCCTCGCCCTGATCGGGCTCGCGGACGGGCTGCTCGACCTGCGCAAGATCAACAAGCCGAATTCCAATCTTCCCACCAACAAACCGGAGTGAACGAAGGAGCCCGTCATGGAAGTCATTTTGATCGAACGCGTCGCCAAGCTCGGCCAGATCGGCGAGGTCGTGCGCGTGCGCGACGGATTTGCGCGCAACTTTCTCCTGCCGCAGGGCAAGGCGTTGCGCGCCACCAAGGAGAACCGCGAGCGATTTGAAAAAATCCGAGGGGAGTTAGAGGCGAAGAACGCCGAGAAGAAGTCGGGCGCCGACGTGGTCGCGAAGACCCTCGACGGCCAGAGCTTCGTGCTCGTCCGCCAGGCGGGCGAGACCGGCCAGCTCTACGGCTCCGTCTCCGCGCGCGACATCATGCAGGCGTTGTTGGAGAAGAGCTTCGAGGTCTCGCGCCAGCAGATCGTGCTCAACACGCCGATCAAGACGATCGGCCTGCACAAGCTGTCGGTCGAGCTGCATCCCGAGGTCGAGGTGACGATCACGGTGAACGTCGCGCGCAGCCCCGACGAGGCCGCGCGCCAGGCCAAGGGCGAGGATCTCCGGATCGCGCGGACCGAGGAAGAAGAAGCGCGCGCCGAGGCGGGAGTGGCGGCGGAGAAGTTCTTCGAGCGCGGCGCCGACGGCGCGCCGGCGCGGGAGAAGAAGCCGCGGCGCGAAAAGTCGGCAAAGGCCGGCGGCGACAAGGCGGATGCGGAGGCGGACGCCAAGCCCGCAGCCGCCAAGGCTGCGCGCGGCCAGAAACAGGCCTCGCCGGCGACCGAGCAGGCCGACGCCAAGCCCGCGAAAAAACCAAAGAAGGAGAAGGCCGCGAAAGAGTGAAAACGCGTCAGCCCGAGGCGCGCGGCGCGGAACGCGCCAGCCTCGAAGAATGATGACGGAAAAAACAGCGGGCGGAGGCCGCAGCGGCTCGCCGCCTCGCGCTGCGGCCGGCAGAGCCCCGAACATCAATGAATTGTTCACCATTGCCGTCCGTTTTTCGGACGGTTGCGGCCGCCGCGCCGACTTTCGCGGGCCATTCGCGGCGGCGGCGTGTCGCTGCGGCGAAATGACTTGAGGCCGCGGACTCCGCTATCGATTCAATTTTACGAAAGGAATGACCGTTAACGTGCGGGCGGTTTCGCTCCTCGGAAGGAGCGCCGCGGCTATGGTCGAATATAGAAAACATCCACGCCACCGCACCTTGAAGGGCGGCAAGATCATTTACAACCGGCGGCTGACGGTGATCGATTGCGTGATCCGCAACCTGTCGGCGGGCGGCGCGTGCCTGGAAGTGAGCACGCACTATCTGCCCGACGAGTTCGACCTCTCGATCCCGATCGATTGCGTCAAGCACCGCTGCCGGGTGGCGTGGCGGACGCCGAACCGCATCGGCGTCGCCTTCGAGGATAGCGGGACCGACCGCGCGGCTTAGCGCATGATCGCTTTCGGTTGAACGAGCGCGCGTTCCCGGCATTTTCTGCAGCACGATCTTTTCGGAAACACAGTGCCCACCCCGGATCAAGTCCGGGGCAGCTTTTTCGCGATCATGCTCATTTGCCGGAGCACGATCTGCTCCGAAAACCGGTGCCCACCCCGGATCAAGTCCGGGGCAGGCTTTTTCGAGATCATGCTCATTTGCCGGAGCATGATCGGTTCCGAAAACCGGTGCCCACTTTTCGGGATCATGCTCCGGAGTGCCGTTCGTCCGGCCCGACCTCGGTAGGGCGGCGGCCTACGCCTTGCCGAGTCGCATTTGCGACTCAACCAGACCGCTTGCTTCGCTTGCGATCCGCCCATGATCATGCGTTTTTGCGATTTTTCCGGCGAAAAGCCGAGCGGCCGGATCGTGGGTCTGTGCGTGGAACGATTGCCGATTGCCCTGGTTCAATACCTTTGATCTAATTCCTTCCGGCACCGGCGTGGAAGGTTAGCGGTCCGGGGCCATCGAGGCGGTTAAGGACGCGTTCGCTCATGGAGCGTTGGCTTAAACGCATACTCGGAAAGCGCGTGCGGCGGGGCGCGCTTAAGATTTCGCTCGGCGCGAAACGCTCGTTCACGCTCGGCGACGGAACCGGCAAGCCGATCGCCATCGCCTTCGACAGCCCCGCCACGCTGTTGTGGATTCTGACCGATCCCGATCTTCGGCTCGGCGAAGCCTATATGGACGAGAGCTTCCGCGTCACCGAGGGCTCGCTCGCCGACTTCCTCGATCTCATCGAATCGCAAAACCCGGTTTCGCCGACGCTCGCCTCGCACACCATCGACGCCGCGCGCTATCTCAGCCGCCGCGCCGCACAATTCAATCCGCCCCGACGCGCGCGCAAGAACGTTCATCACCATTATGACCTCGACGGCCGGCTCTATTCGCTCTTCCTCGACGCCGACCGGCAATATTCTTGCGCTTACTTCGAGGACGACGGCACGACCCTCGACGATGCGCAGATCGCGAAGAAGCGCCATCTCGCCGCCAAGCTCTTGATGGACAGGCCGGGCCTGCGCGTCCTCGACATCGGCTCGGGATGGGGCGGGCTCGGGCTTTATCTATCGGAAATCGCCGGCGCCAAGCACGTCACCGGCATCACGCTCTCCGACGAGCAGGCCGCGGCGGCGCGAGCGCGGGTGGTGGAGCGCGGGCTCAAGGGAAAGATCGAATTTCGCCTGCAGGATTACCGGGACGTCGACGAGAGCTTCGACCGCATCGTCTCGGTCGGCATGTTCGAGCATGTCGGCGTCAATCACTACGGCACTTTCTTCCGCAAGATCGCGGACATGCTGACCGAGGACGGGGTGGCGTTGCTGCATGCGATCGGCCGCGTGGGCCGGCCGTCGGCGACCAGCGCCTGGATCAAGAAGTATATTTTCCCCGGCGGCTATATCCCGTCGCTGTCCGAGGTCCTGCCCGCGATCGAACGCTCGGGCCTCGTGGTCACCGACATCGAGATCTTGCGGCTGCACTACGCCGAGACTCTAAAGGCGTGGCGCGAGCGCTTCCTCGCCCGGCGCGAGGAGGTGGCGGCGCTCTATGACGAGCGCTTCTGCCGCATGTGGGAATTCTACTTGGCGGGATCGGAAATGGCCTTCCGCCACCAGGGAATGATGGTATTTCAGATTCAGCTGGCCCGGCGCCAGCAAGCCGTGCCGCTCACGCGCGACTATATCGGCCAGGCCGAGGAGCGGCTGCGCTCGGCCGAGCGGCGGGCCAAGCCGATGATGCGGCTCGCGGGCGAGTGAACGCCCGGCCTCGCCGTCCGAAACTCCAAATTTTCTTCACAGTCAAGCTCGAATCTTTTTTCGCACACAGTTGTGCCTATCATGTGAATTGGTGGGATGAGTCGCGTATTCGCGTCGGCATTCCTTCCCTTCGTGTTAAGCCGGTTTTGCCACAGCTCAAAATAGATAGACCTGACTTGCCGCCATGGCCCTTGAATCGACCCTTCGAAAAGTCGTCGACCAGCCGGAAGCGAGCTACCGGCAGGCGCCGCACAATGTCGAGGCGGAGCAGGCCTTGCTCGGCGCCATCCTCGTCAACAACGAGGCGTTCTACCGCGTCTCGGATTTTCTCGAGCCGAAACACTTCTTCGAGCCGATCCACGCCAAAATCTACGAGGTCGCGGCCGGCATCGTCCGCGCCGGCAAGATCGCGACCCCCGTCACGCTGAAGACGTTCCTGCCGCCCGACGCCGACATTGCCGGGGCCGGGCTCTCGCCGGCGCAGTACCTCGCCCGCCTCGCCGCCGAGGCGACGACCATTATCAATGCCGAGGATTACGGCCGCACGATCTACGACCTCGCGATGCGCCGCGATCTCATCCAGATCGGCGAGGAGATGGTGAACGTCGCTTATGACGCGCCGGTCGATTTTGCTCCGCGAGTGCAAATTGAGGAGGCGGAGCGAAAACTCTACGAACTAGTAGAGATTGGAAAAATTAATCGAGGTTTTCTGAAATTCGCTGAAGCTTCAAAGTTGGCGGTCGATCTAGCTAGTAAAGCTTATCAACGCGACGGCGGAATATCTGGTTTAGCAACGGGCTTCAAGGATCTCGACACTTTGCTTGCAGGATTTCAGCCTTCTGACTTAATTATCGTTGCTGGCCGACCTGCAATGGGCAAAACCGCTTTCGCGACTAACATCGCTTATCATATTGCGTCCAATTATTCAGGCAGAACACGATCAGATGGAACGATAGAAACCGTACAAGGTGGAATTGTTGGTTTCTTTTCCCTAGAGATGTCTGCTGACCAGTTGGCTACTCGTATTATTTCGAGCGAAGCGCTAGTCCAATCTACGAAAATAAGACACGGCGATATAACCGAGTCGGAATTTACCAAACTTGCGGGCGCTGCTAGGGAAATGCAATTAGTCCCTCTTTACATCGATGATACCGGCGGCATTTCAGTTGGGCAGCTTTCTGCACGTGCGCGAAGACTGAAACGTCAACGCGGACTTGATTTTCTCGTAATCGATTATTTGCAACTGCTTACTGGCTCTACACGGCGTGCACTTGAAAATCGAGTGCAGGAAGTTACTGAAATAACTACAAGCCTAAAAGCGTTAGCCAAGGAATTAAACATTCCGATTCTTGCGCTATCACAATTGTCACGCCAGGTTGAAGGACGAGACGACAAGCGGCCTCAGCTTTCAGATTTGCGTGAATCTGGGTCAATCGAACAAGATGCCGATGTGGTAATCTTTTTATATCGTGAAGAGTATTATTTGCAGGGTCGAGAACCTAAAGGCGCTGACGAAAAGGAAAAATATTACCAGGCTCTGCAAGCCTCGAGAGGCAAGGCTGATGCAATTGTAGCCAAGCATCGACATGGTGCGGTGGATACCATTCGGCTCGTCTTTGACGCCGACTATACAAGTTTCAAGGACTTCATTGATGATAGCCGAGTGCCGGAGCGACGGGGATAGCGAGCAAATGCTCGCCTAGTGCCGCTTGAAATACTGCACCGCGCGCTCGTGCTTCTCGGCGGCCGCGCGCGTCGCGAAGGTGCCGAGATTGCGGCGCCGGCTGGTTTTCGGATTTCGCTTGCGGGAATAGAGCCGGTATTTGCCGCCTTTGAGCTTGCGGATCATCCTTGCCTCCGGAGCAGATGCTGTGCCGGGCGCGGCCCGAATTGCGCCACGCCAATCCTGCATCCACAACGATCGAGATACGCTAAGGTTCGCCTGAATCGTCAAGAGCCGGATCATGAGCCACAAAACCGCCGCCCGCGCGAAGCCTGAAGCGGCCGAGGCCGCCTTCGGTCCCGGCGACGCCGAGGCCGGCGGCTTGCTCACGATCGACTTGGGCGCGCTCGTCGCGAATTATCGCGACCTGGCCGCGCGCGCAAAACCGGCCGAGTGCGCGGCGGTGGTGAAGGCCGACGCCTACGGCATCGGGCTCGAGCCTGCCGCCGCGGCGCTGGCCAAGGCCGGCTGCAAGACTTTCTTCGTGGCGCTGCTCGATGAGGCGTTGAAGCTCCGCACGGTCGCGCCCGATGCCGCGATCTACGTATTGAACGGCCTCAACCGGGGCACTGCCGACGCCTTCCGCGACATCGATGCGCGGCCGGTGCTCGGCTCGACAGCCGAGATCGAGGAATGGGATGCCGCCGCCCGCGCGGCGAAGGAGCCGCTCGCCGCCGCGATCCATATCGACACCGGCATGTCGCGCCACGGTATTACCGCCGACGAAGCGGTCGTGCTCGCCGGCAGGCTGAAAGGCCTCGCCTGCAAGCCTTCGCTGGTGATGAGCCACCTCGCCCGCGCCGACGAGGCCGACCAGCCGATGACCGCGCGGCAGATTTCCGATTTCAAGGCGCTCGCCGCGAAGTTTCCCGGCATCGCGGCCTCGCTCGCCAATTCCGCCGGGCTGTTGGCGCATCCCGACTCGCGCTTCGACCTCGTGCGCCCCGGCATCTCGCTCTATGGCGGCCGCGCGCTGATTTCCGGCGACGATCCGATGCGGCCGGTGGTGCGGCTCGACGTGAAGATCATCCAGCTGCGCAAGGCGAAAGCTGGGGAAACGGTCGGCTATGGCGGCGAGTTTAAGCTCGCGCGCGACAGCCGCCTCGCGGTGATTTCCGCGGGCTACGCCGACGGCATTCCGCGCGCGTCGGGTGCGAGCAATGAGCGGCGCGGCATCGAGGCGGTGGTCGCGGGCAGGCGCTGCCCCGCCGTCGGCCGCGTGTCGATGGACCTCATCGTGATCGACGTCACCGATCTCCCCGAGGGCGCGCTCAAGCGCGGCGATCTGGCAACGCTGCTCGGCGACGGCATTTCCGTCGACGATCTCGCCGCACCCTCGGCCACGGTAGGCTACGAGGTGCTGACGCGGCTGGGCAGCCGCTACCGGCGTACTTATATTGGCGGCTGAAAGGAAATTTTCGAATGCCGACAAGCGAATGGATCGTCGCGGAGGAATTCCAGCCGAAGCCCGCCGACTACGGCTATAATCTCGGCCGCGCGCTGACCTCGGTCGTCGGGCTGCGCTCGATTATTCCCGCCGACGCCGCGACCGCCGAGGTGCTCGGCACCGAGCGCACCGGGAACGGCGTCGTCATCCGCGAGAACGGCCTCGTGCTCACCATCGGCTACCTCGTCACCGAGGCCGAGACGGTGTGGCTCGCCACCCATGACGGGCGGAAAATCTCCGGCCATGTGCTGGCTTTCGACCAGGAAACCGGCTTCGGCCTCGTACAGGCGCTCTCCAGCCTTGGTCTGCCGGCGCTCTCCTTCGATCAATCCTCGACCGCCAAGGTCGGCGAGCGCGTGGTGGTCGCCGGCGCCGGCGGGCGTGCGCACGCAGTGGCGGCGAAGATCGTTGCCAAGCAAGAGTTCGCCGGTTACTGGGAATACTATCTCAATGAAGCGATCTTCACCTCCCCGTTCCATCCCAACTGGGGCGGCACGGCGCTGATCGGCGCCGGCGGCGATCTCCTCGGCGTCGGCTCGTTGCAGCTCGAGCGCACGCGCGACGGCGGCCGCGCCGAGCCCATCAACATGATGGTGCCGATCGACATCTTGAAGCCGGTGCTGAACGACCTCGTGAAGTTCGGCCGCCTCAACCGCCCGGCGCGGCCGTGGCTCGGGCTCTACTCCACCGAGATCGACCAGCGCATCGTGGTGGCGGGGCTCGCCAAGCGCGGCCCGGCGCGGCGCGCGGAATTGAAGACCGGCGACATCATCCTCGCCGTCGGCGGCAACGAGGTGAGCGACCTCGCGGACTTTTACCGCAAGATCTGGTCGCTGGGTGCGGCCGGCGTCGGCGTGCCGCTGACCATTCACCGCGACGGCGATACGTTCGACGTGACGGTGAAATCCGGCGAGCGCGGCCAGTTCCTGAAGAAGCCGAGCGTGCATTAAATGAAGTCCCCCTCTCCCCGCTCGAACTCGGGTTTACCCGAGTTCGGCACCTTAAGATCGGTCGAAGTCGGATAGATCCGACTTCGACTGGGGAGAGGTGAATTACATGATAAGCTCGTCTTCGAATCCCCCAACGTGAATTTCATGGCCAAAGCGCGCGCATCCTTCGTCTGTCAGTCCTGCGGCGCGGTCTATCCGCGCTGGCAGGGCAAGTGCGAGGCCTGCGGCGAGTGGAACACCATCGCCGAGGAAGCGGGCGCCAAAGATTCCGTCCCCGCCGCCCAGCGCACGAGCCGCAAGGGCCGCGCCTTCAAGCTCGAGCCGCTGGCGGGCGAGGCGGAGGAAGCGCCGCGCACGCCGTCCGGGATTGCGGAATTCGACCGCGTCACCGGCGGCGGTTTCGTGCGCGGCTCGGTGTTGCTGCTGGGCGGCGACCCCGGCATCGGCAAGTCGACGCTGCTGATCGAAGCGGCGGCCGTGCTCGCGCGGACGGGCAGGCGCGTCATCTACGTCTCCGGCGAGGAAGCGATCGGCCAGGTGCGCATGCGCGCGGCGCGGCTCGGGCTTGCCAGCGCGAACGTCGAACTTGCCGCCGAAACCAATGTCGAGGACATCCTCGCGACGCTGAAGGATGCGGCACCCCCTGCCCTCGTCGTCATCGATTCGATCCAGACGCTATGGACGGAGTCGGTCGAGGCGGCTCCCGGCACCGTCACGCAGGTGCGCGCCTCGACGCAGGCGTTGCTGCGTTACGCCAAGCGCACCGGTGCGGCGGTCGTGCTGATCGGCCACGTCACCAAGGACGGCCAGATCGCCGGTCCCCGCGTCGTCGAGCACATGGTCGACGCCGTGCTGCACTTCGAGGGCGACAGCGGCCATCAGTTCCGCATCCTGCGCGCGCTCAAGAACCGCTTCGGGCCGACCGACGAGATCGGCGTGTTCGAAATGACCGGCGAAGGGCTGCGCGAGATCGAAAACCCCTCGGCGCTGTTTCTCTCAGACCGCGATCTCGGCTCGCCCGGTACCGCCGTATTCGCCGGCATCGAGGGCACGCGGCCCTTGCTGGTGGAAGTTCAAGCGCTGGTGGCGCCGACCGCGCTCGGCACGCCGCGCCGCGCCGCCGTGGGTATCGACCCCAACCGGCTCTCGATGATCCTCGCGGTGCTGGAGGCGCGCTGCGGCGTGCGGCTTTCGGGTCACGACGTCTACCTGAATGTGGCGGGGGGGCTCCGCATCATCGAGCCCGCCGCCGATCTTGCGGTCGCCGCGGCGCTCGTCTCGTCGCTTTCGGGCGCGGCGCTGCCGGCCGACGCGGTCTATTTCGGCGAAGTAAGCCTCACCGGCGCCGTGCGCGCGGTGCCGCAGGCGGCGGCCCGCCTCAAGGAGGCCGGTAAGCTCGGATTTACCCGGGCCGTGCTACCGGAATTGGGCCGCATGGAGGCGGCGGAAGGCTTGAAAATCAACACCATCGCCACGCTCTCGGCCCTGGTTGCGGAGATCGCCGCCCGCAGCCCGAAGGGGCCGCGGCGGGCGGTTGGTGGCGGAGAAGACGGATGACGTCGCACCCGGCGACCGCTATACCCCTGCCGCGGGCGCTGCCCCCTCATGAGTCGGTCGGAGTTCAGGGACTTTAGGCCAGAATGCCCTTTTCCCTTCTCGATATCGGACTGATCGCGGTGATGCTGGTTTCCGGCATTCTCGCCATGGTACGCGGCTTCATGCGCGAGGTGCTGTCGATCGCCGCCTGGGTGATCGCCGCCCTCGTCACGCTCTACGGCTATGCCAAGGCCGTCCCCTACGCCAAGCAATACATTTCCAACGACCTGATCGCGACCGGCGTCGCGGTCGGCGTGCTCTTTCTCGGCACGCTCCTGATCGTATCGCTGTTCACCGTCAAGATTTCGGACCTCGTGCTCGATTCGCGCGTCGGCGCACTCGACCGCTCGCTCGGCTTCCTCTTCGGGCTCGCCCGCGGGCTCGTGATCATGGTCGTCGCCTTCCTCTTTTTCGTGTGGCTGGTGCCCGCCAAGAGCCTGCCCGAGTGGGTCAAGAGCGCCCGCTCGCGCCCCGTCCTGCAGGGCACCGGCGATTGGCTGTTGTCGCTCTTGCCGGACGACCCCGAGACCGCCATCTTGAAGAGGTTGCGCCGCCCGAAGGAAGGCGACGAATTGGCGCCGCAGGATACGCCGCCCGCCCCGGGACAGCGTTCGGACCGGGGTGTTGCGCCCGCCCGCGTCGCCGGCGGCGATACGGAGGCCGGCTACAAGCGCAATGACCGGCAAGGCTTCGAGCAACTTCTCGAAAGTACCCGCGGCGTAACTCGCTAGGAAGACAGGCGGAGAACGACGATGAGCGCAGCCGAACACGAAACGAGGTCCGGCCACCCGCGCGATTTCGACCTCGAGATGAACGGCGACTGCCTGCGCGAGGAATGCGGCGTGTTCGGCATCTTCAACCACGAGGATGCCGCCGCCATCACCGCGCTCGGCCTGCACGCGCTGCAGCACCGCGGCCAGGAGGCGGCGGGCATCGTCTCCTATGACGGCAAGCGCTTTCATTTGGAGCGCCGCCTCGGCCTTGTCGGCGACAATTTCTCCAAGCGCGGCGTGATCGACCGCCTGCCCGGCCGCGCCGCCATCGGCCACACGCGCTATTCCACCACCGGCCAGACCATCCTGCGCAACGTGCAACCCTTGTTCGCCGAGCTCGACGGCGGCGGCTTCGCCATCGGCCACAACGGCAATCTCACCAACGGCCTCACGCTCCGCCGTCAGCTCGTGCGCGACGGCGCGATCATGCAGTCGACCACCGACACCGAGGTGATCCTGCATCTGTTGGCGCACTCGAAAATGCCGCGCTTCGTCGAGCGCTTCATCGACGCGTTGCGCTCGATCGAAGGGGCTTACGCCTTCGTCGGTCTCACCAACAAGAAGCTTGTCGGCGCGCGCGATCCGCTCGGCATCCGCCCGCTCGTCTTGGGCGACCTGAACGGCTCGCCGATCCTCGCCTCCGAGACCTGCGCGCTCGACATCATCGGCGCGCGCTATGTGCGCGACGTCGAGAACGGCGAGATCGTCGTCATTTCCGAGGAAGGCATCCAGTCGGTGAAGCCGTTCCCGGGAATACCGCCGCGCCCGTGCATCTTCGAATACATCTATTTCGCGCGGCCGGATTCGATCGTCGGCGGGCGCAGCGTCTACGAGGTGCGCAAGAATTTGGGCGCGCAGCTCGCGCGCGAGGCGCACGCCGAGGCCGACGTCGTCGTCGCGGTGCCCGACTCGGGCGTTCCCGCCGCCATCGGCTACGGGCAGGAATCCGGCACGCCCTACGAGCCCGGCATCATCCGCAACCACTATGTCGGGCGCACCTTCATCGAGCCGACGCAGCACATCCGCGAACTCGGCGTGCGCCTCAAGCATTCCGCCAACCGCGCGGTGGTGACGGGCAAGCGCATCGTCTTGATCGACGACTCGCTCGTGCGCGGCACCACCTCGGTCAAGATCGTGCGCATGATGCGCGAGGCGGGCGCGCGCGAGGTGCACATGCGGATCGCGAGCCCGCCGATCAAGTATTCGGACTATTACGGCATCGACACGCCCGAGCGCGATAAATTGCTCGCCGCGACGCACGACTTAGAGGGCATGCGCAAATATATCGGCTCGGACTCCTTGGCGTTCCTGTCGATCGAGGGCCTCTACAAGGCCATGGGCCACAACCGGCGCGATCCCGACCGGCCGCAATATACCGACCACTGCTTCACCGGCGAGTATCCGACCGCGCTCACCGACAAGACCGGCGGCGACGCGCCGAAGCAATTGTCGCTGCTCGCCGAGGCGAGCTGAGTTACCTTCCCTCTCCCCGGCGGGGAGAGGTCGGCAGCCGAAGGCTGCCGGGTGAGGGGAATCATTCGCCAATGATTTTTTCCGTGATATCCCCCTCACCCTAACCCTCTCCCCAATGGGGAGAGGGAATTAAACACCCGCCCATGTCCAAACCGCTCACCAATAAAATCGCGCTGGTCACCGGCGCCTCGCGCGGCATCGGCCGCGCCACCGCCATCGCGCTCGCCGGCCGCGGCGCGCATGTCGTGGCGCTCGCGCGCACCGTCGGTGGCCTCGAGGAACTCGACGACGCCATCAAGAAGGAGGGCTCGAGCGCGACGCTGGTGCCGCTTGATCTGCGCGACTTCGACGCGCTCGATCGGCTCGGCGCCTCGCTCTACGAGCGTTTCAAGAAGCTCGACGTGCTGGTGGGAAACGCCGGCCAGCTCGGCGCGCTGTCGCCGCTCGGGCATCTCGATCCGAAGGTATGGGACGAGGTGTTCGCGGTGAACGTGACCGCCAATTGGCGGCTGATCCGTTCGCTCGATCCGCTGCTGCGCGCCGCGGAAGCCGGCCGCGCCGTCTTCGTCACCTCCGGCATTACCTATCACGCTCGCGCCTATTGGGGGCTCTACGCCGCCTCGAAGGCGGCGCTCGAAATGCTGGTGCGCGTCTACGCCGAGGAAACCGCCAAGACCAACGTCAAAGCGAACCTGTTCAATCCCGGCCCGATCCGCACGCGCATGCGCGCCAAGGCGATGCCCGGCGAGGACCCGATGACGCTCGACACGCCCGAGCAGGCGGCGGCCGCGATCGTGCCGCTTTGTCTGCCGTCGTGCGAGGAGAGCGGCATGATCTTCAACTATCCCAACCGGAAATTCCTCGCCTTCAACGCGCCCGCCTGACCCGCCAGGCGAGCGCGGCTCATTTTCGTCCGGCGAACGGATTATCCGCCTCGCGGAAGGCGAGCCGGATCGGCACCCCCGGCAATTCGAAGGTCTCGCGCAATGAATTGACGAGATAGCGCGTGTAGGAGTCGGGAAGCGCGCTGGTGCGCGTTCCGAACAACACGAAGCTCGGCGGCCGCGCCTTCGGCTGGGTGATGTAGCGAAGCTTGATCGTCTTGCCGGTGACGGCGGGCGGCGAATTCTGCTCGATTACGCCGCGCAGCCAGCGATTGAGCGCGGCGGTCGAGGCGCGGCGGTTCCATACCGCGTAAAGCGCGATCACCGCCTGCATCAGGCGGTCGAGCCCCTCCCCGGTTTTTCCCGAAACCGGCACGACGGGCATGCCCCTCGCCTGCGGCAGCGAATGGTCGGCCTCCTCGCGAAGCTTCTTCAGCGCCACGTCGCCGCGCGGCACGAGGTCGCACTTGTTCATGCCGAGGACGAGTGCACGGCCCTCCTTCAGCACGAGGTCGGCGATGCGCAAGTCCTGCTCTTCCCATGGATGCGTCGCGTCGAGGAGCAAGATCACAACCTCGGCGAAGCGGATCGCGCGCAGCGCGTCGGCGACGGACAACCGCTCCAGCTTGTCATCGACGCGGCCGCGGCGGCGCAGGCCCGCGGTATCGAAAAGCTCGAAGCGCCGGCCGGAATGCGCGAAATCGACGGCGATCGAATCGCGCGTGATGCCGGCCTCGGGCCCGGTGACGAGCCGGTCCTCGCCGATCAGCGCGTTGATCAGCGTCGACTTGCCCGAATTCGGCCGGCCCACCAC
>Ga0075426_10001759_pt1 | contig 15453 bp, 17 predicted proteins | sample SoiMethybrSBSTD5_FD_75304 | JGI IMG/M metagenome (GOLD analysis project Ga0075426, IMG submission 75304) | Bulk soil microbial communities from a Populus tree surrounding site in Tennessee, USA - Soil MetaG P. TD hybrid SBSTD5 | ecosystem: Environmental > Terrestrial > Soil > Tree plantation... | reverse complement strand
TGGGTCGCCCTCAAGAGCGCGGTCATCACGCTGATCGAGCTGCTCCGCGCGGTGCTGCGCCTGCTCGCCGATCCGGTGGGGGAGTGGCGCCGCGGCTGGAAGTGGCTGGCGATCAAGATCGGTCTCTCGGTGTGGGTCCGCGAGCTGTTCACGCTCGCGGTGGCGCGCGACATCTACGGGGGCGTGCCGGCGATTTACGTCAACTATCTCGACTACGACGTCTTGTCGCACGCCTACGGCCCCCGTCATCCACGCGCGCTGCGCAGCCTGCGTCGGATCGACGACTCGATCAAGCAGATCTGGCGCGTGTGTCGTCGCGTCCCTGAGCACCGCTACGACCTGTATGTCCTCTCCGATCACGGTCAGGCGCACACCAAGCTCTTCGACGAGCTCGCCGGCGGCCGGCGGTTCGAGCGCGTGATCTTCGAGGACTTCTTCAGGCCACAGGGCGGCGCGCGGCCGGTGACTCCGCAGCGGCCGGCCGGCCGGCACCGTCTCGCCAGCGGCATCAAGGCGTTCCGGACGGGCCGCGCGCCGGGATTTTTCCAGCGCTTCTTCAACTACATCGAGGACGGCTTTCCGTGGATCCTCGGCGAGCTGAAGGAAGCGCGCGAGCGCGACAACGTGCGCGTGATCTGCGCCGGCCCCAACGCATTCATCTACTTCGTCGACGACGACGCGCCGTTGCCGATCGAACGGATCGAGGAGCGCTGGCCTGGACTCGCCGGGGAGCTGTCACAGCACCCCGGGGTCGGCTACGTGTTCGCGCGTGGCAGCGAGGGGCCCGTCTGCTTCTGGCGTGGCAAGCGCTATCGTCTCGGCGCCGAGGCCGGCCCGTTCGCGGGCCGCGACGACACAGCGCTCGTCGTCTCCAGCATCGGGGACCTCATGAAGATGCCGAGCGCGGGCGATCTGGTCGTGTACGGCATCGACGCCTCGCCCGGCCACGTCTCGTATATTGCCGAGGCGGGCGCTCACGCGGGGCCCTCGCCGGAGGAGCTGCACACGTTCGTCGTGGCGCCGCCCACCGCGCGTCTTCCCGATCCGCTCACCCATCCGATTCAGCTCTATCCGTTTTTCGTGCGGTACGTCCAGCACGGCGACCGCGAGTCCGCCGCGTGACGCCGATCATCATCGCTTCGTACAACATCCACCGCGGCGTCGGCCTCGACCGGCGGCGCGACCTCGATCGTCTCTGCGCCGTCATCGCCGAGATGAACCCCGACGTGATCGGACTGCAGGAGGTGATCCGGCTGGACGGCAACGTGATGCCGACGGCCGATCAGGCGGCGTATCTCGCGAGCAAGCTCGGTATGGAGCTCGTGATGGGCGAGACGCGTCCGTACGGTGACGGCATCTACGGCAACGCGGTCCTCACGCGGCTGCCCGTGCTGGGCTCCGTCCGCCACGACCTCAGTCACGGCCGTCGCGAGCCGCGCGGATGCCTGCGCGTCGACGTCGGCGTCGACGACGTCACCCTGCACGTCTTCAATTGCCACTTCGGCCTCGCGTTCCGCGAGCGCCGCGCCCAGCTCGAGCTCCTGGCCGGCTTCATCCGCGCGGGGTCGTGCGGCGGTCCACGCGTGGTGATGGGCGATTTCAACGAGTGGCATCGCGGACCCGTGACGCGGGGGCTACGGACGGAATTCAGATCGCCCATGCGGCGCATGCGTCGCACGCACCCGGCGGTGTTCCCCCTGTTCCGGCTCGACCGCATCTACTGGGACGTCGAGCTCGAGGGCGAGGCCTTTCACGTTCACCGCAGTCGCCTCTCCCGTGTTGCCTCCGACCACTTGCCCGTGATGGTCCGACTGCGCGTGCGCCGGCGCGGCGCCGCGCCGTACGTCACGGGCGACGCGCTGCCGCCGGCCGAGTAGCGTCTGGACGCGCTGCCGCCGCTCCCCGATGCGGTCATCGCCGAGCCGCGGCGACGCCGCTGGCCGGGTGCGCTCGTCACCGCGATCTCCGCCTGCCTGGTGCTCGGGTTCATCGCGCTCGCGGTGCACGTGCACATGTCGGGCAGCCGGCTCGACAGCGTCGACGATCCGCCGCGCGCGCTCGCGCTGATCGTGGAGCGCACCATGGATCTCGACGACGCGCTCCGGCGCGCCAGCCGATGGGAGCGGCGCTTCTACGAGCTCACGGTGAGCGACGGCCGCAACGAGCTGGAGGAAGCGATCGCCTGGTACGAGGAGGTTGCGGATGCCGTGCCGGGCGAGTCGGGCGTGCAGGTGCGCCTCGCTGTGCTGTACGGCGAAGCGGGGCGGATCGACGAGGTGCTCGAGACGGTCGATCGCTGGCGCGCGCGCGGCGAGGGATTGTGGGCGGATACCATGGCCGCCGCCTACCTGGACGCTCCGCTCGACGGCCGCGTCGAAGTTTTGAGAGCGACCGTCGCGCGCATGGTCGAGCCCGGGTGGTTTCGCGATCGCCTGCTGCTGCGCCTGGCGGATCGCACGGGCGACACGCCGAGCCGCGCGGCGCTGATCACCGCGGCCGAGATACGGACGGCGCCGCTGCTGCGGCGCGTTCGTGCACTCACGGCGGCGGAGCTGAGCCTGTTGGTTCTGGGCCTCGGCGGTCTCGTGTTCGTGCTGCGCGGACGGCCACTGCGCGTGGACAGTGCTCTCGTCCCTGGGACGTGGCGTCTGCGCGATGGTCTGGTGGTACTTTTGCGCGGCGCCGGCGCCGGCGTGGTGGTGCTCATCGGCGTCTACGCGCTCGGGCGCTGGCGCGGCCCGAACGACGCGCTGCTGTCCACGGTCAGCATGCCGCTGATGTATGCGCCGATGCTCTGGCTCGCGCGCCGACGGCTGTTCGCGCCAGCCGGCGTCGGTCTCGCGCGCGGCCTCGGCTGGCTGCCCGCGCCCGGGACGCGGCGCGCGCTGTTCTGGACGACCGTGCTGCTGGCGGGCATGGGCACGGCGACCGATCTGGCGCTCGGCCTCTTGAGCGAAGCCACGGGCATGTCCTCGCACTGGACCGAATGGTTCGACGAGGATCTTGCGTGGGGGCGGCCGGTCGTGGCCATCGCGAGCCTGCTGGGCACCGTCGTGTTCGCGCCGGTGTTCGAGGAGGTCGTCTTCCGCGGCCTGCTGTACGCCACGCTGCGGCGGCGGCTCGCGTGGCCGTTCGCCGCCACCCTCAGCGCGGCGATCTTCGCGCTCGCCCACGGCTACGGCGCCGCGGGCTTCGGCAGCGTGTTCGCGAGCGGGTTGTTGTGGGCGATCGCCTACGAGCGGACTGGCAGCCTGCTGCCGAACACGGCGGCACACGTGCTGAACAACGTGGCCGCCGCGCTCGGCGTGCTGCTGTTGCTGCGCGCCTGACGTCTTACTGCATCTTCATCAGCACCTTCACGCGCGTGGCATCCGACTTGGCTTCCAGGTCCACGGAGCGGTACGTGCCCTCGCGATCCTCCATCAACAGATTGTTGTTCGAGAAGCCGACGATCTTGCCCCATGCCTTCGGGATCGTGACGACGTATCTCGCCTCCTGCGCCTCGGCCGGAGACACCGACCACCGCTGCAGCCATGGGGTGGCCGCGATGGCCACGAGGGCGATCGCGATGACGGTCAGCACGGCCTTGGCGTATGCGTCGAGCTTCATGCGTCCTCCTCGGTTGGGGTTTATGCGCGCTGCGCGCGCTCCGCGAGATCGACGACGGCGAGGAAGAGGGTCGCGGCGCCGTGCTCGATGTCGTCCATCGGCGTGAACTCCTCCTCACAGTGACTGCGGCCGTCGCGAGACGGCACGAAGATCATTCCCGCCGGCCCGATCGCCGCCATGTACTGCGCGTCGTGACCGGCGCCGGACAAGATGTGACGGAACGGCGCGCCGACCGCCGTCGCCGCGCGCTCGACCGCGGCCACCACGTCGGGCGCGAACGGCGTGTATGGCACGCGCCAGTAATGCTCGAGCTCGGCGCGGACGCCCTCGCGGTCGCAGGCGGCCCTGACCACCGCGTCCAGACACCGCCGCGCGACCTCGAGCGTCTCGTCGCGCGGGTCCCGCATGTCGATCGACATCGTGACTTTGCCTGGAATCGCATTGGGAATGTTCGGGTGCACGACGAGATTTCCCACCGTCGTGACGAGATCGCCGCCGAGCTCCCTGGCAATCGTGCGGGCGCCGGTCACGACCTCCGCCGCCGCCACGAGCGCGTCGTGGCGGATACGCATGGGCGTCGGGCCCGCGTGGTCCTGGACACCGTGGATGGTGAGGCGCGACCACGAGATGGCGACGATGCCGTCGACGACGCCGACGGAGAGCCCTTCCTCCTCGAGGAACGGGCCCTGCTCGATGTGAAGCTCGAGATAGGCGCGGAACGGGCGGGGCACGCAGGGCTCGGAGCCGAGATAACCGATGCGCTCGAGCTCGTCGACGAGGCGAATTCCGTCCTTGTCGCGTGTGTTGTATGCATCCTCGAGCGCGATCTTGCCGGCCATCACGCCGCTGGCGATCATGGCGGGCTGAAAGCGCGCGCCCTCCTCGTTGGTGAAGATGGCCAGCGTCACCGGATGTCGCGTACGGATGCCGTGCGTGTTCAGCGCGCGGATCGTCTCGAGCCCGCAGAGGACGCCGAGCTGGCCGTCGTACTTGCCGCCGGTCGGGACGGAGTCGACGTGCGAGCCCATCATCACCGGCGGCAGCGTCGCGCTTCCCGCGCGCTCGCCGAAGATGTTGCCCATCGCATCGACGGTCACGCGCAGCCCCGCGTCGCGCATCCAGCGAACCATCAGGTCGCGGCCGCGCTTGTCCTCGTCCGTCAGCGCGAGTCGGGTGAGACCGCCGCGCGGCGTGGCGCCGATGCGGCCGAGCTCGTCGATGGCTTGCTCCAACCGCTTGCGGTCGATGCCGACGTCGCGGCGTGCGCCCATGGCCTCCCACTCTATAACGCGGACGCGTCGAGGACCGAGAACTACAGCGTCTGGCTCCACGCCCGCGCCGTGAGGCGCGCGGCGTCCCAGCCGCCAGCCGCTTCGAGCGCGGCCACGGCGGATGCGGTGTCCGCGAGGCGCACGACGATCAGCGCGCCGCCATCGGCAAAGAAGCCGCCCAGGTTGACGAGCTTGTCCGTGCGCAGCCTCATGAGTGCCGCGCCGGCGCGGCCGCGGTCGGTCGGCGCTCCGTCGACGAGCGTGACCTTCCAGCCCGCGTCGTGAGGCAGCCGCTCGATCGGCTCGACGAAATCGCTGAACGCACGCGCCGCGTGCGCGACGAACAGCCCGGCGCGGTGGAATTCGTTCTCGGCGATCAGCCGATGCAGCGCCGCGCGGTCGCTCACGCGATAGAAGATATGCGCGGCGGCGCCATCCGGCTCCGGCCCGCCGGCGACGACGCGGCCTTCGTCGCGCAGGGCGGTGAGTTGCGCCAGATGGGCGGGCCGGTAGGGCAGTCGCCGCGCGTTGTAGTCGGCCGCACAGGTGTAGCGCACGTGATAGACGGGCATCGTCAGAGCCCCAGGTACGCGCGCTTGAGCCGCTCGTCGCCGAGCAGCTCACGGCCCGCGCCCTCGAGCACCAGCTTGCCCGACTCGAGCACACAGGCGCGCGTGGCGAGCGTGAGTGCCTGGCGGACGTTCTGCTCGACCAGCAGCACGGTCACGCCGTCGGCGTTGATCGTGCGCACGGTGTCGAAGATCCGTCCGACGAGCACCGGCGCCAGGCCGAGCGTCGGCTCGTCCAGCATGAGCAGGCGCGGCCGCGCCATCAGCGCGCGGCCAATGGCGCACATCTGCTGCTCGCCGCCGGACAAGGAGCCGGCGAGCTGACTCGCCCGCTCCTGCAGCACCGGAAACAGGCGGTAGACGTAGCTCAGGGTGGCATCGCGCTCGCCGCGGGCGCGCCGCGGATGGGCGCCGAGCAGCAGGTTTTCGCGCACCGTCATGAAGGGAAACAGCCGGCGTCCTTCCGGCACCTGCACGATGCCGAGATCCACGCGGCGAGCGGCGGGAACGCGCGACAGCTCTTCGCCATCGAAGAGCACCCGGCCATGGCGCGGCGGCACGAGGCCGGAGACCACGCGCAGCGTGGTGCTCTTGCCTGCCGCGTTGGCCCCGACCAGCGCGAAGATGCCGCCCGCCGGCACCTCGAGCGAGACGGCGAACAGCGCCTGCAGGTCGCCATAGAACGCGTCGACGCCCTCAAGCCTCAGCAAGATTGAACTCATCGCCGAGGTAGGCGTCGATCACGCGCCGATCGTGCGCGATCGCCTCCGGCGTGCCCTCGGCGATCTTCTCGCCGTGGTGGAGCATCACGATGCGCTGCGCCAGCCGCATCATCGCCGCCATGATGTGCTCGATGACGATCAGCGTGACGCCCTCGGCGTGCACGCGGCGCACCAGTTCCACGATGCCGCCCAGCTCGGCCGGATTTAGACCGGCCATGACTTCGTCGAGCAGCAGCAGCCGTGGGCGCGTGGCGAGCGCGCGCGCGACCTCCAGCCGCTTGCGCAGCGCGATCGGCAGCGCGCGGGCGCGCGCGTGCCCGTGCGGCCCGAGGCCGCATAGCGCGACCACACGCTCGGCCTCGATTCGCGCGTCCCGCACGCGCGGCACGCGCGTCAACGCCCCGATCATGACGTTGTCGGCGACAGAGAGTCTGCCGAACGGCTTGACGATCTGGAACGTGCGTGTGAGCCCCAAGCGTGAGATCTCGTGGGCCGGCAGTCCGGTGACGTCGTGGCCCTCGAAGCGTACACGGCCCTCCTCGGGACGGTAATAGCCGGAGATCACGTTGAACAGCGTCGTCTTGCCGGCCCCGTTGGGTCCGATGATGCCGAGCAGGTCGCCGGCGCGGACCTCGAGGCTCACCGCGCGCACCGCGGTGAGCCCACCGAAGCGCTTGGTGACCGACTCAAGCGTGAGCACGGATCCTCCGCGCGCGCAGACGGCTCGCGATTCCCGTCAGCCCCTCCGGCGCGAAGCGGACGATGAGAATCAGCACGACGCCATAGATGATGAGATAGATGCCGGTGAAGCCGGCCTTGATGCCCGAGAACGTCGCGCGCAGGTACGTCTCGAGCGAGGTGATCAGAACCGAGCCGAGGAACGGTCCGAGCGCCGTTCCTATGCCGCCGATGATCGCGTTGAGCGCGAAGCGCACGGAGAGATCGATCGAGAAAACGTGCGTCGGATCCACGAACCCGACGTACTGCGCCCACAGGCTGCCCGATGCGGACGTGAGCGCCGCGCTCACCACAATGGCCTGCACCTTCCGCCGGCGTGTCGCGATCCCCAGCGCCTCAGCGGCATCCTCGTCCTCGCGCACGCCGGCCAGCTGATAGCCGATTCGCGAGCGCTCGAGGTAGATCTGCAGCGCATAGCAGCCGAGCGCGAGCACCAGAATGAGATACAGCCACGCGACATGGCCCAGTCCCAGCGTCCAGAAGCCCGGACGGAAGGGGACGGGCACGCCCTCCGAGCCCGCGGTGAAGCCGCGCCAGCGGCTGGCGACGATCTTGAGCACCTCCGCGAACGCGATCGTCGACAGCGCGAAGTACGGGCCCTTCAAGCGGTTCGAGAGATAGCCGATCATCGCGCCGGCCCCGATCGAGAGCAGCACGCCGACGCCGAGCCCGAGCCAGGGGCTGCGCCCGTAGCGGGCGCTCATGAGCGCCGCCGCGTACGCGCCGATGCCGAAGAACGCGGCGTGGCCGAGCGAGACCTGTCCGGCGTAGCCGCCGGCGACGTTCCACGCGGCGGAGAGCGCGCCCCAGAGCAAGATCAGGATCACGCTGTCGAGAATGAACGTGTCGCGCACGAAGAGCGGCGTCACCGCGGCGGCCCCGAACAGCACGATCGCGGCCCAGCGGTCGGGCGCGAGGCGGCTCATGTGCCCAGCGTCTCGGCGCCGCGCTGGCCGAAGATGCCGGCCGGACGGAAGACGAGGACGCCGATGAACAAGAGGAAGTAGAAGACCTCCTTCCAGGCGGCGCCGAAGACGTACGAGCCGCCGACTTCCACCGCGGCGACGATCAGGCTGCCCAACATGGCGCCGGCCATATCGCCCAGGCCGCCGAGAACGACGACGACGTATGCGAGCGTGACGAACTGCAGGCCCGCCTGTGGATACGCCGCGTAAAGCGGCGACACGAGCACGCCCGCGGCGCCGACGCACGCGATGCCGATGGCGAAGGTGAGGCGATAGACGCGGTCCGTGTCGATGCCCATCAGTGTCGCGGCGTCACGGTCCTGCGCCGTCGCGCGCATCACCCGGCCCGTGTGCGTCCATTTCATGAACGCGATCAGCGCGACCGTGAGCGCGACGGCGACGGCGAACGCGATGACCTGCGACAGATTGAAGGCGGTGCCGGCCACCCTGAGCACTACGGACGATTCCCACGGCCGGAACACCTGGAAATCGCCGGACCAGAGCACGAGCGCGACGTTCTGGAGCGCCGTGGACAGGCCGACGGTGGTGAAGATCTGCACGTTGTGCGAGGCGTGGATCACGCCCTTCATGATCAGGACGTACACGATGAGCCCGACGCCGAAGAAGATCGGGATCGCGGCGAGCAGCACGAGGTAGGGATCGAGGTTCCGCATAGTGAAGGCGAAGAACGCGAGGTACATGCCGAGCATGAGGAACTCACCGTGGGCGAAGTTCACCACGCGCATGATGCCGAAGATGAGCGTGAGGCCGACGGCGATCAGCGCGTAGATGCCGCCGAGCAGGACCGTCGAGACCGCGAGCTGCGCGAGGACGTCTATTTGCGCGAATCCCAGGCGGGCAGCGGGATCCACTTCGCCCGCATGGTCGTGAACTCCTCGGGCCACACGGTCACGAGCTGGCCGTTCTGCCACTGCAGCATGTAGTGCTGCACGCGCTCGTTGGCGTTCTGGCCTTCCTGGTTGAACTTCACACCCCAGCCATTGATCATCGAGCCTACCGGCAGATCGAGCGACATCACGGCGTCGCGGAACTTGTCGGGATCGTCGCTCTTGCTGCGGTCGAGGACGACCTTCAGGAGCCAGAGGCCGCCGCCGGCGAGCTGGTGGCCCCCGAACGGATAGGACCCGGTGCGCTTCTGCACGGCGTCCCGGAACTCTTTTTCGATCTTCTGACCGTCCGGCTTGAGCGACTCCAGCTTGAACCCTGGCCCCGGCTCGAGCAGCGCGAAGGCGCCGTTGGCGTCGTTGCCGAGCGCCTTGCCGAAGTCGGCGGAGCCGTAGCCGGTGGCGCCGGCGTGCACGTGCGCCTTGAAGAGGAAGTTCTGCTCGCGCGCCTGCCGCCAGAACAGCGGCGCGTCGTTGGTGTAGCCGATGTGGTGAACGATGTCGGGCGCCAGCTGCTTGAACTTCACGATGATCGGCGTGAAGTCGTTGATCGTCTGGAAGTTGTAGTACTCGGCGGCGACCTCTTGCATCTTGAACTCGTCCTTCGCCCGTTGCCGCGCCGATTCGGTCACGCCCTGGCCGTACGATGAGTCTTCGGAGAGGAACGCGATCTTCAGCTCGCTCGGCTTCTTGCCGAAGCGCGGCGCGAGATGCTTGGCCATGAACTCGACGTTGTACCAGCCGAAGCCGGTGGCGTCGATCTCCGTGCGGTAGACATTCTTCAGCCCGCGCTTGTTGAAGCGCGGATCGACGCACGAGGTCTCCCAGTAGATGATGTTGGCGCGGGCCGCCGCCTCGCTCGCCGCGCCGCAGAGGCGCGAGGAGAACGTGCCCGTGATGATCTTCACGCCCTCGCGCGTGGCCAGCCGCGTCGCTTCGGTGGCCGCCGCCGTGGGATCGGGCGCGTCGGCCACGACGAACACGAGCTTCTTGCCCATCACGCCGCCGCGCTCGTTGATCATGTCGCGCACGATCTCGAAGCCTTCCAGATGCCGCTTGCCCTCACCGGCGAGCGGTCCGGTGAGCGGCTCCAGCACGCCGATCTTGTATTCGCCCGACTGCGCGTACGTGACCGCGGCCACCGCAGTGAGCGTGAGCACGATGGCGACAAGCGCGAAGCTGAGGTGACGGCGGATCATGCGAAAACCTCCTGAGCGTTGGCGGTCGCGGCGCGCGAGCGTTGTAGCATCGCGTTGGGGCGAGGTCAAGGCGACGAGCGCGATTCGCGGGGCCGTCGGGCCCGTGGTTTAGACTGGACCCGTGACCGACGACGTCCTGCGCGTGCTCGATCCGAGCACGATGCGCTTTTGCCCGCTGTGCGCCGGCCAGCTCCGCCGCGCGCCGGTGCCTCCGGACCTCCGCGAACAGGCCGTGTGCGCCGCGTGCGACTTCGTCTTCTACCTGAACCCCAAAGTCGTCGCCGGGACCATTCCTGAGCGCGACGGACGCATTCTGCTGACGCGGCGCTCGATCAATCCGGGACGCGGACTGTGGACGTTTCCCGGTGGCTTCGTGGACTTCGGCGAAAGCGTGTCCGATGCGGCGATGCGGGAGACGTTCGAAGAGACCGGGCTGAACGTCGAGCTGACCGGGCTACACAACGTCTATTCGTATCCCGGCTCGCCGGTCATCATCGTCTATCGCGCGAGCGTCGTAAACGGCACGCTGACGACGTGCTCGGAAAACGATCTGCTCGAATGGATGACGCCCGATCAGATCCCGTGGGAGACGCTCGCGTTTCCGTCGACTCGCGAGGCGCTGCGGGAGTGGGTGGCCGCGCACGGGACAATGCCTCGCGGCTAGCGCTACCCCCGCGAGGGGAGCATGACCGTCGCCCGGCCCGTCACGACCTTCTCACCACGCTGGTTCTCAGCCCATACGTCGAGCTCGACGAGGTGGACGTCGTCCTTAGACGACTTGCTCACCACCCGGCCGTGGCAGGTGACGACGTCCTTGAGCCTGACGAGCGCGGCGAACCGCACGCCGAGCTTGGTCACGCGGCCTGCGCCGGCCCAATCCGTCAGCGCCTGAGCCACGAACCCCATCGACAGCATCCCGTGCGCGAAGACGCCGCCCATGCCGGCCGCCTTGGCGAACTCGTCGTCCTGGTGGATGGGATTGAAGTCGCCCGAGGCGCCGGCGTAGCGCGTGAGCTGGATCTGCTGGATCGGACCCTTGATCATCGGCGGGAGCTCGTCGCCGACGTTGACGTCCTCGGCGTAGACCTTCGCGTATTTCATCGGCGCGCCGCGCTCATCAGCGCACCCTGCTCACAGGCGCACCACGGTGACGCCGCGCATGACGGCGACGATCTCGTTGTCGGAGTCGGTGACGGTCGTTTCGCGCACCACGAACGCCATCGGCCCGGTCTTGCCCGTCTTCTCGTAGATGTCCGACACGCGCGCGCGACAGAGATACGTCCGCCCCGGCTGCAGCGGACGATGGATCTCGAACTCTTGCTCACCATGCAGAACGCGGGAGATGTCCGTGCCGAGCTCGCGCAGCAGCGCGTTGGTGTCGGCGCCCTCGTCCCGGAACGTGATCGGGAACGTCGGCGGCGCGATGATGTCGCCCCACTCCGAAGCTGCGCCGACTCGATCATCGAGATACAGCGGATTCGAGTCGCCGATCGCTCGCGCAAACTCCTTGATCTTGCCCCGCTCGACCGTCACCGCGTAGGGCGGGAACTCTTTGCCGACGACGCCACGATTGATCTGGACCGGCATCAGGCCTGGCCTTTCTTCATCGTGCGCTCGAGGAATTTCTCGAGGCTCGGGATGACGAAGCGCTCGTGGCGGCCCTCGGCGATCTTGTCCTTGGCGTCCCACGCCTCGACCGAGAAGAGAAATCGCCGGCCGTCGGTCTCGAGCAGCGTGGCCTTGGCGCGGGCCGTCATGCCGACGGGCGTGGCCGCGAGATGACGCATCTCCACCATCGTGCCGACGGTCGTGGCCCCGGGCGGCAGCGTCGGCTTGATCATCGCGCCGCACACGTCCTCGAGCATGCCGATGAGCCATGGCGTCGCGAACACTTTGACGCCGCGATTGCCCATCGCGTCGGCGGTCTTGTCGGCAGTGACGGTCCAGGTGATTTCGTGCGTGGCGCCGGGCTTGGGGTCCATGGCGTGCCATCATACCAGCCGTGACTCGCTGGATCGCCGCGGCCGGCGCGGGCGTCATCTCGCTCGATTCGATCATCAACGTTGCGTTCCCTGCCATGGCCGCCGCCTTCGCCGAGCCGCCCGAGCGCGTGCGGTGGGTGATCGTGTGCTACGTCTTCACCTATTCTCTGACCGCCTTCTGTGGCGGAGCGCTGGCCGATCGCGTCGGCCACGCGCGCGTATTCCGCACCGGCCTCGCCCTCACGGCCGTCGCGCTGGTCCTCGGCGGGCTCGCGACGACGTTCGACCGGCTGCTGGCCGCGCGCGTGATGCAGGGTGTCGGCGGCGGGCTCGTGTACGGGACGGCGCCGGGCATCGTCACGCTCGCCGCGACGCCGCAGGGACGTGGCCGCGCGCTCGGCTTCCTCAACGCCGGGATCGGCGTCGGCTTCACCGTGGGACCGCTCGTCGCGGGCTTCCTGATCGCGCAGTTCGGCTGGCGTTCGACCTTCTATGTTCGCGCGCCGATCGCGCTCGTCGTGTTCGGCTGGGCGCTCGTCGCGCTGCCGGCGGCACGCGGCGAAGGGACGCGTCTGGTGGCCGCGGCGGACGTGTTGCGGCGCTCCGTGCTGGCTCCGGGAGCGCTCGCGTTCGTCGCTAACGCCTCGATTTTTTCCGTGTGGCTGCTCGCGCCGTTCTATCTGGTGCTCGTGCGCGGCCTCGATGCCACCACCGCCGGTCTGCTGTTCACGCTGACGCCCCTCGGCACAGCGCTGGCCGCGCCCGTCGCGGGGATCGCGGCCGATCGACTCGGCGCCCGTCTGCCGATGATCGCCGGCTTGGCGCTCGAGGCGCTCGGCCTGCTGCTTCTCAGTCGCGGCGATGCCGCGACCGCGACGGCGATCATCGGCGTCGCTCTCTTTGCCGCGGGCTTTGGTCTCGGCACCTTTCAGGTGCCCAACATGGCGATGATCATGAGCGCCTTTTCCGGCGCGCAGCAGGGCGTCGCCGGGGGCTTTGCATTCCTGGCGCGCACGCTTGGAGTCGTCAGCGGCGTGCTCGTGCTCGCGGGGTTGTTCGCGGCGCGACGCGAGGCCGTGGGATTGCAGCCCGCGTTCGGCGAGGCGTTCTTGGCTGCCGCGATCGCCGTCGGCCTCGCCGCCATCGCGGCCGGTCTGGGTCGGCGCTATACTCCACGCCCATGAAACTCTGGAGCCCGTTCTCCGGCGGTCAGACGAAGCTCGCGCGGCTCGCGCCGCGCAAGTCGAGCCTCGCGGGACTCACCATTGGCGTGCTCGACAACTCCAAGCCCAACGCGGGCGCCCTCATGCATCGCGTGGCCGAGCTGCTCGCGGCGCGCGCCGGCGCGGCCGGCGTACGCGGGTGGAGCAAGCCCAGTGCCGCGCGCCCTGCGGAAATTCTCGATGACATCGCGAAGGGCGCGGACGTCGTCCTGACCGGGAGCGCTGACTGAGGGTCCTGCACGTCGTGGAGTATCCACGACGCGGCGCAGCTGGAAGGGCGGGGCGTTCCCTCGGTCGTCGTCGGGACGGACGCGTTCCTGTCGCTCGCCAAGGCGACGTCCGCGAAGCACGGGCTGCCGCACATGGCGCTGGCGCTGGTGGCACACCCGCTCGGCGGCATTCCAGTGGATACGGCGCGGGCGAAGGCTGAGACGATCCTCAATGAGGCGCTGCGTGGCCTGACGACGGATCCGGCGCTGCCGACGACGGCGGCCGCCGCGGGCCCCATTCTCGTGGATGCGCCCGACGATCTCGACGCGTTCCAGGTGTGGGCGATGGAGCACGAGTGGTCGGACGGGCTGCCGGTGCTGCCGCCGACGGAGGCCCGTGTCGCAAAAATTCTCGGCCGCGGCGCCGCCGACGCCCTCGTCGCCACGTTGATGCCGCTCGACGGTCGCGCCACGCTGCACGCCATCGCCGTGAACGCCGCGCTCGCCGGCGCCAGCCCCGAGCATCTGCCCGTGATCGTGGCCGCGCTGCGGGCCGTGGCGAAGCCCGAGTTCAATCTCAACGCGATCCAATGCACGACGCATCCGTGCACGCCGCTCGTCATCGTCAACGGTCCGATCGCGGCGCGGCTGGGCGTGGCGGGCGGACCGAACGCGCTCGGTAACGGGCATCGCGCCAACGCGGTGATCGGCCGCGCCGTGCGCCTGGTGCTGCAGAACGTCGGCGGTGCGAGACCGGGCAGGGAAGACCGCGCGACGCTCGGTCATGCGGGCAAGTTCACCTACTGTCTGGCCGAGAACGAGGCGCAGTCGCCGTGGGAGCCGCTGCACGTCGAGCGCGGCTTCGGGCGGGACGACAGCACGGTGACCGTGTGCGGATCCGAGGCGCCGCACAACGTCAACGACCACGGCTCGACGGCAGGCGAGACGCTGATGGCGGCGCTGGCCGGCACCGCGGCCACGACCGGCAGCAACAACATCTATCTCGCCGGCGATCCCCTGGTGATCCTCGGTCCGGAGCACGCGCAGACGATCGCGTCCTCGGGCTGGTCGAAGGCGGAGTTCAAGCGCCGGTTCTGGGAGGCCGCGCGGGTGCCGCTCAAGAAATTCTCCGCGGACAATATCGAACGCTTCAGGCTCACGCATCCGGAGCGGTTCGAGGGCGCGGGACCCGAGACGCTCTTGCCGTTCGCTTCACGGCCTGACGACGTCATGGTCATCGTCGCGGGCGGACCGGGTAAGCATTCGGCGATCGTCCCGACGTTCGGCGCGACGCGCTCGGTGACCGAGCGGATCGACGTCTGACGTCTACTCGGGGAGGATGACGGCCAGGCCGCGCGTGCGCAGCGCCTGGTCGATCGCGTGGTGCCGCCGCTCGGCGGCGCCCGTATGGCCTTCGCGGGCAAGCTCGCCGCGTCGCCGATCGAGGACGACGCGAATCTCCGGATCGTTCGCGAATTTCTCCGTGAGGTAGTCGAAGAGGTCGACGTTCGAGCGCGCCACGATCACGAGATGACCCAGCGCCTTGAGCTCGGGCTGCGACATCTCGAGCCACGAGCGCATCCCCATATCGGCGAAGAGCACGATCGCGCGCGCGAGATGATCCTCGGCGTCGCGCAGGTGGCCGAGCCGGCGCTGCAGGCGGCCTAGATCGAAGTGGGCCCGCGCCATCTGCGGGCGTAGCCCGAGCTCGTCGGCCAGCGTGAGCGCCTGCTCGTAGGCTTGTCGCGCGGCGTCGAAGCTCGCCTCCTTCGCCGAGACATCGGCGAGCACGCGCCACGCCATGGCCTCGTGCGCGCGCTCGCCGTGCGCGAGCGCCAGCGCCATCGCACGGTCGGCCGTGGCGCGCGCCGCCGCCACGTCACCGGTCATCAGGAGGCCTTCGGCGAGGTGCAGCATCCAGCGCGAGAGGTACGCCATCACGCCGAGCGACTCGGCGCGCCGCACGCCGTCGCGCAGCAGCGCCATGCCGTCGTCCTTGCGATCGAGCGCGATCAGACAGGCGCCGAGCACGGTGGCAGGGATCGGCTGCCAGACCGTGAG
>Ga0075426_10001757_pt1 | contig 15457 bp, 14 predicted proteins | sample SoiMethybrSBSTD5_FD_75304 | JGI IMG/M metagenome (GOLD analysis project Ga0075426, IMG submission 75304) | Bulk soil microbial communities from a Populus tree surrounding site in Tennessee, USA - Soil MetaG P. TD hybrid SBSTD5 | ecosystem: Environmental > Terrestrial > Soil > Tree plantation... | reverse complement strand
TGAGTTGATGGCCGAATCGCATCGCAGCTTGCGAGACGATTACGAAGTGAGCTGTGCGGAACTCGACACGATGGTCGATCTGGCGAATCAAGTCGAAGGAGTTTACGGTGCTCGAATGACGGGCGGAGGATTCGGCGGGTGTACGGTCAATATTGTTGCAGCCGACAGCGTTCAGAGGTTCAAGCAAGCGGTTGCAGATGGCTACGAACAGGCGACTGGGATCGCACCCGACATCTTTGTTTGTTCGACGTCGAATGGTGTTTCCTAGCCAGTAGGCCGGTACCTGAGGAGGAAGAAATGAAACGAGCATTTCTAGTTCTTACAACCGCAGCCGCGCTGATAGCGTTCGCTGCTGGAAGCAGAGCCCAACAGGATCCGGTGGTTCAGCTTTTGCAGACTCTTGCCGATGCACCGGGGCCGTCCGGCTTCGAAGAACCGGTGCGAAAGATAATGGTTGAACGCATGAAGCCCTATGCCGACAAGATCAGCTACGACGGGCTGGGCTCCGTGATTGCGATGCATGGAAGCGCCGGTCCTCGCGTAATGGTTGACGCCCATATGGACGAGCTCGGCGGAGTTATAAGACGCATCGCTCCGAACGGGTTCCTGACCATGCAGATGCTCGGGGGATGGCTCGATCAAGCTCTGGTCGACCAGCGCTGGATCATTGTCGGATCTAAAGGCACGGTGCGGGCCGTCACAGGGATTCGTGATGTTCACATAGTGCCTCCTGAAGAAAGAACTCGAGTCTATCCGCGCGAGTCGATCTTCCTCGATGTTGGCGCGAAGACGGAAGCCGAGGTGCGCCAACTCGGAATCGAAGCAGGTGATCCGGTTGTACCCGATGCCCCGTTCTTCGTGATGAATGGCACCGACGCCTATGCCGGCAAAGCGTGGGACGATCGTGTCGGCTGCGCTGTCGTCATCGAAACAATGCGCCGGCTTGCGACTGCCTCGCATCCGAATCAAATTTTCTACGCCGCAACCGTTCAGGAAGAAATTGGACTTCGTGGTTCGCACACCGCAAGCGACGTGATCAAGCCAGAGCTCGGCATCGCACTTGAAGGTGGCGTGGTGAAGGACGCGCCCGGTACACACCCGGAAGAATCTCAGGTGACGTTGGGTAAAGGTCCCGGTTTGTTTCTCTACGACAGCAGCGCCTTGCCGAATCGGAGACTCGTGGCCTTCGTTAAACAGGTCGCGGCAGAAAAGTCGATTCCCTTACAGTTCGATCTGGTACAGGGCTACGGCGATGATTCAGCGGAGATTCAAAAGAGCAATGGGGGCGTGCCGACGGTCAACTTGGTAGTACCTGCCCGTTACACGCACGCTCACAACGGCGTGATCAACCGCCGTGACTTCGATCAAATGGTTGAATTGATGGTCGCCATTTTGCAGAAGCTTGACGCAACTACAGTCGCGAGGATTCGTGACTTCGCGTCGCAGTAGGAAAAGTTTTAACGCCTTGCTGCGACGAACCAGCGCACTTTCGTGCTTAGAGAAGACAAGGGAAATCGAGATGAAAAAAGTATTATTGCTGCTAATCACCTTCGTTGCGGCTTTCATGATTCAAGCGCGACCGAACACAGCCTCCGTGTCGCTAGCCGAGCGATTGGGATTTAAATCAACCGACAAGATCCTGATCATCAACGTCGACGATGTAGGCAACAGCCATGCTGCGAACGCCGCGGTGATCGACTCGATGGAGAACGGGCTCGCAACCTCCTCGACGATAATCGTTCCGGGTCCCTGGTTCCCGGAGATCGCAGCTTATGCGAAATCGCATCCGAAATCCGATTTCGGCGTTCATCTCGCTCACACGAGCGAGTGGAAGACTCTCAAGTGGGGACCGGTCGCAAACAAGAGCGATGTGCCCGGACTCGTCGATCCGCAAGGCTACTTGTGGCCCGACATAATGAGCGTCTACAAGAACTCGACGCCCGAGCAGGCTTACATCGAGGCTCGCGCGCAGATCAAGAAAGCGCTGGACGCGGGCGTCGACGTGACGCACATCGATTCGCATATGGGGACTCTCCAATACAATGAAGCGTACTTTCAGATTTATCGGCGATTGGCAAAAGAGTTCGATTTACCCTTGAGAATGGGCTCCCAGGAATTGCTCGCGGCGCAGGGAGGCGGCCATCAGCGCGGCCAGTTGGATTCTGACGGAACAATCTATCCTGATTACTTGATTCACGGTGATCGCAAGCCCGGCGAATCCGTGCGTGACTACTGGAAGCGTGAGCTGAACTCACTCAAGGCCGGGGTGACCGAGTTGTACATTCATGCTTCGGTTGCGGGTGAAGAGATTAAGCACATCACCAACACCTGGGAAGATCGCGCCGCCGAATATGAATTGTTCACGAAGGATCCTGAAATTCGACGCATACTCGAATCGCAGAGCGTGAAGAGAATCGGTTATCGCGCGTTGCGCGACCTGCAGCGAAAGTCACATAAGATGTAAGACTCACACGACCGTTGAAGCTTGCTGATTCGCGCGAGCAATAAAGAACGTGACCTCGGACCGACACTAACGCCATTAACGAACAAACGTTTCACGCATCACGTTTTACTCTTGGGAAATTATTTTCGAGAACAGGTCCAAACTAATATTGCGGCCGCTTACTATCGCAGAAACTTTCTGCGCACTTAATGTGGAGTCGCTCAAGGCTGCCAGGCTCAATGCGGCCGCTCCTTCGATCATCAACTGCTCGTGACGAGCAACGTTCGCGATCGCCTTTCTAATCGACTCTTCGCTGACAAGAAATACATCGTCGACCAGACTCTGAATGATTGGAAATGTGATTGAACCTGTTTCGATGTTGCCGGCGCATCCGTCGGCAATGGTCGGCTGCTCTTCGATTTGGACTATACGGCCAGCCTCGAGTGCTGCGGTCATCGTCGGCGAAGTCAACGGTTCGACACCGTAGATCTTTATCCGCGGATTGAGGGCCTTCGCTGCAATCGCGACACCTGCAATCAATCCGCCGCCGCCAACCGGAACAACGATCGCTTCCAGACCAGGCGCGTCTTCAAGCATCTCTAGTGCAACCGTTCCCTGGCCGGCGATGACTTCGGCATCGTTGTAAGGCGAAACAAAAGTCACCCCGCTTTCGCGTTCCATCTCGCGAGCGGCGCGCTCGGCCGCGTCGTAATCGGACCCGCGTTCAACAAGCTTCACTGCGTAGCGACGAATCGCATCGACCTTTGCGCGCGACGCGGACTGCGGAACTACGATTGTGGCTTCGAGTTTGAGCGCTTCGGCGCAATGTGCTACGGCGAGGCCGTGATTGCCGGCGGAAACTGTTAACACTCCGCACGAGCGTTGGTCTTCGGTGATCGAGGAGAGCTTAGACATCGCGCCCCGCAGCTTGAATGAGCCCGTGAGTTGAAGACACTCGAGCTTCAAAAATACGTCGCGCTTGAGTTCGTCTGACAACCAACGTGAACGCTCAAGTGGTGTGTGACGCGCAATCGACGCTATTCGTTCTCGCGCAAGCCGGACTTCAGCGATCGTTACTTGCATTCATGTTCTCTCAAAGACTGCCGCGAAGAAACCATCGCACCCGTGGCGATGAGGAAACGTTCGCACGAAGCCATCAGCAGTGATCAAATCAGCTCTTGCGGCCGGCTCAACCAAATGAAAGCGCGCGTTCTTGTTGAGGAAGCGGCAGACCACCTCTTCGTTTTCTTCGGGTTCGATCGAGCAAGTCGAATACACGAGCGTTCCGGCTGGCGCAAGCCATCGCGATCCTTGTTCCAGCAACGTGAGTTGAAGCTCAGCCAACCGCGCGAGGTCTTCGGAAGCAAGCCGCCACTTTATTTCCGGATTACTGCGCAGCGTGCCCGTTCCCGAACAAGGCGCGTCAACAAGAACAAGATTGAAGCGCGGAGTCCTCGCATCAAAGGGAAGCGCTCGGGTGGCGTCCAACGCGATCGCGTCAATCGAGCTGATCCCAAGCCGCTCACAGCCGGCGCGAAGCGTCGTCAGCCGGTGAGAATGACGATCGCACGCTACGACCCAGGCCTTGTCGTCCGTGAGCGCGGCGATGTGTGTCGATTTGGAGCCTGGCGCGGCACACAGATCGAGAACTCGATCGCCACGCTTTGGCGCAAGAAGAATCGAGACCAACTGCGATGCCTCATCTTGAATGTAGATCAGCCCTGACCTCGCTGATTGATTGACGATCTTCGAAGCTCCGCTGTCGACAACGAATGCTCTGTTTGCAAGCGACGACTCTCGCACGGCAACGCCATTCGATTCGAGTTCGCGAATGACCTCGCTGACACTTCTCGCAATTGTGTTTACTCGAAAAGCGACACGCGGCGGAAAATTGTTTGCAAGCGCAAGCTGCCTTGCCTCTTCGACGCCAAGCATCGCCTGCCAACGCTCGATCAACCACGGCGGATGTGAAAACTCAACGGCCTCGCGCTGAATTTGATCAACAATATCGGCTCCGGCCACGTCATCAAGTTGCGTCGCGGCCTTTCTCAAAACTGCGTTGACCAATCCTGCCGCGCTCGACATTCGCGCCCGCTTGATCACGTTCACAGATTCGTTCACCGCCGCCGAAGCAGGAATGCGAGTCAGATGGCGAAGCTGAAAAAGACCCATGCGCAGCGCAACCGCTACCGCCAGGTCGAGTTGATCAACCGAGCGGCCTGAATAAAGCTCGATAAAATAATCAAGCGACGCTCGCCGGCGAAGCACACCCAGTACGATTTCTTGAATGAGTGCGCGGTCCTCGCGCGATAGAGTCTCTGGAAGCGCGGCAATTAGCGAAGATGCGTAGGCAGATTCCGCTTCGACTCGCAGCAGGATATCAAATGCCCAGCGGCGCGCAGGACTCGATGACGATTTGGTTTTCTTCGGATTCATCGCCGCAGGTCGATTCCATCCGTCGAGCGCGTCGGCGATATCAGGCGTCCGGGATGAACTCATCATCGCACTGCCGCCGCCGCTCTGAAGCAAGGAAGTCGTAGTAGCCGCAGCGAAGGCTGTCCGGGTATTGGCGACACACAGCGGGCCGCGCTTCATAAATGCCGCAGCGTCGCGTCTCAGTGTCGAGAAACTGACAGACCTTTTTGAAAATATGATCTTTCTTATGGCGAAGCACGCGGCCTACGGAAGAATTCTTGGTATATCTTTTCTCGGCTTGCTTGTATGAGACGCCGAAGTGGTGCGCGATTCTCAAAACGTCGCGCTTGCTAACTTCGATTCGATCATAGCTGCAGCAATATGCGGGACACTTCGAGCAATTGAACATCACCCGCAGCGATCGAGACTTTTTCTTTGAATTACCATTGCTTGTGACTTCCATCCAGTTCCTTGATCTGGCTATGAAGAAAAACGGGCACTCAGAACGGCCCCGCCGCCTTTAAGACTTAATCCAATTCCATCGGGAAAATTATCAAACGACCGCACTTTGTGTGCGCAGCACTTAGCTTATTCAATTTGTGCCAGCGGAAACCTGCGTGCGCGTGCGATTTGTTCTCGCGGGTGAGCAGCTATGCAATACAGCTACTCGGTCCAATCCTCTTCTTCTTCTTCGACGGCTACGTCCAGTTCGATTGGATCAAGACCAACCACCTCCAATTGAGTGCCGCAGTCAGAGCATTCGACAGTGTCGCCCTTGTCGGTGTCTTCGTCCACCTGGACTTCAGCATCACATTCGGGGCACGTCCCTCTTGGCATCGTGTCAGCCCTCCATCATCTTCCTTCGATATGAGTTTGATAATGCACGTCGATCAAAAATATCTAAACTGAAACGGACGGCATTTGCAAGAAGTTATGACTTGCAGCCGTGAACCCTTGATCGTCTCCTCTGAGTCATCGAACCTTCTCATTCACGGCGAGCCAGCTTTTGTTTCGCGAGCTCAAGGCGCTCGCGTGCAAGCCTGGCTTCATCGCCGTCGGGGAAGCGTCGCACTACCTCGCGATATGCTTTTCCATCGTAAACATACTCTGAGGTTGATTCGTTGAAATCGAAGACGACGCGAAGCTTGCTGTACCGATCGAGACCGACATCGCTCATGAAATAATCTCGCGAGCTCGCGTTTGGGTTTTCTTCGCCCGCATCACCTACTCTTTTTCGCGCCCTCTGGCTCAATGTCTGAGCAGCCCGCTCAGCCTCATTGCCCATTGCCAGAAACGCTTTTGGAAGAAGACGCGATTGAGGGAACCGTTCTATTAAAATGCGGCACAGCGAGATTCGATCGATTCCATCAGCGCCGTTTTCAATGAGCTTCATTATTCGCTGATCTTCACCGGCCCGTCCTTGAACTGCAAGCGCCGCTTCATGAATCCACCCACGCGTGCGCCTGGTGACCGCGATGCGGCAAAACCTCGGTTGGTCTGACTTCTGTTTAGTCGTTGCGACTATGTAAACGGTGTGACCAAGCCGCAGGCGGCGGATGACTTCCGCTTGCAAGCCAGGCTCGCGTCGCAGCGCCGACAGGCGATCATCAATCACAAAAGCCTTTGAATAAAGCGCTCGCTTCTGCGGCGCCTGGCTGACAGGATTTTCGGAGCCGGCTGGCGCAGGTTTCGATTGTCCCTGTCCGACAGATTGAACTACCACCAACAGCAATAACAAACCTGCCGCTGCGATGCTTCGAATTCGAGTGATGTGTGTCATAACCGTCCCCCTCGCGGCGTAGTGTTGCATACAAGGTCATTGATGGCAAAGCGAAGATCGCTTGCGTCGGTGCGGAAAACACCTCGCCCTCACCTCTTAATGACGAAAACCCGAGATGAAACCTTGCTTGAGAAACACGGAGGGAGAGGTTTCGCGGGCAACGGTTGATATCGTCTCTTGCGCTACGATGGGTGTGATCAAAAGTGGACTTCGCAGAAGGCGCTCTTGACATCAACCCACTGACTCGCGCTGCCGAGTCTGGTTCTCATTAACACTCCACGTTCAGTGGGGTGCTGGAAGCCTGCGAGAATCTCAAACCGTTTCAACGGTTTATTCGACCGACCAAAAACTGTTGAAACAGTTGGGACCAATCGAAGCGCTCTCCAACACCTCAATGAATTGATGTGTTAATGAGAAGGACCTCATCCAGAACCAAGTCCCACTTTAATCACACCCCGCTACGATCGTATTCGACTCGCTATCTTGATAAGGGTGACGGTCGTCCCTATACTTCCGCTTTGGCTATAACGATTAGGATTTTGTTAGAACAGGAACACGGATGAAGCTGATCAATTTTCTTTTTCTCGGACTTTTCTTTTTCGCTCCTCCTGCGGCGGCGCTCGCCGAGGCTCCGCCGTCGATACAAGGCAAAATAGTCGAAGTTCGCGGCTACGTAATGCACGGCCTCACCGTTCGCGCTCTCAACAATTCCACCGGCACTGAATACGAAACTATTTCAGATGAGAAGGGCTCATTCACCTTTTCCGGACTTGAACCGGGACGTTACTCATTGGCCTCGGAGTGCGAAGGACTGGATCGTATTCTCGGCTCGGCTGTGGTCGAAGCATCAAAGACAACTCAAGTCGAAGTGCTCGCGCTTCCGTTGGCGGAAACGGGCAACACCGCTATCGACAAGTTCGTAGCCTCATCGGCGACGCAGGGCGGCCGTTATCCCGCGGGTAACATCAGCTACCTCAATGTCAATGATGCACTCGATCTTTACTTTATGTGGGTTTACTTTTTGATTCTCGGGCTGCTGTCCGTCTACGGAGTCTACCGCTATCGTCTGGTCTATTTATTCCTGCGTTATCAGAAGCACCGCCCGCAACCGAAATCGAGATTTGCGATTGACCGTCTTCCGCGAATCACCGTTCAGTTGCCTCTCTTCAATGAGATGTATGTTGCCGAACGGCTCATCGACGCGGTGGTCAAGCTCGACTATCCACATGAGTTGCTTGAGATTCAGGTGCTCGATGATTCAACTGACGATACTCAAATGATCGCCGCTGTTGCGGTGAAGAAGTATCGCGATCGGGGCGTCGACATTACGCATCGCCATCGCGAAGACCGCGAAGGCTTCAAAGCGGGCGCGCTCGAAGCCGGGCTCAAGAGCGCGTCGGGCGAGTTGATCCTGATCTTCGACGCGGACTTTGTTCCTCGCTCCGACTGCATCCGACGAATGCTCGACTACTTCACCGACGAGCGAGTGGGCATGGTACAGATGCGGTGGAGCCACATCAATGCTGACTACTCATTGTTGACTCGCGTGCAGGGAATCATGCTCGACGGGCATTTCGTGATCGAGCAGGTTGCGCGCAATCGCTGCGGCGGCTTCTTCAACTTCAACGGCACTGCCGGAATGTGGCGCCGCGAAGCAATCGAATGGTCGGGTGGCTGGCAGCACGATACGCTCGCCGAAGACACGGACCTTTCATACCGCGCTCAATTGATGGGATGGCATTTTGTTTATCTTGCGGACGATGATGTGCCTGCCGAGCTTCCCGTCGAGATAAACGCGTTCAAGTCCCAGCAACGGCGATGGGCGAAAGGCGTAGTTCAAGTAGGCATGAAATTGTTTCGCCGAATGTGGCGCGATCCCCGTCTGCCGTTGCGAGTGAAGCTCGAACAGTTCTTCCGGCTCACGGGAAACCTGGCGGCTCCGCTTGTGATTGTGCTTGCGCTGATCAATCTACCGATACTGATCGTGCGCTACAATCAGGGGCTCTTTCATCTCTTCGCTCTCGACGTTCCGATCCTCACTTTCTCGACCGTTTCCGTAATTGTCTACTATCTGGTGACGCAACGTTATCTTCACCCGAAGACCTGGAAGCAATCGATCAAATACATTCCTTTTGTGATGAGCATGGGAATCGCGTTGACCTTTTCCAACGCGCGCGCAGTTCTTGAAGCGCTGCTGGGAGTGAAGACGCCGTTCGTCCGAACTCCAAAGTACAAGATCGAGAATACCGCGGACACGAGTTGGGTCAAGAAAACTTATGTGAAGCGGCGGATATCATTGCCGTGGCTCGAGCTGCTGTTCGCGGGGTACTTTGTGTTTACGATCTGGTATGCGATCGACAGCAGGATCTTCGGCACGCTGCCTTTTCTGATGATTTATTTATGCGGCTACTCGTACGCGGCAGCGATGTCGATCGCTCAGGCGAGAATGAACCTCCGCCGAAAGTGATTTGAGGCGATGCAACCGCAACGTAGCGTCGGCTAAACAGAGTTTCAGCCTCAGATCGTCACAAAGTCGTAGTGGGAATGAACTCATCGAGCGATCTGACAAACGGGAGGCTGTCTCTTACTGCGGCAAACAGTCGGTGATCCGCTGTCCAGAACTCGCAGCCCATCAACTCCGCCAAGGCGAGATATGTCGCATCGTATACGGTCGCAAGCTTGAACTTTGAAGATAGCTCCCAGGCTCTCTGCCTTTGAGCCGCAACCGAGATTAACTGAATTGGCAACGCGACCAGCCTCGCGAACGACGACTCGGCTTGCTCTGGCGTCAGTTCTTTTCGCACCACAACTTTCTGGCGCAATATGCTGTCGGTCTCCACGGCGAAGAAAACAGGTGCTACTAGCCTGGCCCCTTGATCTGCGAAGTGTGCGAACAGCGCGTCCGGTTTGTCGCTGTCCGGTTCTGCAACTACGACTTTGATTGCGAGACTTGCATCGATGCAAACTTCGCCGGCTGCATTCATCGGTCAGCGCGCTCCTGCCTGATCTCTTCCAGAATTCCGACAGAATCGCTAGTAAGCGGAAGCTGCGAGCGGATCTGCCGCGTCCCTTGTAGCCAGGCGCCAAGCGAGTAAGTTTCGTCCGTGGCTTCTTCAGGAATTACTGTCACGCGGGTTCCCTCGGGAAGAAGCGCTCCGTCCTCGAGTTCGACCGACCTCCCGCGTACTATTCCTCTGTAGATCTCGTTCATAGTGCTTCAAGAGTAACACCCGAGGGGACGCAGTCAAAGAGCTAGCGACTGGTTCCAGCAGCCGGGAGTGCACTCCGGATAGAGTCGAGAAGCGCGGCCAAGGACTCGCGACGTGGGCGGTTAGCAGGTGGGGTATTTAGCTTCTTTCGGCGGGAATCGAATACGTCACCGTTGCGTGAGCGACCGGTTCGGCGTCACCTTCTGAATACATCGTCACTTCACCTACCGCCAAGCGCTTGCCCAGCTTCAGGATTTTGCATTCGCCGATCACATCCGCTTGCGCCGGCTTGCGCAGAAAGTTGATGTTCAGATTCGTCGTCACCGCGAGCGCTACCGGGCCGATCATTCCAAGCACAGCCATGTACATCGCCATGTCCGCGAGCGTCATAAGCGAAGCTCCCGATATCGTGCCGCCCGGCCGCAAGTGTTTCTCGTGATACCGAAGCCGCACCTGCGCGAACATTTTTTCAACTCGTTCGACTGTCATTGCGCGATTGTCAATGTAAGGAAAGTGTTCGGAAAGAAACTGCTCGAGTTCTTCGACTGACATTTTCGGCATTGTTTTATACCAGAGTTCCAAGTTCAGAGTTTCGGGTTCAGAGTTCAGCGTTCAACCTCGAGCTCGGCCTGTCAAGCAGGGCCAAGAAGACTCAACTCTAAACAACCGTGTTCGCGCTCCCGGTTTCGCGTTATCATAAAACACTCCGGCAATATGAAGAAGCTCTCTCAACGCCGAGAGACAAAGAACGCGAGGCGCGCAAAGAAGAAGCTGCTCATGCTAAGACGATATTCAACACTGTGGATGCTCGTTCTGACGGTGTGGATGTTGATCGGGCTCTCATTCACGCTGAACTATTACTTCTTCGCGGCCCATTACGTTGCGATCTTTCGGGAGCCGCCGACGCTTGGACAAATGCTCGTCTGGGAGCTGCCTTACTGGCTTCTGTGGGCGGGGCTCGCGCCGGTTGTGTTTTTGTTCACACGCCGGTTTCCGATCGATCGAGAGCGCTGGTTTAGAAACTCGCTGCTTCATATAGCCGCGTGCGTAGCTCTGACAATCGCGCATCGTGCGATCTATCTGATCATCGGCTGGCTTCTCCACGTCGCGGCTTATCAGAATCTGACATCAATACCGGATCTCTATTCATCCGACATCCTATTCAACCTCCCGACGGGTTTCATGAGTTACGGGACGATTTTTTTGATCAGTTATGTGATCGACTATTACCGCCGGCATCAGGAAGAGGCATTGAAGATCTCCCGGCTGAAGGCTGAACTTGCCGAGGCGCAGTTGCAGGTGACCGAGGCGCAGCTTCAGGCGTTGAAGATGCAGCTTCATCCTCACTTCCTGTTCAATACACTTAACTCCATCTCGGCGCTGCTCGATGAAGACGCCGAAGCTGCGGATCAGATGCTCGCGAGGCTTGGTGATTTTCTGCGAATGACTCTGCAGAACTCCGGCGCGCAGCAGGTGACGCTTCAGGAGGAGCTCGAGTTCCTGAGGTGTTACCTGGAAATCGAGCACGTTCGGTTTCACGATCGGCTGACGGTGAATATGGAGATCGAACCTGAGGCGCTTGAAGCGCGAGTTCCAAACCTGATCCTGCAGCCGATCGTCGAGAACGCGATCAGGCATGGCATCGTCTCGCGAATCGCTCCCGGACAAATAGAAATCAGCGCGAGGCTGATTGACGATGCGCTTCAAATGCGAGTGAAGGACAACGGACCCGGGCTGGGTTCGATCGACGGCGGCGCAATTGTTAAGGAAGGGCTCGGGCTGGCAAACACCCGCGCGCGGCTTGCCCGAATGTACGGGCCGGCCCACCGGTTCGAGTTGGCGGACGCCACCGAAGGCGGGCTGCAGGTCACCTTGACGATTCCGTTTGAAGGCTCGGTCGCCCCTCGCCGCCTGGAGGAGCCCGTGATCGCATGACCACCGCAAAGAAGATTCGGGCCGTGATAGTAGACGACGAGCCGCTTGCGCGCCGGCGGATCAGGCGCATGCTCTCGCACGACCCGGAGGTTGACGTGATCGGCGATTGCGGCAACGGCAAAGACGCTATCGCAACGATCAAGAATCTGAATCCGAATCTTTTGTTCCTCGACGTGCAGATGCCGGAGATCGATGGGTTCGACGTGCTCGAATCGATAGACCCAACGCCGTTACCGTTTGTAATTTTTATAACTGCGTACGATCAGTATGCGCTGCGAGCATTTGAGGTATCAGCGGTCGACTATCTGGTAAAGCCTTTCGATCGCGCTCGGTTTGAGAAGGCCCTTGCGCGCGCCAAGTCTCGCCTTGCGACTGAGCGAGCCGGTGACTTCAGTCAACAGACTCTCGCGCTGCTGGAAGAACTCAAGGCGCGAACGAATCACGTCGAGCGGCTGGTAATCAAAGCAGGCGGCCGCGCGTTCTTTCTGAAGACCGAAGAGATCGATTGGATCGAGGCGGAAGGCAAGTACGTTCGGCTTCACGTGGGCAAAGAGTCTTATCTGCTGCGTGAAGCGATCGGCAGCATGGAAGCTCAGCTTGATCCGAAAAAGTTTCCGCGCATTCATCGCTCTTCCATAGTGAACATCGACCGCGTGCGCGAACTTCAGCCGTGGTTTCACAACGAGTATCGAGTGATTCTCAAGGACGGCACCGAATTGATGCTGAGCCGTAGTTGCCGCAAGAGGCTGGGCGAGCTCCTGGGCACCGCACTGTAGTATGTTCGCCGGACCTGCTAATTCGTCTCTTTCCCAAAATTGTTAGAGCAGTTCATTCCTTGCTGAAACCCTTTTACTCCGCGACATGTCTCTTAGTGACATTATGATTCTCGTCCAATGATATCCCGCCTATAGTCGTTTCAACTCAGAGCCAGCAATCAACGCGGAGGTGTAACTATGCACAGTCAGCTTCTGGCGAAGAAGCCGCTAAAGTTGTTGCTTGAAGAAATGGCGGGCGAGCACCGTTTGCTTCGCGTGCTCGGACCGGTTCAACTCACGAGCCTCGGTGTAGGCGCCATCATCGGAGCCGGGATCTTCGTCGCAACCGGCAAGGCAGCTCACGGTGTAGCGGGTCCGGCGCTGATGCTGTCATACGTAGTGGCCGGAAGCGCCTGTGTCTTCGCCGCGCTGTGCTATGCCGAGTTTGCTTCGATGGTGCCGGTGGCCGGCTCGGCTTACACGTATGCGTACACAACGCTCGGTGAATTATTCGCGTGGATCATCGGTTGGGACCTTGTGCTCGAATACGCGGTGAGCGCGGCAACCGTCACTCACGGAGCATCGGCCTACTTTCAGGACTTGATTGGAATCTTCGGACTAAAGTTACCCCCCTCGCTGAGTCGCGCGCCTTTTGACTTCGATGCGGCATCGGGAAAGTGGTATGCAACGGGAACCCTGCTCGATTCCCCCGCGCTCATCGTGACTGCGCTGGTGACGGTAGTTTTGGTGATCGGAATCAAAGAGAGCGCAAGCTTCAACGCGGCGATGGTGATTTTGAAGCTGGCGATAGTTCTGTTGGTCATCGGACTTGGAGTGTTTTATATCAACCCGAGCAACTGGCATCCGTTTTCTCCGTACGGTCTCACCGGCGTCAGCTTCTTCGGCAAGACGCTGTTGGGTCAGACCGATGCCGGAGGTCAACCGGTGGGGATGCTGGCCGGCGGCGCGATAATCTTCTTTGCATATATCGGCTTTGATTCGGTGTCGACGCATGCCGAAGAAGCTCGCAATCCGCAGCGCGATGTGCCGATAGGCATAATCACCTCGCTGGTTCTCTGCACCGTGCTCTATATCGCAGTCACCGGCGTGCTCACCGGAATGGTTCCTTACAACAAGCTGGACATCAACGCGCCGGTCGCCGATGCGTTCAAGCAGAAGGGTCTCACCTGGGCTCAGCTCTTGATTTCGCTGGGAGCGGTCGCCGGAATCACTTCGGTAGTTCTCGTTACGATGTTGAGCCAGGCTCGAATACTGCTGGCGATGGCGCGCGACGGGCTGCTGCCGGAGAAATTCTTTGCCGCGGTTCACGAGCGCTTTCACACGCCTTGGAAGTCGACGATCGTGACCGGGATCTTTGTTGGAACGACCGCCGCGCTTTTGCCGATAGATGTTTTGTTGACTCTGGTCAACATTGGAACGTTGCTGGCATTTGTGATCGTCTGCGCCGCGGTGCTTATCATGCGGCGAACGCATCCCAACGCTGCGAGGCCCTTTCGCGCACCGCTGGTTCCGCTTGTACCGACACTCGGAATCGCGATTTGTTTGCTGCTGATGTTTTCGCTGCCCGCGGAGAATTGGTTGAGACTGCTGGTATGGCTTCTCATCGGATTCGCGATTTATTTCGGTTACGGTAGAAAGCACAGCGTGATGGCTCGGCGTCTTGCCCAAGAGATAAAGGAGCACGGAGTCTCGCCTGCCGGAGCTCCTACTGCTGGTGTTGATTAGGCGTAGCATCAGGGCTTCAGCATGGATGCCTGTGCTCCAGGCTTGCGCTCCAAGGCAATGTCACCTCTGCGTTTGCTATGGTAATATCTCGACAGGATAACAACCACATCTCTCTCGCAGAGGGCGACAGTGCCTCAACGAAACTATCGCGATCCCGTTCACAACATTATTTCGCTCGATGAATCCAAGCCGGAAGACCGGCTGATCGTAGACTTGATCGACTCGGCGGAGTTTCAACGGCTGCGTCGCATCAAGCAACTCGGGCTTGCGCTGTACACTTATCAAGGCGCGGAGCATAGCCGCTTCACGCACTCGCTTGGCGTTATGCACGTGATGACTCGAGCGCTGGCGCTGCTCGGCTCACATCATCCGGTCACTGAGGAATCGCGAGTGGTAGGCCGCGCCGGAGCATTGCTTCACGACCTTGGGCACGGGCCTCTTTCGCATGTCGTCGAGAAGGTCTTTAGGTTTCATCACGAAGACTGGACGCGACGCATAGTTCTCGATCCTACGACGGAGGTAAATCAGATTCTTCGAGATTTCGACAACGACCTTCCGGAAAAGCTCGCGTTGCTTTATCAACACAATTACTCGCCCGCATTCGTTTCGCAGTTGGTCTCATCGCAGCTCGATTGCGATCGCATGGATTATCTGCTTCGCGATAGCTTGATGACCGGCGCGAAGTACGGAATGTATGACCTGGAGTGGGTGCTTCACGCGCTGCGGCTGGACGAAGCCGGCGACCGGATATTCGTCGAAGCGAAGGGGCTATTCGCGGTCGAGGAGTATCTACAGGCACGTTACTACATGTTCCGCCAGGTCTATTTTCATCGAACGTTGCGATCTGCCGAAGCAGTGCTCATATCGGCATTGAATCGCGCGCGCTTTCTGATCGCCGCCGGAAAGTTGCGCTTCAGCGTGCTAGGCTCTCCTTTCGAAAAGATGTTGCTCGGCGAAGAAGCCAGTACAGCCGAATATCTTCAACTCGACGACACCGATCTTGCGTTTAGGATCAAGGAGTGGTCTCGCGAGGAAGACGAAATCCTTGCCGACCTGTCCAGCCGATTGCTCCATCGAAGGTTATTCAAGGCAATCGACCTCGGCTCAACAGTGTCGGAGCGATTCTGGTCGGAAGCCGCCGCGTTGGTGAGCCAAGCGGGCTTTGACCCTGACT
>Ga0075426_10001754_pt1 | contig 15463 bp, 14 predicted proteins | sample SoiMethybrSBSTD5_FD_75304 | JGI IMG/M metagenome (GOLD analysis project Ga0075426, IMG submission 75304) | Bulk soil microbial communities from a Populus tree surrounding site in Tennessee, USA - Soil MetaG P. TD hybrid SBSTD5 | ecosystem: Environmental > Terrestrial > Soil > Tree plantation... | reverse complement strand
CGCGCGCGTAGAGCTCGCGCGCGAGATTGGCGATGAACAACTCGGTGCCGCCGTAGCGGCGCGGCGGGATTTCAATGAACGGTGGACCGATCAGCGCGACGCGCATGGCGTCACCAATCAATCCGTGCGAGAGGACCCCGTGCGCCACGCCGGCAATGTCCGGCGCGCAGAGTCCCCTCGCGGCGGGTTGGAAACGTCGATCGTTGTCGATCGTGCGCTGCCCGTGTCATCGACGTCACGAGCGAGCGGCCTACCGGCAACTTGACGCGATCGTCTTGATCGACTTCAAGCCGAGATACGGCAGCAGCGTCGAATCGCCTTTGGCTTCGACCTTCGATTCAGCCGTCTCTCCACTGGTTCCTTCTACTTTGTGATCGACTTTGACTTTCCCGTCGCCGCGATCCGCCGCCTTGCCCTTCACCTCGACGCGATGATCCACGTACTTCGACAGATCGTCGTCGGTGACGACGGCGTATTTCACGCGGCCGCTGTCATCGGTGAGCATGTACGCGGTATTGCCCGAACTGCGCTCGAGACATCCGTTGACCGTGACGTCTTTCCCGCCCTTGACTTCGATCTTCGTCTTCTCTTTCCGCTCGGTCGTACCGGATTGCGCCGAAAGCCCCAAGACGGACATGGCGACAAATGCCGACGCAAGACCGAAGGACGATGCGAGTTTCATTTGGGCCTCCGCCAAATCGACATGCGACGTCCGTGCCGACGTGGATGTCGGCATTTGTCGAGTTTCTGGCCGTTTATCGACGCCGGATGAGCCGGATGTGTCATGGGTTCGACGCACGGCTGATCCGTATCAAACAGATCTCTGCAATTCCGGCCTGAGCATGCGTTGAGGCAGTACTGGAACCACAAAAGGTACAAAAGCATTCACGCAGAAGAAAATCTTCTACAGAAAATTCTTCTTCGTGTCTTTCGTTTTTTTCGTGATTTCGTGGTTGCAGTACTGCTCGAACGGTAGTCGTAAGCTCGAACGTGGCCGCCTAAGGTTTTGGCGGACAGGCGGTGAGCGCCACCTGATACGGTTTGTCGCCCGTCGTCGCAGGCAGCGGCTGCCCTCGCAGGAATGCCTGCACGGCTCTGAGCTCGGGCCGTTGGTCGGCCGTGTGCGCCTGCCATTCGGTTTCGATGGCTTTCTTCTCCCGGCCGGTGAGATGCCACGACAGTGGCGGATGCTCGCCGCAGAACCTGAAGATCACGTTGTCGATCTCGACGTGGCGCTCCTTCCACAGATCCTGCAGCCGATCGAAGTCGCTGTCGTTATGCGAGATCTGGCTGGTGGATCGCACGTTCAGCAACGTCTCGACCGGAGCCCAGATCTGGTAGAGCGGCCAGTGCCGCGAGGTGGGCGGCGCGAGTCGATTGCCCTCGTCCGATCGAATCTGAATGACCAGGACGCGCGGGAACTCCCGCGCGTCGCCAACGCCCTCGAGCGCTTCGTCGAGCCACTCGGACAACGTCGTCATGCCGTAGTCGTCGTAGTAGCCGCCGTCGACGATGTGATATGCGTCGCCGCTGTCGTGAGGTCGAGCGGCCGGCGAGATGTAGGCGAAGCTTGCCGCGAGCCGCGCGGCGGTGACCACCTGAACGTCCCGATTCTTGTAGACCTCTTCGAAATTGCGCAGGCCGCGCTCTTCGCGCCATCCGAGGCGGGACGTGCCGAGCAACACGCGTTCTCCGGTGTCGACCAGCGTGGCATTGAAGATGTTCGCGGGACGCAGATCGGACCAGACCTGCGTCCGCCAGTCAGAGAGCAGGCGGCCGACTTCCAGGCTGCGCGTCCACGCGGTCTCGAGCGCTTGTCCGCGATCGCCGAACACGGCGCGAACCGGCGGAAAAAATGTCGCGAGCGCGTCGGGATACGCCGCGCCCCACGCGACATCGTCGAGCGTCGACGCTTCGGCCTTGTCGACCACTTCGTGCAGCTTCGTCCGGTCGAACCCGGACGGTTTGTAGCGTTCCGAGAAGTACATCGCGCCGACGCCTCCGCCGGACACGGTGCTGAACAGCCGGATCGAATGTGTGAACGCGTCGCGCAAATCGGCCGGCAGCGCGTCGTCGATTCCGGTGAGCACGCGGGCGGTCCACGCAGACGCCTGAATACCGCCGCCGGTCGCTGCGATCAGAATCGGTGTCCGTGTGCCCAGGTTCAACACCTGGTGAGGCCACGGACTGATGTCCTCCGGGTGAGGGTACGTGCGATACACGTGATCGCTTCCAGGCAGCCCGAGTAATCCAATGACGATTGCGCATCCGCCGACCATCGCGACGAGCGACACGCGATACCGATCCAGGAAGAACGTCATGCCGGCCGCGAGCCAGCAGATCATCAGGATGAGGAGCAGTACACACGCGAGCGTCGAGACATTGGTTTCGTAGCCGAGCCGCAGCCACTTCCCTACGCCAATTGTCACGTACAGCACGACAGACGAAGCGAAGACCATGACTGCGAGGAGGTGGCCTGGCGCGAGTTCGCCCGTTTTTGGATCGATGTAGCCGTCGCGAATCTGTTCCTGCTTCAACTTGTCGATCGCACGACGGACGGCTCTCGTGCCGGCGTTGCGCGCGGGTGCGTATCGGACCGTTCGCTGGAGTTGATCGGCGCTCCATCGTGCCGAGGCCAGGATCGCGACCGCGGCGACCGCGCCGAACACGAAGCCGAGGATCAATCGCCACGCGGGAGTTCTCGACGCCCACGCCGAGTACCCGACACTGACGGCGATGGTGGGAATCGCGAAAATCGCGAAGGACTCGCGCTCGGGCCACGTGATCGGATACGTGACGGACTCGATGCGCGCTACGCCGAAGCGGTCGGGCGCGTTGAACGCCGCGGCCCACGTCGTGGCCAGCAACGTCCAGGCTGCGGAGAAGGCGGCGAACGTGACCAGCGTGACGCCGGATATCGTGCGCCACGGCGACGCGTAATCGAGGTCGAAGAGGCCGCGGAACAACGGCGAGAGAAGCGCCAGCGGCGGGCCGACGAGGAGGAGCAGCGCCGTGCAGATCTGGACGCGCAAGTAATAAAGGTAGGGAATCCACCACGAGCGCGGCCGCGACCTGGTCGTCGTGCGCATGCCCTCCCCCCGCGAGCTACTGCTTCGCCGCAAGCCCCTCCTTCAGAAACGCAATGAGCGGCGGGTAAGTCTTCTCCGGCGCTTCCATGTGCGGCACGTGCCCGAGCCCAGGAATGAGGACCACAGACGCGTTGAACATGGGCCTCATTATGTCGTAGTCGGCGCGTTCGGAATGCGCGGGGCAATTGTTGCGGGTGCCGACAGCCAATCGCCTGTTCGACCTGCGCGGTGAGCGATTGCGATTCGCTCACGATCTCAGAGACACAGAGGCGCAGAGACACAGAGACGCAGAGGCACAGAGACGCGGGCGTGTGACCCGGGCCGGCGGAGCCGGCCGTCCGCGAAACAAAAATGGCGGCGCAAACGCAAAGGCCCGATACGCTCGCCTTTGCGTTTGTGCCGGCATTTTTGTTTCGTCGGCCCGCTTCGCGGGCCGGTCACACGCACTGGCCGGTCATACGCACTCAGATGCGGATCCCTCGCACTCTGCGGTCTCCGCGGTTGCTTTTCTTCTTCGTGCGTCTTCGTGGCGTCTTCGTGTCTTCGTGTCTTCGTGGTTGGGCCTTGAATGCGCCGGATTCTCCGCGCCCAGGCGGAACGTCCGCGCTTCGATGAACGGAATCTCGTCGCCCGGCCGTGCTGGCTGGGCGCGAGTTCCGAAATCGGGAAACGTAGTTGGTAAGGCGATTGAGTCTGTACTTCGAGATCGATGCGGATTGCGCGATTCAGTCGCGTCCGCCCAGAATCCAGGTAAACCAGCCGGCGATCGTGCCCCAAACGATGTTGTCACTATCCATAACGGTGCCTCGTGATTGTCGGTCCGAATTCGGCGCGTCGGACTCAGTGCCAATTGGTGATGTCCGCAGTCGCGCGCGCGGTGATTGGCACCTGCATGAATCGTTCCGACTGCGCAAGCAAGAGACCGCGCGACTCGGCCATTTGATATGACGCTCGACGCTGACGCCAGGTCGCCGCGTCGGCGGGCTGGCCGCCGAATCCGGTCGTCCGTGTGATCCCGTTCACCGCCGATGTGATCCGCGCACATTCGTACTTGAACGACGTCCGTTTCGATCTGCGCTCGCAGGCGGCATACATGACCGATTGACGCGCAAGACCCGAGCTGACAGCGGATCGCGCGGAACGCGCGCTGGCCATCGACGCGAAGGACGGCTCGACCACGAGCATCGAGTTTCGATCGCCGATTCGCGTGGAGGAGGTCGATGGACTCCCGGCACCCGATCGCATATCGCAGCGAGGCTCGCCCGTTCGCTGACCGCCACGAGGCGGGCGTCGAGTTGGCGTCGCGTCTGCGCGCCTATCGCGGCCGCAACGACGTCGTCGTGCTGGCGCTTCCGCGCGGCGGCGTTCCGGTCGCCTTTGAAGTCGCCGAGGCGCTGGATGCGCCGCTCGACGTGTTCGTGGTTCGCAAGCTCGGCCTGCCGGGGCATCCGGAGTTTGCGATGGGCGCCATCGCATCGGGTGGCGTTCGCGTGCTCAGCGACGACGTCGTGCGTTGGTACAACATCCCGGACGGCGTCATCGACGCGATCACCCGGAGAGAGCTGGCCGAACTGGAACGGCGCGAGCGCGAATACCGGCAGGGCCGTCCGTTGACGGACCTCCACGGACGCGTCGTCATACTGGTGGACGATGGCCTCGCGACCGGATCGACGATGCGCGCGGCGGTCCAGGCCGTGCGCGCACACAATCCCGCTCGAGTCATCGTCGCCGTGCCGGTCAGCGCGCCGGAGTCGTGTGAACAGTTGGCGGCTATCGCAGACGAGGTGATCTGTGCCCGCACACCGGAGCCGTTTTCGGCCGTCGGGCTGTGGTACCGCGACTTCTCGCAGACCGGCGATGAAGAGGTTCGCGAGCTGTTGCAGCGCCACGCGCAGCGCACGACCGCCGGAGGGATGCAGTCATGACCAACCGCGAGAGAGTCGGCGTCGTCCGTCATGCGGCGCGCTGGTTCGAGCCGTCACCCGACGGCTTCGGACGCCTGTTCGAGGAGCTGAAAGATGCGACCGTCGTCTTGATTGGCGAGGCATCGCATGGCACGCACGAGTTCTATCGAACCCGCGCCGAGATGACGAAGGCGCTCGTCGCGAAGAGCGGCTTCAACATCATTGCCGTCGAAGCGGACTTTCCCGACGCGTACCGTGTGAACCGGTGGGTCCGGCACGCCAGCAACGATCCGGACGCGGAGCATGCGCTCGGCGACTTCGTCCGCTTTCCGCGATGGATGTGGCGCAATCTCGATGTCGTCGAATTCGTGAACTGGCTGCACGATCGCAACGAGCGGCTCGACGCCAGGTCGCGCGCCGGGTTCTACGGGCTGGACTTGTACAGCCTGCACACGTCGATCGAGGCCGTGCTCGCGTATCTGCGAAAGGTCGATCCCGCCGCCGCCGAGCGCGCGCGGTATCGCTACGCGTGCTTCGAAGACTTCGCGGAAGACACCCAAGCCTACGGATACGCGGCGACCATCGGCCTGTCTCGTTCGTGTGAAGACGACGTTGTCGCCGAGCTCGTCGAGCTGCGCCGGCGCGCCGCGGAATATGCGTCGCGCGACGGGCTGATAGCGGCGGACGAATACTTCTTCGCCGAGCAGAACGCGCGTCTGGTGCGGAATGCCGAAGAGTACTACCGGTCGATGTTCGGCGGCCGCGCGGAATCGTGGAATCTGCGCGACACGCACATGCTGGAGACGCTGGAGGCGCTGATCGATCACGTCCGTCGTACGTCGGGACACGCGCGCGCGGTCGTATGGGCGCACAACTCGCACCTCGGAGACGCGCGCGCCACGCAGATGGGCGAGCAGGGCGAGTTGAACCTGGGACAGCTGGTGCGCGAGAGGTTCGGTCAGCAGGCTCGTTCAGTAGGGTTCACTACGCATACAGGGACCGTCACCGCGGCATCCAACTGGGATGATCCCGCTGAGCGCAAACATGTGCGGCCGTCGCTCGCCGGCACCTACGAGCGCCTGTTCCATGACGCCGATATCGATCGCTTCTTTCTCCTCCTTCAGGACGCCGAGGTGCGTGAAGCATTGACGTCACCCCGGCTCGAGCGGGCGATCGGCGTCATCTACCGTCCCGACACCGAGCGCGCCAGCCACTACTTCCGCGCTCGACTCGCGGATCAGTTCGACGCGGTGATCCATATCGATCACACGCACGCGCTGGAACCGCTCGAACCGTGGGCGCTCGACGAAGCCGATCTGCCCGAGACGTATCCAACGGCGCTGTGACGCAGAGTTCTTCGATACAACCATCATCCAAAAGAGGTAAACATCGCGGAACTGATTACCGTGTCGAAATCGGAGTGGAAGGCATTCGAATTTGGAATTAGGAATTCGGAATTTGGAATGCATTCCAAATTCCAGATTCCAAATTCCTAATTGTGCGCGTCAGCATCTCGGCTATCCTCAGGTACCTGTGCGTGCACACGCGAGCCGTGTCAAATCACTCGTCGCCGCGGCAATATTCGGCATCGGCGCGACATCGGTCGCCGTTCCTCAACCGGCGGCCGTTTCCGCGATTCGCACGAGCAGGGCGGCACGCGCAACATATCTCGCGCGCGCGAACATCTGGCGCGATCCAGGGACGCTGTCAGCGGCGGAGGTGCTCGAAGGGTCCGAACGAGGATTGCCGTACACGTTCGAACAGGCGGCCACCGACACAGGGCTTGGATGTACGTTCACGCAGCCTGGAAAGGATATCGGCGGCGGCTCTGCGAAGTTCCTGTGTCGAACGGCCGATGGCCGCGACCTGCGTGTCAAGTACTGGGATCCCGAATCCGGTCGAGGAAATCGCGAGGTGTTCGCGACCGTCGCCACGTCGCGGCTGATGTGGGCGCTGGGATTCAACGCAGTGCCGGCCCTTCCGTTGAACGTGCGATGCGACCGATGTCCTGAGAATCCGCATGAAGGGACCGGAGGGGTGCGCACGCGACGGTATGTCGCGATGGTGCAGGCGCCGTGGCCGACGCCCGTCATTCTCTCCGGCGGCGACATCAATCAAGGCTGGTCCTGGAAGGATCTCGATTCCGCGATCGAATCGCTGCCGACGGGGCCCGAGCGCGTGCGGCAGCGGACGCACTTCGATGCGCTGACCTTGCTCGGCGTGTTCGTGCAGCACGGCGATCGAAAAAGCGGACAGCAGCGGCTGTATTGCGACTCGCCGGCCGACACCGCGGCCGGCAACGCGACCGCCGCAAGGGCCGACGCGACGGGGCTGACGCTCGTCGAACGTGCGGCCGGTTCGGCGTGCGCGACGCCCGCGGTGGCGATCGTCGATGTGGGGGCGACGTTCGGCGGTGCGGGCCGAACGTCGAACGATACGACAGCATCGATGAACCTCGACGAGTGGCGCCGAAAACGCGTCTTCGCCGACGCGCGCGGCGACGAGTGCCGCGGCGAGCTCACCGTCTCGCTCAAAGCCGGCCAGGACGGCGAGGGAGATCCGCGAATCTCGGAGGAGGGTCGGAGTTTCCTCGTCGAGCAGCTTCACCGCCTCACGCCCGACCACGTGCGGGCCATCTTCAAGGCCGCGCGCGTCGACGAGCTGACGTCGCGGAGCTCGCATCATTCCGTCGAGGGCGCCGGCGGCGTCGACGCCTGGGTCGCCGCGTTTCAGGACAAAGTGCGGCAGATCGAATCGCGGCGTTGCAGCCCGGCTGACTAGCTCGTTCCTCCCGAGACGTTCCTCGAGCGCATTGCAAAGTCTGTAGGGCGAGGCTTTCAGCCTCGCCTTGGCGGCCCTGAAAGGGCCGCCCCACGTCGATTTTGCAAGGAGCTCTTATTGAGACTGCTCTCTCGTCTAGTCGAGCGCAGCGCCGGCCGCGGAGTTGACCGCCGTCCCGGTCAGCAGACCCGCAGTCTCCTAGCGCGGGTGTGCGTCGAGGTCGCGGGCGGCTGGGTAGCCGGGAATGCCAGTTGCCTGCGTGACGGCGCGAACGATCGCTTCGGCAACCATGTCGGCCGCAAGCGCACCGATGGTCGTCACGTCTGCGCCGGTCACCTCGCCTGTCGCGAGCGCGAACACGGTATCGCCGTCGTACATCGTATGGGTCGGATAGATCGCTCGTGCGAAGCCGTCCTGCGCCATTTGAGCGATCTTGGTTGCCTGCGCCTTCGTCAACGCGGCGTTCGTCGCCACGACCGCGAGGGTCGTGTTGCCGCCAACCGACGCGCGCGGCCGAACACCTGATTTCACCAGCCGTTTGATGTCGTCGATCGCCGATCCATCCGGCGTGCGCACGCCTGCGATCGCGCGACCGGTCTGGGGATCGATGACGTCGCCGACGGCGTTCACCGCGACGAGCGCACCGACGATGAGCCCGCCGTCGAGCGCGATCGAGGCCGTGGCCAGACCACCCTTCATCCCGCGACCGTAGCCGGCCAGCTTGCCGACGGTTGCACCAGCGCCTGCACCGACGTTCCCCTCTGAAACGCCGCCACTCGAAGCCGATTGAGCCGCCCGGTATCCGCATTCGGCGGTGGGACGAATCTTCTCGCTCGAACCGACTTCGAGATCGATGAGGATTGCCGACGGCACGATCGGCACCGTCGCGCGGCCGATCTTGAACCCGACGCCTTTCTCGTCCAGATAACGGACGACTCCGCTTGCCGCATCGAGGCCAAATGCGCTGCCGCCTGCGAGGACGATCGCGTGGACCTGCTCGACCGCGTTCACGGGATTGAGCAGATCGGTTTCGCGAGTCCCGGGCGCAGCGCCGCGAACGTCCACGCCCGCAACGGCACCGCGTTCCACGAGGATCACGGTGCAGCCGGTCGGCCGCTCGCTCAACGTGAAGTGCCCGACTTTTATGCCGCGAATGGACGTCAGTCCGCGCGGAGGCTGCGTCGAAGGCACCGCCTGAAGAAGTCCGACGACAGCCGCGAACGCCAGCATGAGCCGCATGGGAGCCTCCGCCGGCATTTTAGTGGCGGGGCGGCGTCAGCGTCGCTGTATCCGCTCGAGGCTCATCTCGGAGTGTTGTCCCCAGTATTCGCTGACATCCTAGAATGAGCGGGAACGACGTTCCTTCGAGTGCAGCTTCCAGACGCGTGTAGCGCGGCCCTTTCAGGGCCGCGTCGCGGGGCTGAAAGCCCCGCGCTACATCAATATCGAAAACGCGCTAAGGCCGCCAGTATGGATTGACGAACGCGCCGTTCGCGGCAACGTCCCACACAGCAACCCTCGCCCACGTCCAGCCGCTGGCCTTCGCCCGCCACTCGAACCTCCTGCGGCCGAATTCGCGTGTATCGGTCAGCGGGATCGTTTCACGCTCCACCTTCCTGCCGTTCCCCCACACGATCTCGGCGAACTGCAGCGGAAACGTCCAACGCACGTCGGCGCGCACCGCAATTTCGTTCGGTGACGAACCGCTGAAATCGACGTCGGCGGGCAGCACTTCGCCGCTCGTCGTGAAGAACTCGCCTCGCGCCAGCGGCGCGAGCGCGTCGCCCCAGCGATCGAACGGCGGAAGCCGATCGAGCTTGATGTAATTGATGTTCATGTGCGCGTAGAGCTCGTGCGTGTGATCGAACTGAAACACGTCGACCTCGCCAACGAGCCGCTTTCGAACGCCGCGATTGCTCAAGTCGTCGAGCAGATCGAACGCACGGTCGCCGAGCCGGGGCGAGGACGGATCCGACGGCAGCGCCTTCCAACCCGCGCCGAGATATCGCGCGTCCTGAAAATAATCGGTCGTCAGGATTTGATCGGGATAACCGGTCGAGCCTTTCGTCCTCGGATGCGTCTGATACATGTAGCCGCCCTCGCGACGGACGAGATCCAGCATCTCGGCGGCGTTGCCGACGTTGTACACGCGTCCGTATTTCGGATGCGTCGACTCGAACGGCGTGTTTGGCGGTCTGCTCATGAACCAGTAGACCGGTTTCGGAAAGACGAGCGCCCAGTGTCCGCCGAGATGAACGTTCGCTTCTTCGGCTGGGATCAGCAGGAAGTCGGGATCGGACTGCGCCTTCAGCGCCGTGAAGTACGCACGCAGCTCGCTCAGGCGGACGTCGGTCAGCGCGTCGGGATGTCCGTCGCCGTGGAAATCCATGATGATCGACGCGTCGACGCCCATCGCTTTCAGCACCGGTTTGAACGGCGGCGTCCAGTCGAACCCGTGCGCCATCGCCTGCACGGTGTCGGCAAGGTGCCAGTGCGTCGACAGCGTTTTGTAACCGTCGAGCGGCTGGAACCGATCGGCGTTCGTGTAGCGCAGGACATTCGCGAGCGCCTGATCGGGCGCGTCGTTCGATAGAACGAAGAACACTGACATGTGTTGCGCGCGCCCGGGAGGTGCGTTCATCCACGGGTAGTACTGCCAGTTCTCGTCGCGCAGCTGCCTGATGCCGAGGCCGACGCGTCCGCGCCACGCGCGATGCCACACGAAGCCGAGATTCGACGTGAAGTCGCGCGGGAAGAAGTACTGATGCGGCGGGGGCAGCACCGCGACGCTGCCACCCTCGGTCTTCACGGCAAGCGTTCGATAGCGCGCCTGCACGGCGACGCGTTCCGCCTGCAGACCGTTCTCGACGACGTGCCGCAGATCTCCGCTCGTATCGTAGTACGCGACGTCGGTCCGCATGTTGTTGCCGGCCTGACGATCGGCCGGCGCCGCGATGTCGAGGCCGGCGTCGTAGTAGTACGCGACGTCAGGTTCGCTCGTCGTGAGCACCGCGTCCTGCCGGATCAAACGGCTTCCCGGATAGAACGTATACGTCAGCGCGCCGGCGAACGGACCCATCCGCAGGCCGTCGAACACGATCTCCGCGCGATCGCCGACGCTGCGCGCTGTCGCCGCGCGCAGTTGCAACGTGCTCTGCACGTGCCGCGTGCCGTCGGGATGCGTCGTCGGATCGTCGAAGAAGGCGTCCCATCCGCCGCGACGCTTGCCCGTCTCACCTTGATAAAAAGGGCGGGCGCCGCGGATGACGGGCGCACCGTCTCCGCCGATTGATGTGATGACCGGCTGCGCCGGGTCGAGCGAAAACGTCGCGCGCCAGACACGCGACGTCTCGTCGGGCCACGTGACGACGAGGGCGTTGCCGCTTCGCGCGACGGTGACGGGGCCCGGCCGAACGCCGGTCAGATCGATCGGGACCGATTCCTGCGCGGCCGCAACCGGAGCGAGAATCGCCAGGGCGAAAACAATGACGCGCATGGGAGCTACATAATAGGCCCGCCGATGGAATTCACCGACCTGTTGCGCTCGGCGCGGCGGATTCTCGTGTTCACCGGCGCGGGCATCTCAACGGCGAGCGGCATCCCCGATTTTCGCGGACCGAACGGAATCTGGAAGCGCCGGCGTCCGGTGTACTTCGACGAGTTTCTCGGATCGGTCGAAGCGCGGATCGAGTACTGGGATTTCAAGCTGGAAGGCTGGGAGATTCTGTCGCGCGCGCAGCCGAACGCGGTCCACCACGCGATCGTCTCGCTCGAGCGCGCCCGCAAGATCGCTGCAGTCGTGACTCAGAATGTCGACGGTCTGCACCGGGTCGCGGGCACGTCACCGGAGTTGCTCGTGGAGGTGCACGGCACGGATCGACTCGTCGCGTGCCTGCAATGTGCCGCAACGAGCGATCCGATCCCTCATTTCGAACGGTTCAGGGCAACACGTCAGCCTCCACGCTGCGCGTGCGGAGGACTGCTGAAGCCGGCGACGATCAGCTTCGGCCAATCGCTGAACGAACGAGATCTGGAGCGCGCGGCCGCGGCAGCCGCGTCCGCGGATCTCGTGCTCGCGCTCGGCTCGACGCTGTCGGTCTATCCGGCTGCCTCGATTCCGCTGCTCGCGGCGGCGCGCGGCATTCCGTACATCATCGTCAATCAGGGACCCACGGAACATGACGGCCGTCCGGAGGTGACGATTCGCGTCGACGGCGACGTCACGAGCGTCGTTCCGGCTGCCATCCGATCCGCGCTCCGTGATTAAGCAATATCTCGGTCCCCTCGCGGTTCAGCTCGTCAACAACCGGTTCGATGCCGAGCTTCGCCGTGAGGCGGTTGCGAGTCCAGGAGACTGCCATTCGCGGTGGGCGCTACGCCGCTGTCGCGGGACGCCGGCCCTCGGCTTTCTCCCGGGGAAGGGCTCTTGACAGATTCCGTTCAACGGCAAATAGTAGCCAGCTACATATAGCCAGCTATGCCTAAACACCCCAACGATCGCCTGCAAGGCACCCTCGACCTGCTCATCCTCAAGACGCTGGCGCGCGGCGGGCCGCAGCACGGCTATGCGATTGCGCAGCGGATTCACGAGGCGACCAACGACTCGTTGCGAATCGAAGAAGGATCCCTCTATCCGGCGCTGCAGAGGATGACCGCGGACAGATGGCTGCGCGCCGAATGGGGCACCACTGACACGGGCCGGAAGGCGCGTTTCTACACGATCACGCCAGCCGGCCGCCGGCAGCTCGCGGAAGAAGAGCAGCGATGGGTAACCCTGACCGAAGCCGTCAATCGAGCGCTGCGATTCGCCTGAGAAGGGCGTCACAGCTTGCCTTCGATCAGCCGATCGATTAACTCCTCGACGCCGGCTCCGTGCGAGCCGGCGGTGACGACGTCCGCTTCGGCCTTCAGCGAGGGAGTCGCGTTCGCGACGGCGACCGCCATGCCGCATGCACTCAGAAGCGCGTTGTCGTTCTCAGCGTCTCCGACGCCGACCGTCCGGTCCGCGGCGACGTTCAGTTCTTCCAGCGCCGAGGCGAGACCAGTCGCCTTCGTCACGCCGGCGGGCAGCACCATGACGGCGCCCTTGTTGAAGATGACGTGCCACTCGAGTCCGAGCGCGTGAATCGCAGATAGCACCGCGTGCTCGTGAGGCTCGGCGGTGGCGAGGATCGCACGGCCCGTCGTGAACGGCACGTTTTGTCTGGTCAGCGCGTCAACGAGCGCGGGCGGCGGCGGCGCTGCAAGCGTTCGCACGCGGCCGGTCGCGGGCTCGCACAGGACCGCGCCGTTCTCGGCGACGATGCGGTCGAAGATGCCGTGGCGGGGAAACACATTGATGAGATCGGCCAGCTCGCGTCCGGTGACGAGCACCAGGCGCAGGCCGGACCGCTTCGCGCGTTCGAGCGCTGCCACCGTGGCGGCATTTACACTACCGGCCTCGGCAAGTGTCCCATCGTAATCGGTCGCCAGCGCACCGTAACCCATACATTTGGTCATTGGTTCATTTGGTCATTGGTTCATTTAATTGATCAATGTCAATGAACAAATGAACCAATGACCAAATGAAAAAATTTACCGATTCAGCAGCGTCACGCCGAGGAGGCACAGCGCGATTCCGATCGCGCGCGCGACCGTGATCTTTTCGCCGAACACCGCCGCGCCGAGCGGAACGAGGATGACGGCAACGAACGCGTTCGCGATCACCGATGCCGCGCTGACCGGCCACGCGCGGCGATACGCGAGCAGGAACCCGAGCTCGATCATCAGCGCTCCGAGGCCGACGGCGGCGACCGTCGGATGCCAGTAGGCAGCGATGCGCAGCGCCGTCGGTCCCGGCTTCAGCAGCACGTACGTCAGCATGCTGCCTGCGAGCGCGGTCGCGTACAGGCCGATCAACGCCGCCGACGGCTCGACGCTCTTCGGAATGGACTTCGCGGCCATGTGATACACGAGGCTGCCGCCGATGGCGAGCAGCAGCGGCGCGACGGCGAGCAGTCTATTCAGCATGGCGCGGCGCGTGCCATTCGGCGACGACCATCGTGAACCGCACCGGCGTCCTGCCGTCGCATGCGTACGTATGCGGACGATCGGTGTGCGCGAGCGCCGATCCGCCGGACTGGATGATGTAGCTCACTTCGCCGAACGCGAGCGCGAGCCGCCCCTTCATCACGTGAAGCAGTTCCTGCGTGCCTTTCGGGTGGGCCGGCGCGGCGTATCGCTCGCCCGGCCGCAACTCCCACGACCAGAGCTCGAGCATGTCGGGGCCGGCGGATCCGACGAGCATCGTCGCCGTGCCGCCCTTCGGCCCGCGCCACAGGAGGCGGGGCGCTCCGGCAGGCAACACTTCGGCGGCGTGCTGGTCCGAGGCCTGCACCAGATCGGCCACCGACACGCCGAGCGCCGCGGCGACCTTGCAGAGCGTGGCAATCGAGGGATTCGCTTCGCCGTTCTCGAGCTGGACGAGGAGTCCCTTGCTCACGTCCGACAGCGCGGCAAGGCGATCGAGCGACAACCGGCGATCGAGCCGCCGCGCGCGGAGGCGCCCCGAGAGCACGTCCAGCAGCTGACGTTCCGATCGCGCGTCGCCGGCGAGCCTCCTCGATTTCGTCACACCTCAGTCATACATCATATTGACCGTAGCGGTCAATATAATGACCGACGAATCCGAGGCCTTTTATCTGAAGAGAGGCGCTGCGCGGACACCGCTGAACTCGCGCGCCGCCCGCCTGCCGGTTATTGCTAGTACCGCTCGACGACCGACCGAGGTCGTACTTTTGCCTTGTCGGGATTCTGGCCGAATTCGCGGCGCGCGTCGCGTTGACGCAGCAAGTCCCAGCATTGATCGAGTTCGACCTTGATGTTCTCGAGGCGCACTCGATCGTGATCGGACACGTTGTCCTGGCCGTACAGGTGCTGCTCCTCGTGCACGAGACCCTGGATCTTCGAGAGGATCGAATCGTCCGATGTGTGCTGCGCCATTGCCTTCACCTCTCTGCGAGCAGTACTGCAACCACGAAATCACGAAACGAACGAAAACACGAAGAAAACCTTTTTAATCAAAATGTCTTTTTCGCGTTCTTCGTGCCTCTTTCGTGGTTGCACTTGTTCAAATGCGACATCGCTACGCAATCATCGAGCTCGCCGGATTTCCGCATCGCTCACGGGCTGCAGCGCGGCTTCAGCACGGCTCGCATCGGATGACGTGATCCGGCCGGCAGCGAAGTGTTCGGCTGCTCGCATGACTTCGCCGCCCAGCGTGCGAAGCTGGCTGGCGACGCTCTCGTTCAAGACCTGTCCCTGCTGGAACACGCGCCACGCTTGCGGAATCGGGATGACCAGCGGCACGGCCCATCCACGCAACGCGCGAACGATGAACTCCATCGTGTTCACGGCTTGAAGTCCCTGCGTACCTCCGGCAGTACTAATGAGGCCGATGACTTTGTCCGTCAGATACGGCGGCTGGCGGTCGCCCAGGAGTTGCAGCCAGTCGAGCGCATTCTTGAACGATCCGCTGATCGTCCCGTGATAGAGCGGACTGCTCCACAACATGCCGTGGCAGGCGTACACCGACTCGCAAAATCGTCGAGCCGCGTTCGGCACATCGGTGGAATGTGGAACGTACATCGGCAGATCGAGCTCGCGGATGTCGTACAGCTCGGTTCGCGCGCCGGCGTCCGACGCGCCTTC
>Ga0075426_10001753_pt1 | contig 15464 bp, 13 predicted proteins | sample SoiMethybrSBSTD5_FD_75304 | JGI IMG/M metagenome (GOLD analysis project Ga0075426, IMG submission 75304) | Bulk soil microbial communities from a Populus tree surrounding site in Tennessee, USA - Soil MetaG P. TD hybrid SBSTD5 | ecosystem: Environmental > Terrestrial > Soil > Tree plantation... | reverse complement strand
CCCAGCCGATCAAGGTGGGCGCGTTCTATTCCGCGCTCATCACGTTCACCATGTTCGAGGCCGCGTACTACTGCGAGATCATGCGCGCCGGCATCCAGTCGGTGGCGCGCGGCCAGGTGTGGTCGGGCTACGCCCTCGGCCTCAATTACTGGCAGACGATGGGGCACATCGTGCTGCCGCAGGCCTTCCGCAACATGATCCCGGTGCTCCTCACGCAGACCATCATCCTTTTCCAGGACACGTCGCTCGTCTACGTCATTTCCGCCACCGATTTCCTCGGTGCCGCCTCGAAGATCGCCAACCGCGACTATCGCCTCATCGAGATGTATTCCTTCGTCGCGGTGGTGTACTTCGTCATCTCCTTCGGCCTGTCGTCGCTGGTGAAGCGGCTGCAGGCGAAGGTCGCCGTGATCCGCTAGGGAGGACCGGCTTTGGCAATGATCGAGATTAAGAACATCAGCAAGTGGTACGGCAGCTTCCAGGTGCTGACCGACTGCAGCACCGCCGTCTCCAAGGGCGAGGTCGTCGTCGTGTGCGGCCCGTCGGGCAGCGGCAAATCGACGCTCATCAAGTGCGTGAACGGGCTCGAGCCCTTCCAGAAGGGCGACATCATCGTCGACGCGATCTCGGTCGCGGACCCGCGCACCAATCTGTCCAAGCTGCGCTCGAGGATCGGCATGGTGTTCCAGAACTTCGAGCTCTTCCCGCACATGACGGTCGCGCAGAACCTCACGCTCGCGCAGGTGAAGGTGCTCGGCCGCTCCCAGGCCGAGGCGCGCGACAAGGGGCTGAAGCTCCTCGATCGCGTCGGCCTCCTCGCGCACAAGGACAAGTTCCCCGGGCAGCTCTCCGGCGGCCAGCAGCAGCGCGTGGCGATCGCGCGCGCGCTCTCGATGGATCCGATCGCGATGCTTTTCGACGAGCCCACCTCCGCGCTCGATCCGGAGATGATCAACGAGGTGCTCGACGTCATGGTCGAGCTCGCCCACGAGGGCATGACGATGATGGTCGTCACGCACGAGATGGGATTCGCGCGCAAGGTCGCGCACCGCGTGATCTTCATGGACGCCGGCAAGATCGTCGAGGACGCCGCCAAGGACGATTTCTTCGGCAAGCCCCGCTCGGAGCGTGCGCAACTTTTTCTGTCGAAGATCCTGCACCACTAGGAAAAGGCGCGAAAACCGCCGAAAAGCGGGCCGGAAGCCGGTTTTTCGCCCGATTCCGGGCTCCGGAGCCCTCCGTAGCCCCATGATCCAGCGCCGCTTTTCCTGCAGAAATCATTGACGAAACGGCCCTTTTTGGCGGAAACTGCCCGGCTATGAACCGCCTGACGGCCATCGGCCTTGCCTCGCTCATCGCCTACGGGCTGCTGATCGCGAGCAAGTACACGGGTGTCGTTTCCGCGGCGCGCGACGAGCGCGCCGCCGCGCCCGCCGTCTTGCAGGCGAACGCCGGGAGCGCAGCCGCGGCCCCCGCGGTGCGTGCGGAGCCGCGCCCGCGCGCGCTCGCCGCGATCGCGCCGCTGCAGCGCGCCGAGCCGATGCACGCCTCGGCCATCGCGCTCGATTTCCGCGCCGCGCGCGACCTCAAGGAGTTCGCCGACGAGCTCGCCGCGCGCCGCGCGACTCTCACCTCGGAAGAGCGCTATTACCTCGCACGCGCCCTCGAGGAATGCCAGTTCGTGATGAGCCTCAACGAGGACCTCACCGGCTTCAGCGCCCGCCAACGGCGCCAATTCCTCGCCACGCTCACGCCGGGCGATCCGGTGAACGCGCGCCGCCTCGCCGCCTACGACGCCTCCGACAACACGCAACGGTGCATCCGCTTCCAGAACTCGCGCGTGTCGCAGAAGGAGATCGACGACCTCTACGCCGCCGCAGCACAGCAGGGCGATGTGCGCGCCCAGGCGCACATGCTGGTGGCCGAGCTCAACGCGAAGATCGCCAGCGCCAACCGCACTGCCGAGCAGACGAACGCGCCCGCGCCCTCGCGCACGATCGACTACAGCGACCTGTCGCACCTCGTGGGATTGCTCGAGACGCGCGACCCCGAGGCGATCATGCAGGTGGGCACGTTCCTCGCGAATCCCGCGATCGCGAACCAGCTGCGCATCGGACCCAACGGCGAGACGCCCGAGGCACAGTCGTTCCTCGGCGCGTTCACGCTGGTCGTGTGCGATTACGCGCCCGACTGCGTCAACACCGTGCGCGAGCGCGACCAGGCGTGCGCGTACGGCGGCTACTGCAACGCGAACAACTTCGAGGAGATCTACCAGAACTACATCGCCTCGCCCTGGCAGTACGCCGCGGCGAACCGCTACCGCGATTACATTCACACCGCCATCAACAGCCAGAACTGGACCCTGATCGGCCTCGGTCCCAAGCGCGGCCCGATCACGGTTCCGCAGCAGTAGCAGTCCTCCCTCCCCCATGACGTGGTATCGCCGGCAAGCCGACGGCACGCTGTCGATTTACGTGCACGCGCAGCCCGGCGCGCGGCGCACCGAGGTCGCCGGAGTGCACGGCGAGGCGCTGAAGATCCGTGTCGCCGCGCCGGCGCTCGAGGACCGCGCGAACGCGGCGCTCGCGGAGTTCATCGCGGCGCGGCTCGGCGTGGCAAAGCGCGACGTCACCCTTGCGAGCGGGGCACGCTCGCGCGAGAAACGATTCGTCGTGCGCGGCGCCGCGCTCGACCCTTCGGCTCTCGCGCCTTCCTAGCGGGTCATTGCGCGAGCACGCTCACGTGCTCGACCACGCAGCGCCCGAGCGCATCGGTGTTGTAGCCGCCTTCGAGCGTGGAGACGACGCGCCCGCGTGCGTGGCGCTCCGCGAGGTCGACGAGCTTCTCGGTGACCCAGCGGTAATCGGCGTCGTCGAGCTTGAGATAGGCGAGCGGATCGTCGCGGTGCGCGTCGAATCCCGCGGACACGAACACGAGCTGCGGCTTGTATTCCTCGAGCGCCGGCCACCAGAAGCGCTCGACCGCGGCGCGAAAGCCGCGTCCGTCGGTCATCGCCGGCAGCGGCACGTTGATGATGTGCTCGTTGCCCGAATCGGCCCCGCAGAACGGATAGTAGGGATGCTGGAAGGTCGAGCAGAGCATCACCCGCGGGTCCTCGTGGAACGCGTCCTCGGTGCCGTTGCCGTGGTGCACGTCGAAATCGAGGATCGCGACGCGCTCGAGCCCGTGCTCCTCGATCGCGTGCGCGGCGCCGATGGCGACGTTGTTGAAGAGGCAGAAGCCCATGGGCGAGCGGCGCGTGGCGTGGTGCCCCGGGGGCCTCACGGCGCAAAAGGCGCGAGTCGCCTCGCCCGCCATCACCAGGTCGGTCGCCGCGACCAGAGCGCCCGCCGCACGCAGTGCCGCGGAGAGCGAGCGCGGATTCATCGACGTGTCCGGATCGAGATACGCGTAGCCGCTGTCGGGCGCCGATTCGAAGATGAAATCCACGTGGTCGCGATGGTGCACGCGCTCGAGCGCCGCGCGCGCGGCCTCCGGCGCTTCGCGCAGCTGCAGCCGCGAGGCGAGCCCGGATTTTTCCAGCGCGTGCAGCACCGCCTTCAGGCGCAGCGGCGACTCCGGATGCCCGTCGCCCATCTCGTGCTGGACGCAATCGGCGTGCGTGAACAGGGCCGTCGCCATGGCGCCATTCTAGATGCAACTATCGGCGGCGGCGCGATTCCAAAAGGCCATGCTATCCTCGGTCGCAAGCGCTCGCCCCGTAACTCGCTGACAAGGCTCAAGCTTTTCATGCTGATCGACGTTCGCAGCCGCATCGCCGCCGGTCCCACCGAGGCGGTGGTCGCGCTCGCCGGCCAGGTGATCCTCGGCAAGGAGCGCCAGATCCGTCTTGCGATGGCGTGCATCCTCGGGCGCGGCCACCTGCTCATCGAAGACGTGCCGGGCGTCGGCAAGACGACGCTTTCGCACGCGCTCGCGCGCCTGCTCGGCCTCGATTACCAGCGCATCCAGTTCACCTCCGACCTGCTTCCCACCGACATCATCGGCGTCTCGATCTTCGACCGCGAGAGCTCGACCTTCCGCTTCCATGCGGGCCCGATCTTCGCGCAGATCATCCTCGCCGACGAGATCAACCGCGCGAGCCCGAAGGCGCAGAGCGCGCTCCTCGAAGCGATGGAGGAGCGGCAGGTGACCGCGGAAGGCGAGACGCGTCCGCTTCCGGCGCCCTTCTTCGTCATCGCCACGCAAAACCCGCTGCACCAGGTGGGCACGTTCCCGCTTCCGGAATCGCAGCTCGATCGCTTCCTCATGCGGATCAGCCTCGGCTACCCGGACGCGAAGGCGGAGCGCGAGCTCCTGAAGGGCGTCGAGCGGCGCGAGATCATCTCGCAGCTCGAGCCCGCGATGAGCGCCGACCAGCTGATGGAACTGCAGCGCGCGGTGCCCGCGATGCAGGTCTCGGAGGCGTTGCTCGATTACGTCCAGCAGCTCATCAACTACACGCGCCACTCGCCGCGCTTCACGCAGGGCCTGTCGCCGCGCGCCGGGGTGGCGATCCTGCGCGCCGCGCAGGCGTGGGCGATGATGGAAGGACGCCGCCAGGTGCTGCCCGAGGACGTGCAGGCGATCCTCCCCGCCGTGGTCGGCCACCGGTTGCACGGCAACGCGGACGCGGTGAAGGGCAGCTTCGATCCGGCCAAGGAACTGATCGCCAACGTTCCGATTCCCTGAGGCCGATGTTCGCCGAGCTCAGGCAGTCGATCGCCGACTGGATCTTCCGCGCCACCGTGCCGGAGACGCCGCCGGTCACGCTGGTGCAGCGGCGCATCTTCATCCTGCCGACGAGGCAGGGCTACGTGTTCGCGCTGACGCTCGTCGTGCTGCTGGTCGCCTCGATCAACTACCAGCTCTCGCTCGGCTTCATCCTCACGTTCCTCCTGGCGAGCATGGCCGGCGTCGCGATGCTGCACACGTGGCGCAACCTCGCGCACCTGAAGCTGCGTCCCGGGCGCTGCGATGCGGTGTTCGCCGGCGAAACCGCTCACTTCGGCGTCACCATCGAGACGCCGGCGCTCACGCGCTTCGCGATCGCCGTGCGGCGCCAGGACGAGGAGCCGGTCTACGCTGACGTCGTCGCGGGCGAAACCGCCGCGATCGGCCTGCCCGCGCACACGCGCCGCCGCGGCGTGGCGCGCTGCGGACGCCTCGAGGTCTTCACCCGCTATCCCATCGGGCTCTTCCACGCATGGTCGTACGTGGATTTCCATCTGGCGGTGATCGTCTATCCGCGCCCGGATCCCAACGCCGGCACGCCTCCGGCGCAGTCGCGCAGCGCTTCGGAGGAAGGGATCCCGATCGCGGGCGACGAGGAATTCAACATGCTGCGCTCGTACCGCGCGGGCGACGCGCCGAAGCTCATCGCGTGGAAAGCGCTCGCGCGCGAGCAGCCGCTGCTCACCAAGGAATTCAGCGCCATGGCCTCGAGCGAGCTCTGGCTCGACTGGGAGGACGCACGCGCCGCCGACATCGAGGCGCGGCTCTCCGTGCTCGCGCATTGGGTGCTGCAGGCCGAGCAGTTCGGCCAGAGCTATGGCCTGCGGCTGCCGGGTACGGTGATCGCGCCCGCGCGCGGCGAATCGCACCGCACGCGCTGCCTCGAGGCGCTCGCGCTCTTCCAGGAGCCGTCGCCGTGAGCGCGGTCGCGATCCCCGCCTCGCCGCACCTCGACTTCCGCAACCTCATGTGGCTGCTCGCCGCGATGGCGTTCGTCGTCGCGCCGCACCTCACGCGGATGCCCTACTGGGTGGGCGTCTTCTTCGGCGTCGTGGTGGCGTGGCGCGCGTGGATCTCGTGGGCGGCGGTGCACTTTCCGCCACGTCTCGTCACCGTCGCGCTCACGGTCGCGGCCACGTTCGGAACCTACTTCACGTACGGGCGGCTCTTCGGGCGCGAAGCGGCCGTGACGCTTCTCGTCGTGATGTCCGCGCTGAAGCTCCTCGAGATGCGCACCCAGCGCGAGGTCGCGCTCGCCATCTACCTCGGCTTCTTCCTGGTGATGACGAACTTCCTCTTCTCGCAGTCGATCCCGCTCGGGCTCTACATGCTCGCCTGCGTGTGGATCTTCATCGCGACGATGGTCGGCTTCAACCGCATCGGCCGTCCGGCGAGCCTCGCGGAGCGGCTGCGCCCCGCGGGCGCCCTCCTCGTCCAGGCGCTGCCGCTCATGGTCGCCTTCTTCATCCTGTTCCCGCGCACCCAAGCGCCGCTCTGGGCGCTTCCCCAGGATGCGCGCGGCAGCGCCACGGGCCTGTCGGAGACGATGAGCCCGGGCAATATCTCCAACCTGATCAAGTCCGACGCGATCGCCTTCCGCGTGCAGTTCGACGGCGACCGGCCGCCGTACTCGACGCTCTATTGGCGCGGCCCCGTGCTGGTCGATTTCGACGGCGTCACCTGGAGCATGCCGCAGGTGGTGCCGATGCTCTCGCGCCTGGACTACATGCGGCAAGGCAATCTCACGAGCTACACCGTGACGCTCGAGCCGCACGGCAAGGTCTGGCTCTTCGGCCTCGACGCCCCGGCATCGCTCCCCCCCAACGCCTATGTGCTGACCGACCTGGAGCTTCGCGACCGAAGGCCCGTCGCCGAACGCAAGCGCTACGAGATGAGCTCGTATCTCGATTACCGCTACGGCGAGCACATTCCGGTGTACGTGCGCCAGTCGGCGCTGCGCTTCGAAGCCGATCGCAACCCGCGCGCGATCGCGCTCGGCCGGCAGTGGGCCTCGGAGACTTCCGATCCGCGCGCCATCCTCGCCAAGGCGCTCACGCTCTACAACCGCGAGTTCACCTACACGCTCGAACCGCCGCTGCTCGACGCGCGCAGCCCCTACGACGAGTTCCTATTCGAGACGAAGAAAGGCTTCTGCGAGCACTACGCGGGAAGCTTCGCGCTGCTCATGCGCGCCGCCGGCATTCCGGCGCGCGTCGTCACCGGCTACCAGGGCGGCGAGGTGAATCCCTACACCAACGAGCTCATCGTGCGCCAGGCCGACGCGCATGCGTGGACCGAGATATGGATCGCCGGCGAAGGGTGGCTGCGCGTCGATCCGACCGCGGCGGTCTCGCCGCTGCGCGTTGAAGGCGGCGTGAACGCGGCGCTCGGTCCCATCGGCGTGCTGCCGTCGCTCATCGCCGCCGACCGCTTCGGCGTGCTGTCGAGCATCCGCTACGCCTGGCAGATGCTCAACGGCCAGTGGAACGAATGGGTCCTCGGCTACAACATGGACCGGCAGCGCCAGTTCTTCGGCAACCTCGGCTTCCGCGACATCGATTGGCGCACGCTCGGCTTCTGGCTGATGATCGCGACCTTCGTCGTCGGCGGCGCGGTCTCGATCGGGCTCCTGGTGCGCGACCGGCCGCGGCGCATCGAGCCGTCGCTCGCCGCGTGGAACCGCTTCTGCGCGAAGCTCGCCGCCGCTGGCGTGGCGCGCGCGCCGCACGAGGGGCCGCTCGATTTCCTCGCGCGCGTGCGCTCGATCCGCCCGCAGCTCGCCCAGGCCGCGCAGGACATCACGCTGCGCTACGTCGATGCGCGCTACGGCCCCGGCGCCTCGCGCCAGGCGATGAAGGAGCTCGAGCGGCGCGTGCGCGAGTTCCGCGCCGCGTGAGCGCGGTCGTGCGCCGCAACGCGCCGTGTCCGTGCGGGAGCGGCCAGCGCTACAAGGATTGCCACGGGCGCATCGGCGACGACCCGGCCGACGTGCCGACGCTCGTGCAGCGCGCGCTCGCCGCGCATCGCGAAGGGCGCGTCGACGACGCCGAACGCAGCTACCGCGCCGTGCTCGAGCGCGAGCCGGGCAACGCCGTCGCCACGCACTATCTCGGGCTCATCGCGTGGCAGCGCGGCGACCTCGCGCGCGCGGAAGCCCGCATGCGCGAGGCCATCGCGGCCGACGCGAGCATCGCGGATTTCCACAACAACCTGGGACTGCTCCTGCGCGACACCCGCCGCGTCGACGAGGCGCTCGCGTGCTTCCGCCGCGCGCTCGAGCTCGATCCCGGATGGACCGAGGCGCGCAGCAACCTCGCTCTCGCCTACGAGGCCGCGGGCCGGCTCGACGAGGCGATCGCCGCCTATCGCGAGGCGATCGCCGCCGAGCCGCGCTTCGCCATCGCGCACCAGAACCTCGCGCGGGCGCTGCTCACGCTCGGGCGTTTCGCCGAAGGCTGGCGCGAATACCGCTGGAGGCTCGCCGCGCATGGACTCGCCGCCGCGCCGCCGGCGCCCGACGTGCAGCCGCTCGCCCGGTCGCTCGCGGGACGCGCGTTCGCGCTCGATGCGGAGCAGGGCATCGGCGACATCCTCTTCTTCCTGCGCTTCGCGCCGGAGCTCGCGCGGCGCGGTGCGCGCCTCGCCTTTCGCGGCGATGCGCGCCTGCACGCCATGCTTGCCCGCACCGGCTGCTTCGCGCTCGGCACGCATGCGCCCGGCGCGACGGTGCCGGGGAATCCGGACGCCATCGCGATCGGCGACCTCCCGTGGCTGCTCGCGATGGACGATGCCGCATCGTTTCCATCCGCGCTCGCATTGCGGCCGCTGCCCGAGCGCGTCGCGCGGCTCGAGGCGGCGCTCGCCGCCCTCGGTCCCGCGCCGCGCATCGGCCTCACCTGGCGCGGCGGCGTCGAGACCGCGGGGCCGGCGCGCACGCAGCTGAAGGAAGTCGCGCCCGCCGCGCTCGGCGCGGCGCTTCGCGGCAAGCGCGCGACGTGGATCTCGTTGCAGCGTTTGCCCCGCCCCGGCGAGCGCGAGGCGCTCGCGCAGGCGCTGGGAGCGGCGGTGCACGACTTCAGCGCCGCCAACGACGATCTGGAGGAGATGCTCGCGCTCCTCGCGGTCGTCGACGAGTACGTCGGCGTGAGCAACGCGAACGCGCACCTGCGCGCGGGGCTGGGCCGGTCGATGCGGGTGCTCGTCGCACATCCGCCCGAGTGGCGCTGGATGCACGCGGGAGAGCATTCGCCGTGGTTTGCGGCGGCGCGCACGCATCGCCAGGACGGGGCAGGCGACTGGAGCGCGGCGCTCGGCTCGCTCGCCGCGGCCATTTAAAGATTCGCTTCGCAGCAAGCTAATCCCGCTTGGCTTGGCTCACATCCCGGGCAGCACTTTAGCCGGGTCGACGGGCTTGCCCTGGCGGCGCACCTCGAAGTGCAGCTTCACCTGGTCGGCGTCGGTCGATCCCATTTCCGCGATCCGCTGCCCCTTGCGCACGTCCTGCTGCTCCTTCACGAGGATGTTGTCGTTGTGCGCGTACGCCGAGAGCCACGTGTTGTTGTGCTTGATGATGACGAGCTTGCCGTAGCCGCGCAGACCCGCACCGGCGTACACGACGCGTCCGTCGGCGGCGGCGACCACCGGCGCGCCCTTGCGCCCGGCGATGTCCATTCCCTTGCTCGCCTCGGTGAACGGCGCGATCACCTTGCCCTTCACCGGCCAGATCCAGTCGATCGCCTCGACGTCGGTCGCGGGCGGACGCTCGGGCTCGATCGCTGGCGGCGCGATCGGGGGAGCGCTCGCCTGGATCTCGGGAGCGGCGTCCGCGGGTGCGCCGGCTTCGGGCACGCTCAGCTGCGCGAGCGCCTTGTCGGAGAACGGCATCTTCTGGGCGCGCGGCTCCACTTTCACGCTGGGCGTGTTCGCGAGCGGCCGCGCTTCGATCGGCGGCCCCGCGGACACGAGCGGCATGGTCATGGGCGCGGGAATCGTCGATGGCGCCCCCGCAGGACCGGCGAGCGCCAGCACCTGCCCGGGGCTGATCACGTTGGGATTGGTGATGCCGTTCCAGGCGGCAAGCTCGCGGTAGTCGAGCCCGTACGCGAGCGCGATGCCGACGAGCGTTTCGCCGCGCTTCACCGTGTGCGTGGGGATCGGTTTCTCGGGCGGCGGCGCCGGCGTCTCCGCGGCCGGCGGCGGCTCGGGCAGCGGCATGCGCTCGGTCACGGGAGCCGGCCGGCGTGCGGCGCACCCCGCGACGACGATGGCGATGGCGACGAGCGCGGCGGTCCTCATGCGATCCCCGGAACGAGCGGCACGAAGCGCACCGCGGCGCAGCGCCGCTCGGTGAATCCCGCGGCGTCGCGGTCGACGACGACGAGCCATTGGTCGTCGACGCCGACGGGCAGCACCATGCGTCCGCCGACGGCGAGCTGCTCCTTCAACGCCTGCGGCACCGCGGGCGCGCACGCCGTCACCACGATGCCGTCGAAGGGCGCGGCCTCGGTGTAGCCCGAGCTCCCGTCGACGTGCTTGTAGCGCACGTTGTAGAAGCGCAGGCTCCGCAGGTTCCTGCGCGCCTTGTCCATGAGCGGCGCGATCCGCTCCAGCGTGTAGACCTCGGCCACGAGACGCGCGAGCACCGCCGTCTGGTAACCGCAGCCGGTGCCGATCTCGAGCACCTTCGCCATGGGCGACTTCCCGAGCAGGAGCTGCGTCATCATCGCGACGATCGTCGGGCTCGAGATCGTCTGCCCGTGCCCGATCGGAAGCGCCACGTCCTCGTACGCGCGCGAGGCGATGCCTTCGTCGACGAAGGCGTGGCGCGGGATCTCGGTCATCGCGGCGAGCACGCGCTCGTCCGTGATGCCCTCGGCGCGCAGCATCTCGATCATGCGAAGGCGCGTGCGTTCCGAGGTCATGCCGATGCCCGCGGGCCTCATCGCCGCACCCATTCGGAGACGAGCCCGATCTGGCCCGCGCTCGTGAGGTCCACGTGCAGCGGCGTGACCGAGACGGCGCCGCGCTCGAGCGCGTGGAAGTCCGTGCCGGGTCCGGCCTCGCGCGCGGGCCCCGCCTGCCCGACCCAGTACACCGTCTCGCCGCGCGGATTCTTTCCCGCGACCACGGGCTGCGCCTTGTGGCGCCGCCCCAGCCGCGTCACCTCGATCCCCTTCAGCGCCTCGTAGGCGACGTCGGGCACGTTCACGTTGAGCAGGATCGGGGCGCCGAAGGGCGCTTTCTGCAGCCGGCGTACCAGGTCGAGGGCGACGCGCGCGGCGGTGTCGTAGTGCTCGAAACGCGTGCCCACGAGCGAGACCGCGATCGACGGGATCCCCAGCAGGTACCCCTCCATGGCAGCGGCGACCGTGCCCGAATAGAGCGTGTCGTCGCCCATGTTGGAGCCGCTGTTGATGCCCGAGACGACGACGTCGGGCTCGAAATCGAGCAGCCCCGTCACCGCCATGTGGACGCAATCGGTCGGCGTGCCGTTCACGTAGTGGAAGCCGTTGTTCGCGCGCGAGAGCATCAGCGGCCGGTCGAGCGTGAGAGAGTTGGAGGCGCCGCTTCGATCGCGTTCGGGCGCGACGACGGTGATGTCGCCCGCTTGCGCGAGGCTCTCGGCGAGCGCGGCGAGTCCGGGTGCGAAATAGCCGTCGTCGTTCGAGAGAAGAATGCGCATCCGGGACGAAATTATACCGCCCGGGGATAGAATCACGCTTTTCCTTTCGCGCTTGCCCTATGCCCGCCCTCCTTCGCCGCGTCCTGCCGCTCGTGCTCGCGGCGGCCGCATCGCCCTCGCTTGCGCTCGACGTCGCCAACCTCGACAAGGCGATCGATCCGTGCGCCGATTTCTATCGCTACGCCAACGGCAAGTGGATCGACGCCACGCCGATTCCGGCCGACCGGCCCGGATGGGGCACCTTCGCCGAGGTGTACGAGCGCAACGAGAAGACGCTGGTGGCGGCGCTTCACGACGCGCGCGATCATCCGCCGCCGGCGGGCTCGCCGCAGCGCAAGGTCGCTGAATTCTTCGCCTCCGGCATGGACGAGGAGGCGATTCGGCGCGCGGGACTCACGCCGCTCGAGCCTCTGATGAAGGGCGTCGCGGGCACCAACGATGCGACGAGCCTCGCACGCACGCTCGCGGCGCTGCATGCGAACGGCATCAACGCGGGCTTCGCCTTGTTCTCCCGCCCCGACACGCGCGACTCCACGCGCTACCTCGCCGACATCGACCAGTCGGGACTGGGGTTGCCGGAGCGCGACTACTACTTCAAGGAAGACGCGCGCTCGGTGCGCATCCGCGAGGCGTACGTGAAGCACGTCGCGCGCGTCCTCGAGGCCGCCGGCGACGGCGCGGCGGACGCCTCGCGCGAAGCCGCCGCGGTGCTCGCCTTCGAGACCGAGCTCGCGCGAAGCGCCATGACGATCGTCGAGCGCCGCGACGTCGACCGCACGGAGAACCGCATGCGCGTGGCGGACCTCGCCGCGCAGGCGCCGGGCTTCCCGTGGACGGAATACTTCGCGCTCGCCGGGGCGCGCGACTTGGGCGAGCTCAACGTGAACCAGCCGCAGTACTTCAAGGCGTTCGCGCGGCGCGCGGCCGAGGTGTCGCCCGGGGAGTGGCGCCTCTACCTGCGATGGCAGGTCCTGCGCTACACCGAGGACAAGCTCGGCGGCGCCTTCGAGCAGGCGCATTTCGACTTCTACGAGCAGATGCTGCGCGGGCGCAAGGAGGCCCTCGCCCGCGAGTATCGGGTCGTCGACATCATCGGCGGGCGCATCGGCTCCGAGCCCATGGGCCAGGCGCTCGGCATGGTGTTCGTCGACCGCGCGTTCTCGCCGCAGGCGAAGGTGCGCTCGCTCGAGCTCGTGGCGCACATCAAGTCCGCGCTCGTCGAGCGGCTGTCGAGCCTCGAATGGATGGGCGAGGACACGCGCCGCAGAGCGCTCGAGAAGGTCGCAACGATGCAGGTGAAGATGGGCTATCCCGACAAGTGGCGCGATTATTCCGACGCGGACGTGGGCCCGTATTCGTTCGTCGAGAACTGGATGCGGGCGAAGGCGTTCCTGCACCGGCGCGACATGCGGCGCATCGGACAGCCCGTCGACCGCACGGAATGGAACATGGGGCCGCACGTGGTCAACGCCTCGTACAACGGCCGCGCCAACGAGATCACGTTCCCCGCGGGAATCCTGCAGCCGCCCTTCTTCGACGCGAACGCCGACGACGCGGTCAACTATGGCGGCATCGGCGTCGTGATCGGGCACGAGATCACCCACGGCTTCGACGATCGCGGCCGGCGCTTCGACGCGAAGGGCAACCTCACCGACTGGTGGACCGAGGAGGACGCGCGCCGCTACGTCGAGCGCGCCGCGCGCGTGACGCGCCAGTACGGCGATTACGTCGGCGTCGAGAGCGTGCACGTGAACGGCAAGCTCACCCTCGGCGAGAACATCGCCGACATCGGCGGCACCAAGATCGCCTACCTCGCCCTGCAGAAGGCCCTGAAAGAACACCCCGAAGGCAAGGTCGACGGCCTCGCGCCCGAGCAGCGCTTCTTCCTCTCCTTCGCCGGTATCTGGCGCAGCCGCACACGCGTCGAGCAGGAGCGGCTGCAGCTGCAGACCGACGGCCATTCGCCGGCGCGTTTCCGCGTCCTGGGCACGATCTCCAACATGCCGGAATACGCGCAGGCGTTCTCCTGCGACGCGTCGAAGGCGATCCTCTCCGAAGGCGCGCGGGCCAACATCTGGTGATCGACTTCGCGCTCGGGCCGGAGATCGAGCGCCAGCGCAAGCGCTACCGCGCGTTCGTGCGCGACCACGTGCTCGCGTACGACACGACGCCCGACTCCTTCGACGAGCACGACAACATCCGCGCGGAGCTGCTCGGGGAGCTGCGTGCGAAGGCGAAGGACGAAGGCGTGTGGGCGCCGCAGATGCCGGTCGCGCGCGGCGGCCAGGGATTGTCGATGCGCGCGATGGCCGCCTGCTACGAAGAGCTCAACTACTCGCTCTTCGGCCCGGTCGTGTGCAACTGCGCCGCGCCCGACGACGGCAACATGCTGCTGCTGGAGAAGGTCGCCACCGACGCGCAGAAGGAGCGCTGGCTGCAACCGATCGTCGAGGGGCGCGTGCGCTCGTCCTTCGTGATGACCGAGCCCCATCCGGGCGCCGGCTCCGATCCGGCGATGATGCTCACGACGGCGATGCGGCGCGACGAGCGCTGGATCGTCGAGGGGCGCAAGTGGTTCGTCACCGGGGCGGAGGCGGCGCGGCATTTCATCCTCGTCGCCAAGACCTCGGACGATCCGCGCAAGGGCCTCACCGCCTTCCTCTTCGATCGCGGCGAGCCCGGCTGGCGCATCGCGCGCCGCATCCCGATCATGGGGCCGGAGGAGCACGGCGGCCATTGCGAGCTCGTTTTCGAGCGGCTCGAGATCCCGGATGAAAACCGGCTGATGGGCGTCGGCGATGGGCTGAAGGTCACGCAGATCCGTCTCGGCACCGCGCGCCTCACGCATTGCATGCGCTGGCTCGGCCTCGCGCGCCGCGCGCTCGACATCGCCGCCGATTATGTCGGCGAGCGCGAGAGCCAGGGGCGCAGGCTCGCCGAGCGCGAATCGGTGCAGACGAAGCTCGGCGACTGCGCCATGCAAGTGGAGATCGGCCGGCTCCTCACGATGAAGGCGGCGGCGCTCATCGACAAGGGCGACTTCGCACGCAAGGAAGTGTCGATGGCGAAGATCCACGTCGCCGACACGTTGCAGCTGTGCGCCGATACGGCGCTGCAGCTTTGCGGCGCGCGCGGCTACTCCAAGGACACCCCCATCGAGTGGATCTACCGCTACGCGCGGCAGGCGCGGCTCGTGGACGGCGCCACCGAGGTGCACCAGCAAGTCCTCGCGCGGCACTTCATGGAGAGCCGCGGCGATTTCTGGCGCTGGGGCTGATCAGTCGGCGGCGTACTCGCTCGTCGCCGGACACGCGCACACGAGGTTGCGGTCGCCGTAGACGTTGTCGGCGCGGCCCACGGGCGACCAGTACTTCTGCCGTCGCAACGACGCCACCGGATAGGCGGCGAGCTCGCGCGAATACTTGTGCGGCCACGCATCCGCGGTGACCGCGGCGGCGGTGTGCGGCGCGTGCTTCAGCGGATTGTCCTCGCGGTCCATCTTCCCCGATTCGACCGCACGCACCTCCTCGCGGATCGCGATCATCGCGTCGCAGAAGCGGTCCAGCTCCTCCTTCGACTCGCTCTCCGTCGGCTCGACCATGAGCGTGCCCGCGACCGGAAACGACAGCGTCGGCGCGTGGAAGCCGTAGTCGATGAGGCGCTTGGCGACGTCCTCGGCGGTGACGCCGGACGTTTCCTTGAGCGGACGCAGGTCCAGGATGCACTCGTGCGCGACGAGCTGGCCCGGGCCCGAATAGAGCACCGGATAGTGCGGCGCGAGCCGGCGCGCGATGTAGTTCGCGTTGAGGATCGCGACCTCGCTCGCCGCGCGCAATCCCGCTTCTCCCATCATCTCGATGTACATCCACGAGATCGGCAGGATCGAAGCGCTGCCGAAAGGCGCGGCGGTCACGGGGCCGACGGCGCCCGCGCGCGGCTCGAGCGCCGCGTGGCCCGGCAGGAATTTCGCGAGATGCGCCGCCACGGCGACCGGTCCCACGCCCGGGCCGCCGCCGCCGTGCGGAATGCAGAACGTCTTGTGCAGGTT
>Ga0075426_10001752_pt1 | contig 15467 bp, 14 predicted proteins | sample SoiMethybrSBSTD5_FD_75304 | JGI IMG/M metagenome (GOLD analysis project Ga0075426, IMG submission 75304) | Bulk soil microbial communities from a Populus tree surrounding site in Tennessee, USA - Soil MetaG P. TD hybrid SBSTD5 | ecosystem: Environmental > Terrestrial > Soil > Tree plantation... | reverse complement strand
ATGTTATCCAGCCCATACTCGGCCGCGTTCTTGCTCATGATGGTCATGGCCAGAATGATCGGCACGTAATTCGTGGTTTCGAGCGGCAGCACGCGGCGATTGCGCATCTCAAAAAAGTCCGCGTAACCTGTACGCTCGACGGCGTGCTCGATCGTGCCCGGCCCGCAATCATAGGCCGCGATGGCCAGGTACCAGTCCCCGAACTTCTGATAGAGATCGCGGAGATGCCGCGCTGCGGCGCGCGTGGCCTTCTCGGGGTCGAGCCGGTCATCCGAGTAACGGCTTTGGTTCAGGCCATATTCCCGCCCGCGCCACGCTACGAATTGCCACATGCCCCCGGCGGCCTTTCTCGACATCGCTCGCGGCAAAAAGCCGGATTCAGCCTGGGCCAGATGAATCAATTCCTGGGGTAGCCCCTCTTCGTCCAGAATGCGCTGCACCAGCGGGCGGTAGCGCCCTGCACGCCGCAGCCCGGCGATCATGGTGTTCTTTCCCCGCCCTGAAAAGTAGTGGATGTAGCCCAGAACCGCGTCATTCACCGTCAGCGGCAGCTGCGAAACCGTCGCCTGCACCTGCTCGCGCACCTTGGTCTTGAGTTTGGGATCGACGGGGAAGGTCATCTGGAGGATGTCCTCGAGCGGCGCCTTCTCGTACCCGGGCTCCTCCGTGCTTGCAACGCTTCCCAGTCCCGCCTGGTCGAGCCGGTGGATGGCATCCACCATATCTTCGAGCTTGGACTCGTAAACCTGGCGGTCCGTCGGGTTGTCAGAGGCCTCCAGCATCAGATCCACCGCCTGGTCGAACTCCCGCCGGGCGCCCTCAGGGTCCTGCTGCTGATAATATTTCTTGCCCTGCTGGAAATGCTCGTGTGCTTTTTCGATTAACAAGTCCGAACGGGTGGCTGAAACAGGTAGTTGAGGTGGAGCCGAAACGATGTTCGGAACATCACTTTCTGCTAAGTAGGCGTTTGGCTGTACCGGTGGAGGTTCGACCGCCGCCTCGAGCGCCGCCCTTCGCGGAGCCGGGGGGAGGAATGCGTTTTGGAACGTCTGCTGCTGGGGATTTATGCCGCACCCGGAAAGTATGGCGAGGACCATCCAAACCGGCAGCAAGCGAGTCACTATTCGATAGGCCAAACAGTCAACCTCGAACAAGAATTTGAACTGCAACTGCTACTTCCGGCCTAGGCTCCTGGCAGCGCGAACTCTGGACTCTATCAACGGCTGGGCTAATGTGTCAACCGGGTTTCCGACCCGGCAAACCAATTACAACGTACTCAATTATACCCTACAAGCCGGTTACAAACGACAAGGAAGCGACCTTAGGGAGGTGTCCCGCTGCCTCCCTGCTTACTAATATCGTAACTAACTGAAAAAAAAAGGCTTACTCCTCTTCTTCCTCTTGGCCGGTCTTGGCCGCCTTGGCTGCCGCTATAATCTTCTCCGCCTGCTGGCCGGGAACGAAGTCGTAATGGTCGAATTCCATGGAAAAGGTCGCCCGGCCCTGGGTCATGGAAGTTAAGTCGTTTTGATAGTTCAACATCTCGGCCATCGGCACCTTGGAGCGGATGATTTGCGTGCTTCCTTTGGTGTCCATCCCAGCCACGCGGCCCCTCCGGCTGTTCAGATCGCCCATCAGGTCGCCGGCGTACTCCACAGGCGCCTGAATCTCAACATTCATGATCGGTTCGAGCAGCGCCGGCTTGGCCTCCAACATGGCGTTCCTGAAGGCTTTGCGCGCGGCCAGCTTAAAGGATAACTCCGAGGAGTCCACATCATGGTAGGAGCCGTCGTACAATATCACACGAAAATCGACCATCGGGTACCCGGCCAAGTATCCGTTGGCGGCCGCCTCTATAATTCCCTTTTCCACAGCGGGAATATAGTTTTTGGGAATGGAACCGCCGAAGATTTCGTTGACGAACTCGAATTTGGCGCCGCGCGGCAGGGGCTCCATTCTAATCCAGCAATCGCCGAACTGGCCGTGGCCTCCGGTCTGCTTCTTGTGGCGGCCCTGGACGTCGGCTTTGCCCCGGATGGTTTCGCGGTACGGAATTTTCGGCGCTTTCAGGGCCACATCCACGCCGTAGCGCCTTTTCAGCCGGCTGACGACGATTTCGACGTGCTGCTGGCCGCTCCCGCCCAGTAGGAACTCCTTGGTCTGCGGGTCGCGGTAGAAGCGCAGCGACTGATCCTCTTCCAGAATCCTGTGGATGGCGTGTCCCATGCGGTCTTCGTCCTGGCGCGACTTGGCCTCGATAGCGAAGGCGATGGACGGCTCGGCCAGCTTTACGGCGGGATATTCGATGGGCGAACTCTTGTCGGCCAGCGTATCGCCGGTGAGCGTGTCTTTGAGCTTGGCCACGGCGCCAATGTCGCCGGCGTGCAGGTCGGTCACAGGAGTCAGGGTTTTGCCCAATGGACAGGAGATATGCGCGAGGCGCTCGACGGTGCCGCGCTGGACACTTTGCAGGTTGGCGTCGTTTTTCAACACGCCGGAATACACTTTAAAAAAAGTAATGCGGCCAGCGAAGGGGTCGGCAGTGGTCTTGAATACGAAGGCGGAGACCGGCTCGGAGTCGGCGATCTTGCGCGCCCCATCATTGCCATGCACTTTGCCGGTTACAGTCCCGCGGTCGGTGGGAGCAGGAAAATGATCGACGATGAAGTTCAGAATCTGATCTGAACCGATGTTGTGCAGCGCCGAAGCGCACAGCACGGGATAGAGGCGCATCTCGCGCAGGGCGGTTTTGAGACCGTCCATAATATGCTCGACCGGCAGCGTTCCCTTCTCGAAAAATTCCTCCATCAGCGCATCGTTGCCTTCGGCGATCATTTCAACCAGCACTTCGTGGGCTTTTTGGGCCGAGTCCGCCAAGTCCTCCGGGATGTCGCTCTCTTTGCCCTTGCCGTCCCCGTCCGCGGAGTAACTGTACGCCTTCATGCGAACCAGGTCGATGACACCTTTGAAATCGCGTTCCGCGCCCCAGGGGAGTTGGATCGGAATGGCCGTGCGACCGAAGACCGACTGGACGCTGGCGAGAGCACGATCGAAACTGGCGCGCTCGCGATCGAGCTTGTTGATGACCAGTGCGCGCGGCAGTTTGAATTCGTCGGAAAAGGACCAGACCTTTTCGGTCTGCACTTCGACCCCTGCGACCGCATCTATCACGACGAGCGCGGCGTCGGCCGCGGCGAGCGATGCGCGCGTGTCGTTGATAAAGATGTTGTATCCGGGGGTGTCCAGAAAATTGATCTTGGCTTTCTTCCATTCGGCGTAGGCGACAGCGGTCGAAATGGTGATCTTACGCTGGATTTCCTCTTCGTCGTAATCCGTGATGGTGTTACCTTCATCGACTCGCGTCAGGCGGCTGGTCGAGCCCGTGCTGAACAGCAAGCCGGCGATGAGCGCTGTCTTGCCGGAATCGCCGTGGCCCACCACACCGACGTTCCGAATGTCCCTGCCTTCGTAAGTTTTCACTGAATTGACTCCCGAATGAAGCGATAGAAATCGGATGTTAACACAACTAAGAGCGGAGAGAGTTGGAGCGCGCAGTAAACCTGCCGCATTCGTCACTCGAATTCCATCCCGTATCGGCACACGCCGGAGTGACTTTCAGAGTCCGCCGCATGGTTCCAGCAAATTCCGCGCCGGGGCGCGATGAAATCCGATGGGGTGCGCGCGCGGCGAGGTGTCATACTCCGAACTCAAGCGAGGCGCTTCCCATGAAACGGACCCCAGTGATTTTTTTGATTGCCACCCTTCTTATTCTGGTTACACCACGGAGAGACAACGCTGAGGTGATCCAGCGAATCGATATGCCGATCGCCACCGATGTCCTGATTCCATGCGTAGCCGGAGGTCAAGACGAAATAGTGGCGCTTTCGGGCGTGGTGCATCTGGTGTTCAGCGTGACCACAGATTCCAACGGAGGACTTCACATCGACACGCATTCCAACAACCAAGGCGTCTCCGGAACCGGCGTTATGACGGGTGACAAATATCAGGCCACGGGCAGCAGCGGGTTCAGCTCGAACACTAACGGAGCCGGCGAATTCACTTTCGTGGATAACTTTGGGTTGATTGGCCAGGGCCCGGGCAATAACTTCGTGATCCAACAGACCGCTCACATGACCATCAATGCCAACGGCGACGTCACCGCAAATATCTCGAGTTTAACCGCCGCATGCAGGTAGAGACGGAGCGGCGCTATAGCCACGGCATCACGAGCTAGTTCGAATCCGGGCTCGCGACCACTTTGAATTTGGAGTCCCCGACCACTAAGAGCGGAGGATCAATAGTCTTCGTGCCCTGTACGGAAATGACGGAGTCATTGACTACGCGTACGACATTAGCTTTGTGAGGACTCACAAGGTAGATGTAGGTTTGAACGAATCGACGTCCCTCGCGGGAGGATATCATGGCTGCGGGAGGCGGATAATCCTGGCTCAGCGTGGCTTTTCCCATGCCAATTTTTATACTGTCTGGGGACTGCTTGGGTATCACTGCGGTTACAGGACCATCGGGCTTCGGGTCAACAATGGGGGAAGATGGTTTTGCCGTTGTTGCAAGGTGAGACTTGGCGGCGGGGAGCCGTGGCGACGGCCTAGTTTGCTTAGCGGCTTGCGAGCCCATCAGTGCAGTCTTGGAACTCTGGAAGCTGGAGAAAAGTTGCGTCCGGAACACATAGACACTGAGGACGATCAGCAGCGCAAGCGCGAGAAGAACGATATTACCGAGATTTCGCAAAAGTCCATCCATTCGCCGTCACGATATTGATAGCCTGCCCGGCAAGAAGCGCGAGTCGGGCGCCGCAGTTGCGACGAAGGCCTAGATGAACGGCTGCGGTAATTATCGCTGGCATTTAACCTGAGCGATATCAGGAATTCACCCGAAGGACAGATGAAAAAGCGCAGAGGCGAGGATTCGGGGCGTGCCGCTAGATATCCGGGTCCCAGATCTCGGCGAGTTCGAGCGGGAAACCTGAAACGGGCCCTTCGCCTTTCAGTTCCTTCGGGGCCACCATCTTCTCCGTGCGCGGCGCGGGCGGTAGACGTAGGCGGTGCGGCGGTCGGCGTCGAGCAGCCAGCCGAGTTTCACGCCATTCGAGATCCAGGCTTCCATCTTTTTGCGGACACGCGTGAGGCGATCGCTGGGCGATGTGAGCTCGATGACAAAATCGGGCACCAGCGGAGGAAATTTGCGCTTTTGCTCGCGGGTCAAGCGGGCCAAACGGACGCGGTCAACCCACGAGGCATCGGGCGACAGCGCGGAGCCGTCGGGCAACAGGTATTCGGTATTCGAATCGAACGCGCGGCCGCGTCCGTCTCGCCGGGTCCAATTTCCAAGCTGCCTGGCGATTTCGTTGTTGCGGTAGCCGGTTTCGGCTCCCGTGGGCGGCATGATGACGATTTCTCCTTCCGCAGTCAGCTCGATGCGGAGATCCGGATTCGCCATGCAAAAGTCGTAGAACTCGTCTTGGGTGACACGCTGATCCGGCTCGATGCGGATCGACGAAGGAGTCGCGATGTCCTTCAGGACAAGTTGCATGCAGCCTCTATCTTCCCACGACGCCCGTGAGGGGGCTCGACGCGCTGGCGTAGAGGCGCTTTTGCATGCGGCCGGATTCGTAGGCCAGGCGGCCGGATTCGACGGCCAGCTTCATGGCGCGCGCCATTTTTTCGGAATCTTCCGCCTCGGCAATGGCGGTGTTCATGAGGACGCCATCGGCGCCGAGTTCCATGGCAATGGCGGCGTCGGAAGCAGTGCCAACGCCGGCGTCCACGATGAGGGGAACGGTCGTGATGCTCTCGCGGATGATGCGCAGGTTGGTCACGTTTTGCACGCCTAGGCCGGAGCCGATGGGAGCGGCGAGCGGCATTACGGCGGCTGCGCCGGCATCCACAAGCTTGCGCGCGTTGACCACGTCGTCATTGGTATAGGGCAGCACGACGAAGCCCTCCTTCACCAGAACGCGCGTGGCTTCGAGCAGGCCTTCGTTATCGGGAAACAGCGTCTTCTGGTCGCCGATCACTTCCAGCTTGACCCAGTTGGAAAGCCCGACCTCGCGGCCCAGACGCGCCGTGCGGATGGCATCATCGGCCGTGTAGCAGGCGGCGGTGTTGGGTAGGATGAAGAACTTCGTGCGGTCGATGTAATCGAGCAGGGACTCTTTAGATTTGTCCGTGAGGTTTACGCGACGCACCGCGACCGTGACCATCTCGGCTCCGGAGGCCGTGTGGCAGCGGGCCATCTCCTGGAAGCTACGATATTTTCCGGTGCCAACGATGAGACGCGACCGGAATTCGCGACCGGCAATAATCAGGTTGTCCGACATACCTTTATTCTATTCCCGGCTCTTCGAGGGGGCGGCGGAAGGGATTGAAGTTGGTGGCGCGATCGAAAGTATCGACACCTTCGTGTCTTTTGAGGAAGTTCACGATGGCGTAAGTCATGGGCGTGGCGAGGACTTCATAGACCACCTTGAAAAGATATCCCCAAAAGATTAGCTGGGCGATGAGAGAGCGTGTGAGCGACCCTCCGAAGGCCAGCGTCATGAAGACGACGGTGTCAACCGCTTGCCCTACTATCGTAGATCCGACCGTACGTGTCCACAGATGCTCTCCGCCGGTCCACAACTTCATCTTGGCGAGCACAAAAGAATTGGCGAATTCGCCGCACCAATAAGCGATGAGGCTCGCGGCGACCATGCGCGGCACTTGATAGAAAACCGTCCGATACGCCTCCTGATTGTTCCAGCCGGGCGCCGGCGGAAGCCACACCATAAACACACACATGAGCGATAGAAGTGTGGAGGCGAAGAAACCGATCCAGATGGCCCGGCGCGACGCGCCATAGCCATACACTTCGGTGAACACGTCGCCAAAAATGTAGGTGAGCGGGAACAGCAGTTGCGCGCCGCCGACGCGAACCGGTCCGATCGCGGTAATCTTCTGCCCGACCAGATTGGAGATCAGAAGCAGGACGACGAAGATGTGGACCAGCAGGTCGTAGTAGCGGAACTGGCGGGCCTTCATCCCGCCGCTTTACCTTCCCACTTCACGCTGTGATCGGAGGTGACGGCGAGGGTCTCGGGAGGCGAATCGATGCGGAAGAAGGACCAGGGACCGGGAATCCACGGGTAGCGGTCAATGACGGATTCGTTGATCTCGACGCCGAGCCCGGGCTTGCGCGGCACGATGAGATCGCCGCGATCGATCTCCAGCGGTTCCTTGAAAATTTCTTCGGCGAGCGGAAACGGATACATGCCGGCCCGCACTTCATTCGAATAGCAGGGATATTCCAGCCACTCGACCACCATCTCGGGCCAGCAGATGCCGAGGTGCGCCGCGGCGAGCACTTCGAGCGCCGTGCCCCAGCTATGAAAGGCGAACTTCAGGCCCTCGTGGGCGATCTCGCCGAACAGGCGGCGCGCCATGGCGAAACCGCCCTGGCAGCACACGTCCATTTGCACGTAATCCACGCACTGGGTGAGAACCAGATCGAGGTAGCGCAGTTCGCTGGGCTCATGCTCGCCGCTGGCGATGGGCAGGAGATCTTCCTGTTTTAGGTGGCGATAGGCTTCGTGATCGTCGGGCGGCATGGGCTCTTCGAGCCAGGCCACGCGATGAGCGGCCATTTCCCGGGCAAGGCGCTGGACGGTCGGGAAATCGTAGCTGCGGTCGCCCATGCGCCACCAGGTGTGCGCGTCAACCATCAGATCGAAATCCGGGCCGACGGCTTTGCGCATGAGGCGGACGGTTTCGAGGTCCTGGTCGGGTCCGAGAGCCGGACGCATCTTGTAAGCGCGAAAACCGAGATCGGCGATGGCGGCGGCCTCCTCGGCGTATTTCTCGGGCGGCATGTACATGCCCGCGCTACCGTAGAGGCGGATGCGATCGCGCACGCGGCCGCCGACGGTTTCCGATAGCGGTACGCCGAGAGCTTTGGCCACCAGGTCATAGAGCGCGATCTCGACCGCGCAGTAGACCTTGGCGAAATCGGGATTCTGGCCGGGGCCGTCGAAGAACTGGACGCGCAGGGCGTCGGGATCGGCGAGCGTTCGGCCTTGTAGGAACGGCGCGATGGTGCCCTGAATAGCGGCGTGCGCCCGTTCACTGCCCGGCCCGGGTGCATAGCCGGTGAGGCCGTTATCGGTATCGATGCGGATCAGCATGGCGTCGCGCTTGAGAATTGTGCGCTGTCCGCCATAGAACGCGAGCTTGAGAGGCTCCCGAAACGGGTAGGAGAGCAGGAATGAGCGGACGCTGGAGATTTTCATGTGGTGCCGGTAACCCGGGACGCGCAATGGTAACCGTGTAGCGACGCGGCCGCCCTTGCGATTTTCACCCGGTCCACCCAGAATAACAAAAGTGCCCAACAAGGTCGCGGTGACGTATGAGGACCCGAAAAAGGCGGAACGTTATGCCGAAGCGTTGCGGCTGGTGGGGCTGGAGCCGGTGCTGATCTCAGCGGAGGCGGCGCGGACGCTGATCGGGCTGGATGGGCTGCTGTTGACGGGCGGTTGCGATATCGATCCCAAGCAGTACGGGCAGGAGCGGGCGCCAGAAACGCAGGAGCCCAACCCGGCGCGCGACCGCATGGAGATTGGCCTTCTCGGTGAGGCCCTGGACCGCGATCTGCCGGTGTTGGGCATCTGCCGGGGCCTGCAGTTGCTCAATGTTTACCATGGCGGGACGCTGATTCAGCATCTGAAGGGCGATCCGCACCGGCCGGGGCAGCGTCCGACGGTGGATCGCTCGAAGCCCATGCACGAAGTGAGCGTGGCGGCGGACACGAGGCTGGCCGGCGTTCTCGGCGTGGGCCAGCATCCGGTGAACTCGCGGCACCATCAAGCTGTGGACAGGCTGGGAGCGGGCCTTCTGGTTTCGGCGAAATCCGTGAACGACGGGATTGTTGAGGGCCTGGAGGTGCCGGGGAAAGAATTTGCCGTGGCGGTGCAATGGCACCCCGAGGACCAGGTCCCCGGCGATGAGACGCAACTGAAGCTATTTCGCGCGTTCGCGGATGCGGTTGGCAGCCGGGGTAAGCAGGCGGCGGGCTGAGGGTCCAAACGCATCCTCATTGCCGGGACAAAGGCCCCAGTTCCGGATCACGGCCGGCCAGCGAATCCGGATAACCACTGGCGATTGCGGCTCGCAGTTGCAGCTTGGCGGTTGGAAGGTTGGAAGCCAGAATGGAAATGACGGCTTCGTCGTACTGCAGGGCGCTGTTCCCCGGATCGAGCTCGCGCGACAAGCGGATTGAGGCGCGAGCGTTTTCGAAATCACCCATTTTTGCGTAATAAAGGGCCAATCGGCCCCTGGTATCGGCATCACGAGGATTGGTATTCAGATACTGGCAGCCCAGCACTACCGCGCGGAAATAGGTTTCCACGGCCTTCTCCCTTTGATCCGACCAGCGGTATGCATCCGCCAGATTTCCCATGAGAGCCTCGGAGCTCGAATCCAGCTCCACTGCCTTCTGAAAGATCGACACTGACGCCTGGTACTGTCCAAGGTAGAAGAGAGCGGTTCCGAGATTGCTGTAGTTGATGGCGTCGGGGCCCAGGGCCACCGCCTTTTCATAGATTCCAACCGCCTCCCGAACTCTGCCGGATTGCAGGTAAGCGTTGCCCAGATCGGTATAGTTGTCGTCGATCAGCGGCGCCAGTTCCATGGCTTTCCTGAACGCCTGCTCGGCATCTTTGGTGCGGCCTAGCCGCGGGCAGGCGGCTCCCAGGGCGTTGTGATTCAGCCAGGAATGAGCATCGATTTCGACGGCCTTGCGATACGCCGTAATGGCCGGTTCCGCGTTGCCGCTCAGAAGTTGCGCTCTGCCCAAGGCGCGATAGGCTTCGTCGGAAGACGGGTCGAGATCGAGCGCGGTGCCCAATAGTCGAACCGCCTCGGGATACTGGCCGTTTGCAATTTGTATTTTGGCCACTTGAATCTGCGCTTCCGGCCGGTTGTGGCTCAGACCCTGCGCCTGGCCGGCGGCCAGCTTTGCCTTCTGCAACCAGGAGTCGTCATGGGTCTGTTTATAGATGAGCAGGTTCGCATTGGCGAGCCCGAGATAAGGATAAAAGTAATCGGCATCGAGGCCGGAAGCCTGCCGGAACAGGAGCATGGCTTGTTCAGCGCCTGGCCGGTTTCGGCGCATGCGCAACAGAAGGCTGCCCTGCATATAGAGTTTGTAGGCTTCCAGGTTCTTGGTCGCGTGCAGCAACGCGGGTGTGGCGCGCGCGCCGGGAGCATCCAGCTTGAGGACACGGGCGACAGCCGTCCAGATTTGATCTTCGAGGACGGGGAGGTTCTTGGGGCTCGCCCGAAACTGGCCGGTCCACGTGGCTTCCCCCGTCGCGCAATCCGTCAGGTGAATGGTGGCCAGGATATCGCCGCCATCGGCGCCAACCGATCCAGCGAGCACGGCATCGGCTCCTAAGCGGCGTCCGGCCGCGGCGGGCGATCCACCACTTTCATCGAAGAACAGCCGGATGCGCTGGGACTGAGCTGCCCGGGAAGACACGGCCTCGGTCAAACGGTCCGCAACAGAGCGGAGGGAGCCTGCGTCACCGATGGTCCGGAGCGGAATGAGGGCCAGTTTGTTACCGGGCTGGCGTGAATTCGTCAGCAAGCTTGCGATTGGGTAAGCAGGCGATAGCGGAGTCCGGAGCATCAGGCACGCGGCTCCCAGCAACAACGCCAGGACGGTGGCAGCTACCGCCGGCCTCATGGGCCAGCGCCGCGCGAGATGCGTTTCCGCCCCTGCGTCAACCGACTGAATCTTGAGAGCGGTCAATATCTCGGAGGCAGTCTGGTACCGGCGACCAGGCTCGACTTCGAGACACCGTAAGATCACACGCGCCAAATTTTCGGGGATCTCCGGATTCAGCGCCGCAGGGCTCTTGGTCCGCGAACTGAACCTCACGTAGTCGATGACCGACGCCATCGCGGACGATGGCAGCTTGCCGGCGACCATCTCATAGAGGACCAGGCCGAGCGCGTAAAGGTCGCTCCGCTGATCGACCGGCAAACCCAAGGCCTGCTCGGGCGACATGTACGCCGGACTGCCGGGATATTCTCCGGCTTTAGTGATGTCTCCGTCCGGTTCTATCGAAGACCTCGCTAAACCGAAATCCGAGATGTAGGCACTACCATTGCCATCGAGCAGGATGTTCTGCGGCTTCAGGTCCCGGTGAATGACTCCCACGGTGTGTGCGGCCCACAGAGCCTCACACAGTTCTTCGCCGATGTGAATTGCGCGCGCGACCGCCAGCGGGCCTTCGCGCGCCAGCAGGGACCGGAGGTTTTCTCCATCGATAAATGCCATGGAGATGAACTTGGTGCCCCGTATCTCGCCAAAATCATAGACCCGCACGACGTGCCGGTGAGAAACTCTGCTGGCTAGCACGAGTTCTCTTTTCAGTCGCAGTTCCGAATCGCCATCGAGCAGGCTGGGGTGCAGCAGTTTGAGAGCAACCGTGCGCTCAAGCTCAACGTCGCGGGCCTTATAGACCGCGCCCATACCTCCCTGCCCGATGAGCTGCTCGATGATGTAACGGTCCTTCGCCTTACGCCTTTGGCGACGAATTACCTGCGGCGCACCAGACTCCGCTTCTGCAATTCTGGGATGTTCGACGCCGGGTGTCTCTGGATTGCGGGACGACGGGTGGTTGGAACCTGGGACACTCGGGATAGTGGACATTATTTGGGCGCAGGTCCACGCGAACGCAGGCCACTGGACCCAGGCACTTAAGGTTCGCTGATCTTTCTCTGTAGAAGTGCGCTAAATGCCGTTTTTTCTCACGAGCGGGGCGCGGGCTTTCACATAATGTGCTGCCGTTCTGAAAAAAATGAAGGATCGGCTCGTCCGGCGAGTAACGCTATCTTCTTGAGCGCACTGGCTCAACGATGATTTCCGGCATGAAGACAACATGCCTGAAACGTCCCCAAGGCGTGGCGGACTTAGAGGCCAAGAAGCATGCGGACGAACCTCCAAAAACTCATGCTGGAGGAATCTTTGATGATTGGGACTGGCATACAGTGAAATGATCGTCCGATGTTCACCCAGGCTTTAGCCTGAGACGATCGGCAATCGCGTCTTCCGCGAGGGTTTGCGGGTGTATCTCCCAGCTTTAACTGGACAAAAGTCATTCGATTCTTCGCCGGTTTCACAATACAACCCTTGTATTATTCCGGAAAATTGTTTATGTTCGGCTTATTGACCTTATGTGCTGAGCGCTGGCCTGCACGGGGCCGAACCACGCAGACTGGTTCCGACGTGACATGGCGCCACACGGGTTCAAGTCCAACGAAGTGAAGAAGTCCCCCGCCGACCTGTTCCTACCGTGATGCCCCTTAGGGTTTGACGTTGGTCCAGCTTGGTGCGAAACATTCCAGGCAAAAGGCGACGCCATTGCTCGATGGCGTTCAACGTGCGACGACAACTCGATTCGATAAAAAATCGACGGGTCAAAACAAGGAGTAAAACGTGAATGTTCAGAGGGTTATTGCAGAACTTCGTGAAGAACGTGATTGCCTGGATGAAGTACTGATCGGCCTGGAAAAATTGCAGTCAAAAAGAACGCCCCGGCGCGGCCGTCCGCCCTCCTGGATGACGATGAATGGCGGTTCGGCATCGAAGAAGGCGAACGCGGCAAACGGCTTAACGAAGGGCGGGCTCAGCGCAGCCAAGGGCGCGTAACCGCACCTGTTCCGGTCCCAAGAGAGCTGCTCCTGCGTTGGCTAGGCTTTGATGCCGAGTTCCCGCCCCATCGTAAATTTCGGCCGGCGGCGTTTCTTGACCAGGGTCTTCTGCTCGAGCAGCGCGGAAACCAGGATGGGCATGGCAATGGTGGAATCGCAGTGGCAGGTCACCATGGCGGCGTCTTTCTTGATCTTGCCCCAGCTCTGCGCCTCTTCGAAGGTGCAGCCGGAGAGTCCGCCCCAGTGCGGCGCGTCGGTCACCACTTGCACGGCGTACTTGTGGCCGGTGACGCCGGCGTTCATGATGATGGCGGTGACTTCAGTCTGCTGCACGAAATTCTTGGGCGTGCCGCCGCCGAAGTAAATCACTCCGGTGTTTTTTGATTCGGCGGCGATGCGCGCGGTCTCGACCACGTCGCCGATCACGTCGAAGGTGAACCGGTTTTTGCCGGCAAAGCGGTTGGCGGCGATCCCGATGCCGATGGAGCTATCGGCGACGGCGGGGCAATACAGCGGAATGCCGGCCTTGGCGGCGGCGCTTACAATGCCGTCTTCTTTCGCGCCTTTGCCGAGCTCGCGGCCCAGCAGGTTCAGGAATTCGCGCGTGGTGTAAGGGCGCGTCTGGTCGAGCGAGGCGGCGAAGCGGCCGATCCATTGATCGTGCTCGCGGAATTTTTCTTCGTCGGCCAGCACGTCGTACATGCGGTCCACCAGGTTTTCGGCGAGCAGCACGTCGTCCATCTGGTGGGAGCCCTGGTAATGATAGTTGCCCTTGGTCTCGTGGAGGTCGTGAAAGAAATTGGCGCCGGTCGAGACCAGGCAGTCGATGAGCCGGTTCTCGATCATGCTGACGACGAGACGCCGCATGCCGGCCGGCACCATGGCGCCCGACATGCCCATCATGATGGTGCAGTCGTCAGCCAGCATCTTTTTCCAGACGTCGAAGGCTACGCCCAGGTTCTTGCCCTGGAAGGCCGTGCCCTGCATACGAACCAGAACCTCAGAAGCGCTCGAAGCGCCGACCGGGTCAAAGGGCCGCGTGGGGACGGAAAGGAGGTCTCTTTTGTTTCGATTGGGTTTCATTTGGAGGAAACGATTCCGGACGGGCGAAGGGAGGCGCGGCCACCCGGCTTCATCACTGCAGCCGCGGCCGTTTCTGTTCGTTCCAGACCAGACCGTCGAAGATGGCGAGCACCTGCTTGCGATAGGTGTAGACGCGCTGCAGCGACTCGCGGAATGACTCTTCGAAATCCCGCGCTTTCAACCATTTGTCGAGCAGCGTGGGAGGCACGTCGATATCCTGCCGCAGCCTTTCGACCGAATGGCCGCGCAGAAACAGGCCATAAAAGAAGGCCGCTTCCCGTTGCGGGGCCAGGGGGTCGAATTCGTCTCTCGCCGTCATAACAATCTCAGCGAAAATGTCAGTATAGCGGTGCGAATCGCAATAGATCAAGTGGTTTCGCGCCTGTTACCATTGATCTGAAAAAGTCAATGCCCACTCTCGTTTCCCGTCCTTCCCGTGTCCAGGCGGCCGGCAATAAGCCTAAGCTTATTGATGAGTACATCGGCCGCGTTACTACAAAGAATGAGGCTGTGAGCATCGCGCACATGCGCAGTCCGGGGGGATGGCAGGAACCCGGTCAAACGCCCGAGTTTGACGAATTCACCGTGGTGCTGCGGGGGATGCTGCGGGTGGAACATCGCGCCGGAGTGATGGAGGTGCGCGAAGGCCAGGCGGTCATGGCCCACAGGGGCGAGTGGGTGAGCTACAGCACGCCAGAGCGCGAAGGCGCGGAATACATCGCGGTGTGCCTTCCGGCATTCTCTATGGAAACCGTCCACCGGGACGTTTGATTAGGAGGCTCCATGCCTACAAGTCTCTTATCCTTGATAGATCCGCTCAGCAAGAGCGCGAGTGTGAGCTCGGTTTACGGCGAGGCGTTCACCGCCAATGGGAAGACGATTATCCCGGTGGCGCGCATCGCCTATGGATTCGGCGCTGGCAGCGGGCACAAGCCAGGCGAGTCTGCGTCCGGGGAAGGGGAGGGCGGCGGAGGCGGAGTTTATGCCGAGCCGGTGGGCTGCATCGAAGTGACGGACGCTGAAACGCGGTTTATCGCCATAAACGAGAACCGCAAACTGGCTGCGGCGGCGCTCGTGGGATTCTGTCTGGGCGTCTTCTGCGCATGGGTGAGGCGCTGAGTTCTTAAATGCCAATATAAATAGATTTAATAGTAAGACCCTCTTGCATTTGCAATCCTTTCCCGCTAAACTCGTTTGCAGTAATGTTCCACGGTTCCACAGTCCGTTCCCGGCTCGTCGTCACCGAATCCCTGATAAGCAGCATTATTATTATTTTGGTCATCGTATCCGGCCCCGCTTGAGGCCGCTCGGTTAGAGTTTCCGAGGCCATCAGCGGGGAAGAAAAACCGGCTGATGGCCTTTTTTGTTATGTGAGCACTTTTTTGAGGCGAAGATTATGTCGAATTTGATGAGTGGCGCGAAGATGCTGCTGGAATGCCTGGTGCGGGAGGGGGTGGACTGCTTTTTCGGCTACCCGGGCGGCGTCACGCTGCCTTTCTACGACGCCTTGTACGACCATCACATCCGCCACATCCTGGTGCGCCACGAAGAGAACGCATGCTTCGCAGCGGAAGGGTATGCGCGGGCGACCGGGAAGGTGGGGGTATGCTGCGCGACATCGGGGCCGGGCGCAACCAACCTGATCACGGGTCTGGTGGATTCGCTGATGGATTCGAT
>Ga0075426_10001746_pt1 | contig 15491 bp, 13 predicted proteins | sample SoiMethybrSBSTD5_FD_75304 | JGI IMG/M metagenome (GOLD analysis project Ga0075426, IMG submission 75304) | Bulk soil microbial communities from a Populus tree surrounding site in Tennessee, USA - Soil MetaG P. TD hybrid SBSTD5 | ecosystem: Environmental > Terrestrial > Soil > Tree plantation... | reverse complement strand
TCTCGGGAAGGGGTTTTGTTGTGTGCTGATTGCCGAGCCACGCTGGAAATTTCGCAGTTTAATTACTGTTTGTGCAATAAAAGTCCTCTTCGCCTGCCGCCAGGAACAAAATCGGGAACATGCGGCTCATGCCGCACTAAAACGTTAGCGGGCATATACTCAGCCGTGCCCTACCAAGAAAAATTTCTTACCAGAAAACTTGTTTATACCTTTAAAGAAAAACCATACCTTAAACACGCAGCTTCCGTATTGGCGAGTATTATTGCTGAACATTTGTTATTGGCTGGCAATAATCTGGAAAGTGTATGGGAACAGAGTGTTATTGTGCCTGTTCCCATGGAAATGAGTGCAATGAAACGGCGGGGATACAATCATGCTGAAGTTCTTGCTTTTGAGTTGGCAAAACTTGTTCAAACGCCATGTATTACGGATAATTTAGTGAAAGTCAGGAAAACATTGCCTCAAAAATCTCTGAGCAAAGAACAACGCAAAGAAAATCTTGAAGGTGCGTTTATCATAGAGAATCCAGTTGATATTGCCGGTAAAAAAGTTTTTCTCATTGATGATGTTTACACAACGGGATCTACTATAGAAGAGTGTGCCAAAGTTCTTAAATCTGCTGGCGTAAAGCAGGTGTGGGGCATCGTCTTTGCTCGCGAAGGATAAAAAAAGCCGTGCGATTTCTTCGCACGGCGTTGGGGTTAATGCTTTGTCTTGTTCTCGTTACTCTTTACGGGAGTAGATTTTCCTTGGCAGTAGTTGGCTTTTGAGTACGCGTGTTTGCGCGTCCTTCTTCAAGGATAGCCAAACCTGCCCATGCCCCCACCGAGATAAGAGCAAGAACTACAACGATGCAGATGCGCGGCCATGGGGAATTTTTTTTCATGATCTCCTCCTGATGTTTTCAACGAGCGGCTCAGGATACTTATACCCTACCATATAAAAAATTTCCAGAGCACCTAAAAAGCAGGCCTGCGGGCCTGCTTTTTAGTTACGTTTTCAAGAAGAAATTTTTTAGTTTGGCAATTTGCCATATAAGCATCGTGTTGAGTGTCAGGATAAGAATAAAAATCAAGATGAGTGCATTTCCTCCCAAAAAAATACCACCCATAATGGCTACAATAGCTGCTCCAATAGTAGTGACAATATTATCCATAGCCACTCCGACAATGGCATCTCCCAGTCTCCCTTTGGGATGAATAGTAAAGTTATGGATGACAATAATTTCGCCCAAACACCCAATAATTCCCGCTAGCACGCCGGTGACCACAAATGGTAATCCGCTAATATCTGACAATACTTTTACTGCATGAATCATGGCTTCGGCGGCTAATAAAATGGCAATACCTGAAACAAATAAATAAAACAAAATAACCACATCATTTTTCTTTTCGTAATAATTTTCTTCTTTTTCGGTAGCCAAGCGATGCTCTTCCTTCTTTGTTTTTCTAAAAAAATACAAAGCCCCAATACCCATAAGCAGAACAATAACACCAACGGGCTGGATCAACTGGTACAAATCTCCTTGGATAGCTCCGGGCGGATTAGAAACCTTTCCAAATAAAACCATGCTCATAGCGACAAAGGCAGTTAACAGGGTAAGAACGGTGAGAATATCAATAGAATTGTCAAATTCTGCTACATTCGGCTTTATTTTATGGGATTTGAGCGGCAACACCGTCCCCGCTTTTTTAATAAAGGGAAACATCAGCACACCCTGCCCTTTTTTATTGGCGAGGTTTTGCCTGAAGATGCACCACACTGCATGCCCGATGTTATAAATATTCGATCCAAACGTGGTGGCGGCAGCGATAATAGCGTAGTTTACCGCCAAACCATAATCAGTTTGTGCCACGCGCACGCTGATGATAGCAGCGACGATACCAAGTACCATGTCAGGAAACGCTGTTCCCAATGATTGAAGTAATCCACCCGCTAAGCGGGTCCGGTGGCTTAAGACTCCCGTCGTTTCTTCAATAATTTTTGCGGTGCCTTGTAAAACAAAAAAGACGCCGAATCCTAAAATAAGAACGACGCCTGCAATTCTCACGGGAACCATATACTGTTCTTCTAAAAGATTCTCCAAGACAAAACGGATAACAATCGCACAGGCAAGAAAAAGAAAGATTTGTATGAGTGGAGATTTTGAAAATTTCATAATACTTGGCTTATTGTACAATAATCATTTGCACAACAAAAGGCCCTTTTAGGCCTTTTGGAACATGCGGAGGAGGTGGGACTCGAACCCACGAACCCCTTGCGAGGTTACGGTTTTCAAGACCGTTGCAATAGCCGCTATGCGACTCCTCCGGGATTTTTTTACCACAAAATTAACAAAAAAGCCAGCCCCGCTCAGCGGGGCTGGCTTTAATATTATCGAGGCATTGTTACCTTAAAATCTCCGGCAACATAGGGAGCAATTTGATAGGGCGAAAAATAAAATATCAACGAATTATTGGTAACCATGAAGACTGAATAATTTTCACTTGTGGGACCAGCACCGTCTTTAATCCAGGTGCCATCGGTATTTCCCATGCGCTCAGTTACTTGTTTAGTTAAGTCAGTAACGCAATAGGCAGAAACCTTTTGGAGATAGTCAGGTTGGTTGCCAAATACATCAGCTAAAGCGATTTCTTTATTATTTTTTAAGTCATAATTCAAGCTGATATAATATCCATTGGGATGAGCTCCTCCGGTGTCTACATAAACGCTATAAACAATACTGGCGATATTTTCATCAACTTCACCTTTATCATATGAAATGGTCAGTTCATATTCACGAGGATATTTGGCGTAATCTTGAGGTGACGTCGCTTTAACTGCTGCGTCATTATCCAGGGCATTTTTTTTAAAATCAGCTAATTCATTCATAATAACCCCTTCTGCCTTTCTATTGAAATCATCATGTCCTTGGATAAACGGATACGTAATACTTATCTTCAAGGGTTTGGTATTATCAGTGATTGTCTTGTCTTGAATAAGCATTCCCTGTGCAGTATTCTGGTTTTCTGGTCGTTGTTCTCCCGCCCAATTTTTTACAAAAAAAGCGCCCGCACCCAATGCCACTAATACCACGATTGCTATAAGAAATGATTTAATATTCATATGTGCCATTGTATCATGTTGCGTTATTTTGTAAATTGACTTTAGGCATTTTTTTGTGGTATTCTAAGAGCGCTGGAGAGGGCGCATAGCGGCTAGTGCAAAAGTTTGCTAAACTTTGAGGGCGCAAGCTCTCTGGTGGGTTCGACTCCCACCCTCTCCGCATCGTGTAAGCGAAGCTCATTGCTTTGCTTTTTAGTTAGATGGTAGAATGAAATTGGTGTTGCTCTTTCCCATGAATGGGAGGATCTTTCGTGAACATTTTACAAATGCTTCGTGAATGGAGCGGCGAACCGCATTGGCACAAACAAGTCCGCACTTACATCCGCTGGATGCATCTTGGTGATATGCCGGCAGTTGTCCAGATTGAACAGGCAAGCTTTGCGTATACCTGGACCGAAGAGCAAATTCTCCGCTGTTGGCGCCAGCGTAATTGCATCGGCCTGGTTGCTGAGCGCAATGAGAAAGTTGTTGGCTTCATGATGTATGAGCTCCACAAGGCCAAGCTGCACGCCACTAATTTTGCCGTCGCCCCGACTTGTCGCAGGCAGGGCATTGGTCGGCAGCTGGCCAGTAAGCTTATCAGTAAGGTCTTCAGTCATCACCGTCCGCGCCTTACACTCGTCGTTCGTGAAAATAATATGAGGGCGCAGTTTTTCTTCCGCGCCATGACGTTCTGTGTCGTTGAATCTCTTCCCGGCTATTACGAGGACAGTGGCGAAGATGGATTGCTGATGGAATACCGCGTTCCAACCACGGTTACCGCCGAACAGGTCGACAGACTACTTGAAAGCATATGGTCGTGACATGCCTGCCCGTGAGGAAAACCTCCCGGGCATTTTCTTTACTTTATAGAGGTTTCTGTTAGGATACAGGCAGACCTTTACACGAAGGGAGCGTATCATGGGTAGAGTATTTACCTGGAAGGAAGTCCTGGAGCATCGGATTCCTGAACTGTCACACTTTCCTCTTGTTGTTGCTGAGCTCAAGAAGACAATTGAGCAGGAAAGCGGCATCATTGGAGGAGTTTTGTGCGGTTCAGTGCTAGACAATAGTTTTACCGAACGCAGCGATATTGATTGTGTACTTGTCTATGATCATGCGAAATTCAAGCATGTCATGGAGTCGCTCAAAACTGTTGTCTCCCTAAGCAATAAACTCCACATTCCTCTTCAGCTTATCCCTGTTGACGCCGATGCCGCTGAACAGCAGAGGCACAACATTAGCCTTGGATTTGGATGGCATCTCATGCGGGCCTCCCAAAGCGGTGGCGTTATCAAGGAAAATATCGTGCACCGCCTTAAAATGAATCTTAATAGTCAGCATCAAGAAGTATCTGACTATCTGGGCCACAAACTGGCGCGTATGACCAAGGGTCTGGTGAAAATGCGGAGTATGGGGTGGTACGAGCTTCATCAGTTTCTCCAGAAAGTACTTGAAGCGCCCATGCACATAGCCCGAAAGCTCATGCAAACCAATCCTAACATCCGTGACCTCCCGGCAAAAGAAGTGATGCGGCATTATCTGCGCACCGCTCAAAACCAAAAGTCCACGCTCTTCATTGGGCTCACTGGCCTTGATGGAGAATACACTACTGTCCTTAAGGCTCAAATCCAGAGACCAAATGGCGGCCAGTATGGTGACATCATCGAAAGAATTAAGGCTGCGGCTTGGGATGTCCACGAATTCATCAGGCTGAACGCCATGCACTAACATTGCGCCCCGCCTCTCCACGAGAGCGGGTTTTTTATTTGAATTTTGGGCAAAAATAGAGTATCATTGCGGTTATGAACGCGAAAGCCAAGAAAACTGAATCCCATGCAAAACGCCCGCCAGTGGTGGTTGTTTTAGGGCACGTTGATCACGGAAAATCCTCTTTGTTGGAAGCCATCAAAGACTTTAAAATTACCGCCAAAGAATCAGGAGGAATCACTCAGCATATCGGCGCCTACGAGGTAGAGCATCATGGCCATACCATCACCTTTTTAGATACGCCCGGGCACGAGGCGTTTTCTGCCATGCGCCAGCGTGGCGCCCATGCTGCCGACATTGCGCTGTTGGTTGTTGATGCCGCTCAAAGTGTTCAGCCACAAACCAAAGAGGCTATCGTTGCAGTTAGAAAGGCAGAAATTCCTATGATTGTGGTTCTCAACAAAATTGATTTACCAACAGCTGATCCCAATAAAATCAAAGGCGAATTAGCAAAAGTTGATGTGAATGTGGAATCATACGGCGGTGATGTTCCATCGGTAGAAGTTTCAGCAAAAGAAAAGAAGGGCATTAATGAGTTGCTGGAAATGATTAATCTTGTTGCTGATCTTCATGAATTAAAAAGTGATACACAAGGTCCAGCTGAAGGATTAGTTATTGAGTCATACATGGACCAACTCAAAGGTCCCGTAGCTACTGTCCTTGTTGAAAAGGGAATTTTACGCACAAAATCTTTTATTGCCACCGATTCTGCGGTGGCAAAAGTGCGGTCGCTTGAAAATTTTCAAGGAAAACCCACTGATGAATTTTATCCCTCCCAGCCGGCAGTAGTGTTAGGTTTTCAAACAGTTCCCGGCGTTGGAGAGCAATTTAAAAGCTATACCACTTTTGAAGAAGCCGAGCACGCCGTCAAAAAAGCGGCTCAAAAGCCTGTATTTATCGCTCCCATGTCCCAAGATGGGACAAAGATGCTTAAAACTGTTAATATCATTTTAAAAAGCGATGTAGCCGGATCATTAGAGGCCATAGAAAAAATGCTTGCTGATCTTCCAAAAGACCAGGTTCCCGTGCGTATTGTAAAAAGTGAAGTTGGGGATATTAATGAATCCGATGTTGCTCTTGCTCAAACTATGAATGCTGATATTGTGGGTTTTCGGGTGAAAATTACCCCAGTCGTTTCTCGAATGCTAAGTAAAGAAACAAAAAACCGCGTTTCCATCAAGAATTTCAATATTATCTATGAGTTAGTGCAGGGCGTGAGGACTAGTATGGAAAAGTCCCTTGAATCAGAAACGGTGCGCGTTGAATTAGGGCGCATCAAGGCGTTAGTTATCTTCTTTGGCGAGAAAAACCGCCAGATTGTCGGCGGAAAAATTACGGATGGTGAAATTAAAAAAGGAATGAAATTGGAAGTTTTCCGCAATAACGAAAAAGTTGGATCAGGAAAAATCATCAATCTCCAGCGCGATAAGAAAGACGCTGAAAAGCTTACTAAGGGAAGTGAATGCGGTATTTTATTTGAAGGAAATGTAAAAGTTGCCGAAGGAGATTTATTAGTGGCATTTACCGAAGAAAAGCGAAAAGGCGAACTCTAATGGCCAATAGAATAGAAAAGGTAAATTCTCTTTTAGAGCACGAAATTAGTGCTATTATCGTACGTGATTTTAATTTTGCAGGATCTCTGGTGACAGTAACCCACGTGGATACCACTCCTAATCTCATTGAGGCTAAGGCATTTATTTCTGTTTTACCCGACGAAAAAGCTGACACGGTGGTTACTATTCTTAATAAAGCTGTGTACGATGTTCAGCAAAAGATCAACAAGAAGCTGAATATGCGTCCCATCCCCCGTATTTCTTTTGTAAAAGATGAAAAAATCGCTGAAGCAGCTAAAGTTGAGGAACTCTTACATAAGTTGAAAAACGGGGAAAAATAGGATAGTCTATAACCAACGGCTAGGTAGCCAAGTGGTAAGGCAAGGGTCTGCAAAACCCTTATACGCGGGTTCAATTCCCGCCCTAGCCTCAAGGTTTTGTACGGGAATTGAAGCCCGGAACAAAGCGCGAGTTTTGCCGAAGGCAAAGGCGAGCGCTGCGAGGGCAGGCCCGGAGGAAATTTCCGTCAGGAAATTTACCGGAGGGAATTCCCGCCCTAGCCTCCTGTGTAGTTTACCCTGAGTTAATCGAAGGGCCCGGGTGGCGTAACTGGCAGCCGCGACAGACTTAAGATCTGTTGTCCGCAAGGACGTGTGGGTTCAAGTCCCTCCCCGGGCACAAATATAAAATTGCAGCGGAGATGCTGCAATTTTTATTTTATGACGGACTTGAAGCCCGGAGCAAAGCGCGAGTTTGAGCGAAGCGAAAGGCGAGTGCCGCGAGGGCCGGCCCATAAGAAATTTCCGTCAGGAAATTTACTGAAGGGAAGTCCCTCCTCGGGCACAAATTTGCACACAAAAAATCCCGCATGAGCGGGATTTTTTGTTGCTTTTAGCTTTGCAAGATTTCTACCTTTACCGATTTAACTCCGAATTCCTTCGCTTTTTGTTTTGAAGGCATCCAGATATCAACCTGGTAGTTACCCTTGCGGGCATTCATACGGTCTTTAACGATATAGATTTTACCGTCAATACGTACTCTCGTATTGAACTTCAGGTAGTTGTTGGCAACAATACCATCTTCTACCTCGTCACCGGATGCGGTAATTCTTGGCGTATCGTCTGTTTCGTCAGGCGAACTTGAGTAGGCAGTGGCAATCATCTTGATTGTCCTGATTACCTGCACTGGTTCAACACAGAATTTGGAATCCTTATTTTCCTCGAATTTTGGGCTAGTATCGGCAAAGACTCCCTGAGGAATCAATGCTGACATAATCACGAACCCAGCCACCAAACCGATAACGATTGAGCGAATAGGCAATGATTTTGTATTCATATATAGGTATACCCCCAGTTTTTAGCTCAGGGGTATTAAAAAAAGCCCCTTCAGGCTTCTTATGACCATAGTAGCATATCCTGAGCTCATTGTCAATAGTTACACCCCATATCAAAAAAGACGTCAACCCTTACCATTTTTACCTGAAAATTGCATAATTTTAAGCCTTTTTCATATGGTAGAGTTGGGGATATTTAACATTGACATGGGGACTTAAAAAGGCTATTATGGATTCATATTTTAGGGGTCGTAGTAATTAAGTTTAATGATCTAAACCAAACGCTATGAGTACCGAAAATAGTGGTAGTAAGAGTAGTGAAGGTATTAATAAAATAGGTAATTTTAAGGGTAAAAAGTTTCTTCCGGCCATTGTTCTTGCCACAACCCTCTATTATTCTTTGGCATTGACTTCTGGCATCGTCCTTGGGTATTGTGCTTCGCGAGTGTTCTGTAATCTTATGGGCATTGATGAACATAACGGAGATAAGATTTTCGTGGCACTCGGGCAAAAATGGAAAATCCACGTTCATCACTGGATTCTGGGAATTGTGGTTCTGGCAATCGTATGGGTAGTGGATTTCTTTTATTTGCCAACATTTTTTGCCGGATTTGTATGTGGAATCATATTGCAGGACATTTATGACTACAGTGACTGGCATAAGGTCATCATTAAAAACGAAGGTCATACAAAATAAATAAAATCACCAAAAAATGCCCAACCCTGGGCATTTTTTGGTGAACGTGGTAGTATATCTTCGTAAAAGGAGAGGTACCGAAGTGGTTTAACGGGGCGGTCTCGAAAACCGCGGCTCGCAAGGGCCTCGTGGGTTCGAATCCCACCCTCTCCGCAGGAGTGAAGATGGGATTCGAAGCCCGGAGCAAATCGTGAGTTTGGCGAAAGCCAAGGCGAACGATGTGAGGGCTGGCCTGGAGGAAATTTCCGTCAGGAAATTTACCGGAAGGGAATCCCACCCTCTCCGCAGGGTAACAGAACAGCACATTCAAAAGAGCGAGGCACTAATGTCTACGATTCACGACGTGGCAACTCAGTTCGTTGACACGGTTCTCCTTCATGGAGAGGACTGGGCAAAAGTGGATTCCGTTTCCCCTCGGAAAATGGACATCCTCTTTCAAACAGTCGCAGCAGCCGGCTTTAACCCCAAAGTTATACTCCATGGAAGGCTTACTGTTCGTGGTCGTGACGAAGACAGGGAGCTGAACGGCGAAACGTATACTATCAATACGTTCTCTCCCTTCAAAGTGGTAGATCAAGAAAGTGGCAAGGATGATTTCCTTGCCACGAGCTGGCTCGACTGCGCATGTAGAAGTGTAGCCATCAGTGGCTTCGTGGGACAGCGGAATAATCGCCAGGAGCTGATAGATATGATGGTTCGTGAAATCGAACAAAGTGTCCCACTTCAGCCGATCCAGCTTACTCAGGAGGGTGACCTTCTGGGTGAATACCCACCCGACAGGAGTGGATTCGGATCCCCTGTCTCGGTACACAAACGCGATACCAATACCATGAGTTCGTGTGTTGGTATCCATAAGTACTGCAACGGCTGGATGGATCGCAAGAGGGCCAACCTAACACACGACGTGCTTTTGTGCCGATCGTGCTTCTTACGGGTGAGCTTTCCCGAAGATGTGAAAACCTACGGTGATCTCCGTAAAGTGTTTGCACTTGTGCAAGCACACCAGATCTGAAAAGAGGTGGCGGGGTGAGAAGTCTCCCCGCCTTTTTTGATGTGAGAGTGGAAAAATATCAAGATTCATGGTATAAAAACAGCGATATATTGCGCCCGTCGTTCAACGGATAGGACACCAGCTTGCGGAGCTGGTAATGTAGGTTCGATTCCTGCCGGGCGCACACTATAGTTTTAATTGGAGAGCTCTCGTAGTTCAATGGATAGAATGCAAGATTCCGGATCTTGTGATGCTGGTTCGAGTCCAGCCGAGAGCACAAAAACAAAAAAACGCCTTCATTGGCGTTTTTTTGTTTTTGTGCCTCTTGAATTGTACTTCAGGATGAGTTATAGAAAAATAGCAAGATTTCATGCCTGAGAACGTCACAGGAATTTGAGGGGATACCCTTAAAAAAAATAAAGGTCGAGCTCTTGGTATATAACATAAAATTTTACTATTATGACAAACAGAGGAATAACAGCAGCAATTATTATTGTCGCAGTGCTCGTTGTAGGCGCATTAGCATATTGGTATTACAACAATAACTCATCATCAACTCAATCATATAATCAAAATGGGCCCCAAGGAACATTGATTCTTGGCGTTAAAGACGCTGCGGTAAACATGGGAGCCATTAGCTCGGTCATGGCGACGGTGAGTAAGGTTGAAATTCACAGCGCAGGACAAGGCTGGGTAACGGTTTCTAATAATACTCAGCAGTACGACTTGCTTGCACTTAAAAATTCAGGAACAGTCGCCTTGTTGGCTAAAGCAGATATTAATGCTGACACCTACGACCAAGTTCGGCTGACAGTTGATAAGATTGTTGTTGTAGAAAACGGAGTTCAAAAAGAAGCAAAACTTCCATCAGGCGAGTTAAAGATGAATGTTACGTCAACGGTAAGCGAAAACAACACATCAACGGCAGTGTTTGATGTTCTTGCTGACAAATCATTACATCTCACGGGTAGCGGCAAGTATATTTTCACTCCTGTTATCCAAGTTGAAACACGCCAGAACGCAACGGCGAGTGTTGATACAAACAATGCTGTTTCAATCAGCAATGGAACCGTGCAAACAAATGGGACCGTTGCAATGGATGTAACCGGCGAGATGAAAAACAATTTTACTTTAAGTGCTAACACCACCCTTGAAGTGACCGGAAACATTATTCAGGTTACCACGCCCACCGGCGGAGCAGCTTCAAGCGCAAAAGTGAATGCGAGCACCGCAGCACAAGCAGCAGTCAACGGCGGATTCTTGGATACTGCCATTTCAGCGACACTTACCAAAGAAAATAACGTCAAAGTATGGCAAGTAAGCGGCATGAAGGGCTTGGAATTAACAAACGTTATGGTTGATGCGGCCACCGGAGCCGTTATTACGGGTAACGCGGGCGCACAAACTCAATCGTCCAGCCCATCATCGACCCAAGGCCAGTCGGGTCAGGGCCAGACAAGCGGTGGATCGGCGAATGTTGGCGGTTCGGGAGGAGTTCAGGTGCAGTATTAAAACAAAAAACACGCCAGACGGCGTGTTTTTTGTTTTCCACAAGTTTTCCACTGTTTGAAGTTTTGACAGCCAGTTGTTATTTTTCTTGAGAGTTAGTAAAATATACTAACTTACTAAATTTTTTACAGAAAAATATGAATATCAGCGTTACCAAGCGAGATGGATCAAAGGTTCCTTTTAATGCCGACCGCATTAACCGTTCTATTGAACGCGCATGCTTCGGCGTGGTTGATCCTATTGCTAAAGTGACGCAAGTTGCCACTGACACCCAAGTTATTTTGTATGATGGCATCACCGAAGAAGAATTAGACCTCGCCACCATTAATGCAGCAGTAGAAAATATCAAAGAAGATCCTGATTTTGATAAAATTGCCACGCGGCTGCTGTTGAAAACGGTTTATAAACGTGTGTTGGGAGATTTTGGATCAGATCGCGAGCTGCTCAAGAAAATGCATTCCGATAATTTTGCTAATCATATCAGAAATCATGTTGCCGCAAAGATTTTTGATGAGCGCATGGAGAAAAATTTTGATTTGCAGAAGCTCGCAAACGCTCTGGACCTTGAGCGCGACGAATTATTTGTGTACGCCGGATTGTCCAGCCTGATGCATCGGTATTCAGTAAAAAACCGCGAACAAAAACCTGCCGAAACACCTCAGTATTTTTTCATGCGCATTGCTATGGGCATGTCCTATAATGAAAAAGATCCCACCGAGTGGGCAATCAAGTTTTATGACAAGATGTCACGCCACGAATATATTGCCGGCGGATCATCAAACATTAATGCTGGCGCTATGGTTCCCGCTCTTTCTAATTGTTTCTTATTGGAGATTCACGATGACATGGGCCATATTTCAAAATCAGTTGCCGATGTCATGATGCTTTCAAAAGCCTCGGGAGGTATCGGCGCTTCTCTTACCAAATTACGCGCTACTGGTTCGCCGCTCTCGTCTAATAATACTACTTCTTCCGGTCCGACGCCGTTTGCTAAAATCATTGACACTGCTATTCGTGCCATTCAGCGGGGCGGAAAAAAGAAGGGAGCCCTGTGTTTTTACATGGAAAACTGGCATCTGGATTTTCCTGATTTCATTGAGTGGAAGCATAATGCCGGCGATGATTATTTGCGCATGAGGACTGCTGATACCGCAGTGTTTATTTCCGATGAATTTATGAAGCGGCTGGAGGCAAGGCAAGACTGGTATATGTTTGATCCTAAAGAAACCCCTGATCTCAATGAATTGTACGGAGCGGCATTTTCCAAACGCTACAATGAATATATTCAAATGGCCGAAGAAGGAAAGCTGCGCATGTGGAAAAAGGTTCCCGCCACCGAGCAGTACCGCCAAATTCTAGTCGCTTTGCAGACAACATCGCATCCATGGCTGACATGGAAAGATCCCATTAACCTTCGCGCATTGAATAATAATACGGGCACCATCCATATGTCTAACCTCTGTACGGAAATTTGTTTGCCGCAGGATAAAGACCATATTGCTGTTTGTAACTTGGCATCACTGAATATTGCTACTCACCTCAAGAAAAAGCAGGTTGATTGGCAGAAATTAGAGGAATCAGTGCGCCTTGCAATCCGCCAATTAGATGACCTCATTGATATTAATGTCTTGCCCGTTGCGGAAGCAGAGCGCTCCGACCGGGAAAACCGAGCCATTGGTTTGGGAGTCATGGGTTTTGCTGATGCTATTGAGCAACTCGGTATGCCGTATGATAGCCCGCATGCATATGATTTCACTGATAAAGTTTTTGAATTCATCAGCTACATGGCTATTGATGAGTCGGCAAACTTAGCTCAGGAGCGCGGGAGCTATCAAAATTTTGCGGGATCGGGATGGTCGCAGGGCAAAGTTCCCATTGATACCTTAGAGCGTTTAGAACAGGACCGCGGCATAACTCTTGATGTTGATAAAAAGTCAAAACAAAATTGGCTTGATTGGGATGCTCTGCGTGCAAAAGTAAAGCAAGGCATGAGAAACGCAACCCTCATGGCAGTAGCTCCCAATGCCAACATTGGTTTGGTGGCGGGCACGACGCCGGGCATTGATCCGCGGTTCGCTCAAGTATTTTCACGCAATAAGATTTCAGGAAAATATTTAGATATTAACCATAATTTGGTCACTGAATTGAAAAACATGAACCTGTGGGATTCAGTGAAGGGAAGAATCATTGAACTGCAAGGCGATATTTCTTCTATTGAACAAATCCCTCCGCACATTCGTGAGATTTATAAGACGTCGTTTTCGGTAAGCCCGTATGCCTTCATTGAAGTGGCCGCCCGTGCCCAGAAATGGGTTGACCAAGCATTAAGCCGCAACATGTATTTGGAAGACCGCGATATTGACCGCACGATGGATATTTACACCACAGCCTGGCGCAAAGGAGTGAAAACAACCTATTATTTGCACATGAAGCCGCGTCATACCGCTGAGCAAAGTACTGTTCACGTCAATAAGTCCACCCAGATTGGTAAAACGGGTTTTGCCGCGCTCTTTAAGTCAAAAGAAGAAGCTCCCATGGTTGCCTCTCAAGCTGTTGCTGCAACAGCTGATGCCGAGCCACCAGTAGAAAAAGAGCCTGAGCCGATGGTTGATGTAAAATCAGTCCCAAACTTCCAACCCGTTGAATCAATCATCAAATCTTCGCAAATTTTTGCAAAAGTGCAAACACAACTGCCACAGTCGAGTTCTCCCTTGAACGTGGAAAGCATTCAGAGTATAAAAGAGGAGCACCAAGAAAAAACATCCCACGTCCATTACAAAGAAAAAGTAATTGACGGGAAGGTGTATAAGGTGTACATGCCCTCAGATCCGCAGGAGAACTTTACCTGCGACGGCTGCCAATGAAAATAAAGAGAAAAAACCTTAATGGAAATTAATCAAAATAGTAAGAAATCTTTCTCTAAATTGGCTATAGTAAGTCCTGTTCTAGTTTTATTATTTTTCCTGGGGAATTTTTTAGCATTGCAGCGAGGAGGTACTCCTTTAGATATGTTTTTCGAAAGATGGATGCCTGCATTTCCAATATTAATAATTATTTTTAGTGTCATAGCTATAATAAATGCGAGTAATCACCAGTTAAAAGGAAAGTGGATTGCAATTATAACTCTTATCATAGGAGTTATTCTCATGATATTAATAAGTTATGCTTTTAGTGGAGGATAAAAAATATTAAATCAAAATTATGATTCTTGGAAAAGCTTCGCCAGAAGACGTCAATCTTCACCCTATGCGTTATCAGTGGGCGTACGACTTGTATCAGCAGGCTGTTCGCAATACGTGGTTTCCTCATGAAATCGCTTTAAAAGAAGATTTGGAAGACTGGGCAAAGATGACCGAAGACGAGCGCCATGCGTTAAAGTTTACGATGGCTTTTTTTAATCCTGCTGAATTGATGGTCAACCGTGCCTTGGCCCTGGGTGTGTATCCCTACTTAAAATCTCCTGAATGCCATCTCTATTTAGCAAAGCAAATGTGGGAAGAGGCTAATCACTGCGTTGCCTTTGAATATGTACTAGAAACGTTTCCTCTTGATAGGGATTCGGTCTACACCATTCATTTGCGCACCCCTTCTATGCAAGCCAAGGAAACGTTTATTCTCAAATACCTCAACCGCATGATGAATGATAAGCTTGATATTGATACTACAGAAGGAAAAAAAGAATTTATTAGGAATCTTATTGCCTACAACGTAGTCATGGAGGGGATTTGGTTTTATTCGGGCTTTATGGTTGCCTTGTCGTTCCGCCAGCGTAATCAGTTGCGCAACTTCGGCAGTATGATTGATTGGGTACTGCGCGACGAAAGTCTGCACCTGAAATTTGGGATTAACTTGATCCAGACAGTTTTGGAAGAGAACTTGGAATTGCTGACGGAGGATTTTGCCACTGAAATTCGCCAACTCATCATTGAGGGCGTCAATATTGAAACGGCATATAACAAAGATTTGTTCCCGAACGGCATTTTGGGATTAAACGCCGATTATGTGAATCAATACGTGCAATATGTCGCTGATAGGAGATTACAAGAATTGGGTTTGCCAAAGCAATATAATGTGACTAATCCGGCAAAGTGGATGAGTACGGCAACCGATGTTTTAGAGCTGGTAAACTTCTTTGAACAGCAGAATACCAAGTACGAGGTTGATTCGGGCCATACGAAAAAAACAAATTAGTAAAAAATCGCCCCTCTGGGCGGTTTTTTTATTTCATTGTCTTATAACTTTTTTGTGCTATACTTGAGCCAACGAGAAGAACAAAAAGTGCTTCTTGTTGAGGCACTTTGAAAATCAACTAACACCAAAAGAGAGGTTCTCATGGAACTGCCAAGTCGCCAGAAGAATGATCGCTACACCCGTCCTGGAGAGTACCGCGAATTGGAAGCACGAGTGCGTCGCCATGCTGATAATGCCGACATCCCATGCCTGGTCGCCTACGCCTTCGACATGCGCACGCGCCTCGGGCCATTTCTCTTCGCTGACATGCGCCTACTGACCGCCGGTCCCCGCGCAATCGGCAGCGCCCTCTGCGCGTCAGGC
>Ga0075426_10001744_pt1 | contig 15496 bp, 17 predicted proteins | sample SoiMethybrSBSTD5_FD_75304 | JGI IMG/M metagenome (GOLD analysis project Ga0075426, IMG submission 75304) | Bulk soil microbial communities from a Populus tree surrounding site in Tennessee, USA - Soil MetaG P. TD hybrid SBSTD5 | ecosystem: Environmental > Terrestrial > Soil > Tree plantation... | reverse complement strand
CGGCGAGGCGCGCCATCGGCTCGCGCGCGGGCGCCGCCGCCGTGCGGGCCGGGGTCGAGCCGGACATGGCGGCGCGCGGCGAGGGCGCGCTGGTCAGGGCGGCGCCGCCGCCGTTGCCGGGACGCGGCGCAGCTTCCGACGAAGCCCTGTCGCCGAGCGCGCGGATGACTTCGTCCGGGCTCGGCAGGTCGGCCGCATAGGCGATGCGGACCAGCACCATCTCGGCCGCCGCAATGGGCTTCGGCGCCGATTGCACCTCGGGCAGCCCGCGAAACAGCATCTGCCAGGTGCGCGACAGCACTCGCATCGACAGCGCCGCCGCGAAGGCGCGCCCGCGCGTCCGCTCGACCTCGGCGAGCGAGCGGTCCTCGGCCACCGCCGGTACGATCTTCACCCGCGTGACGAAGTGGGTGAACTCGGCGAGATCGGACAGCACGACCGCAGGATCGGCGCCCGCATCATACTGATCGCGCAGTTCCCTGAGCGCGCCGGCAATGTCGCCCTTCATCAGCGCCTCGAACAGGTCGATGATGCGGCCGCGGTCGGCAAGCCCGAGCATCTGGCGCACGTCCTCGGCGCGCATGCTGCCCGCCGCGTGGGCGATCGCCTGGTCGAGCAGCGACAGCGCGTCGCGCACCGAGCCTTCGGCGGCGCGCGCGATCAGCGCCAGTGCCTCCGGTTCGGCCGTGATCGCTTCCTTGGCGGCGATGCCTTCGAGATGCGCGACGAGGGCGTCCGCCTCGACACGGCGCAGATCGAACCGCTGACAGCGCGAAAGCACCGTCACCGGGACCTTGCGGATCTCGGTGGTCGCGAAAATGAACTTGGCGTGGGGCGGCGGCTCCTCCAGCGTCTTGAGCAGCGCGTTGAACGCGGCGCCCGACAGCATGTGCACTTCGTCCAGGATGTAGACCTTGTATCGCGCGCTGACAGGCGCGTAGCGCACCGCATCATTGATCTGACGGATGTCGTCGACGCTGTTGTGCGAAGCAGCGTCCATTTCCAGCACGTCGACGTGCCGGCTCTCCATGATGGCCTGACAATTGATGCCGAGCACCGGCATCTTCAGGCTCGGTCCATTGAGCGAGCCATCGGGCAGCTGGTAATTGAGCGCGCGCGCCAGGATGCGCGCGGTCGTGGTCTTGCCGACGCCGCGTACGCCGGTGAGGATCCAGGCCTGCGGAATACGCCCGGTCTCGAACGCATTCGAAACCGTCCGCACCATTGCGTCCTGGCCGATCAGATCGTCGAAGCTCGCCGGCCGATATTTGCGCGCCAGCACGCGGTAGCCGGCCGGGGAGGCCGCCGCCAGGGCAAGGCCGCGGCCGGGTGCGCTTGCATCGTCGGGGGTGGTGGCGTCGTTCATCGTGCCGGCAGCCCCTGGGCGCGTCCTCGTCGTCTCGGGAAAGAAAGGTGGGAGGCTGACGAGCGACCCGAACCGGAGCTCGTTAGGGCTGCTTCCTTCCGGACCTGACCCGGTTGGCGAGTGGCTCGTCCACCGCCAACCTCCCATCCCATATATCGGCGGAACGGAAAGGGAATGCAAGCGGCCCTCGATCCGCCTATGCTCCCACGTCCTGCCCGCCTCTCCGATGGCACGATGACGAATCCCCCCATGTCCTCCTGGTCGCTGCATGCCCGGCTCGCGGATGATACCGCGCCGGTCGTTGATCTTCCGCTCTCGCGCCTGCTCGCCCTCAATGACGCCAATTATCCCTGGGTGGTGCTGGTTCCGCGCCAATCCGGCGTCTGCGAGATCATCGACCTCGACGCGGCGCATCGCACGCAGCTCATGGTCGAGATCGCGCAGGTCTGCAACGCGCTCAAGGGGCTGACCGGCTGCGACAAGCTCAATGTGGCGGCGATCGGCAACGTGGTGCCGCAGCTCCACGTGCATGTTGTGGCGCGCCGGCGGGACGATGCGGCCTGGCCGAAGCCGGTCTGGGGCGCAGCACCGGCCAGACCCTATTCGGCCGGCGAGTTGCGGGACTTTGTCTCAGCGCTGCAGGGCGCGCTTGCGGTCTCGTGAGGCGGTGGAGAGGCGCGACCTCCTTCGTTCGCCGCCCGAATTGATCTAGAGTGGAGCTTCTGGTCGCGCGACGGACGCGCGAACCCGGGGCGCCGACCGCACAACACAGCGGCGCACGGCCGAGAGAGCCGGACCTTCAGGGAGGAGACAATGGGCGACGACACCATCCCGCGCCGGGATTTTCTCAAAGGCGCTGCTCTCGGGACAGCGGCCGCACTCACGACGGTTGCCCCCGCGTCCGCCCAGACAGCTCCGCCTGCTGCCGCGCCGTCCGCCGCGAGCGCAGCGGATGAACCCCAGCCCTGGCTGACACTCAATTCTTCGGAGGCGGCGTTCATCACCGCGGCCGTCGATACGCTCATTCCGCCCGACGAGCTCTCGCCGTCGGGCAGCGACTGCGGGGTCGCTGTCTTCATCGATCGCCAGCTCGCCGGCGCGTTCGGCAGCGGCGCACGGCTCTATCGCCAGGGGCCCTTCCTCAAGGCGAAGCCGGAGCTCGGCTATCAGCTCGCACTCACGCCGCGCGAGTTTTTTCGCGCCGGGATCGCGGCGGCCAATGACTTCTGCCGCAAGACCTACGGAAATGATTTCGACCGTCTGAGCCCGTCCGATCGCGAGGCGGCATGCAAGGCCATGGAGGGCGGCAAGGCAGAATTCCCCGGCTTCTCGAGCAGGATGTTCTTCGACGCACTGCTGCAGATCACAATGGAAGGATTCTTCGCCGACCCGATCTACGGCGGCAACCGCGACAAGGCTTCCTGGAAGATGGTCGGCTACCCGGGCCTCCCCGCGACCTACAAGGAGGACATCAAGACGTACTTCGGCAAGAAGTACGACAAGCCGCCGCGCTCGATCGCGGATTTCTCGTAAGGGGAGGCGGCCATGACAACGATTCTCAAGGAAGTCGATGCGGTCGTGATCGGCGTCGGTTGGACCGGCAGCATCCTGGCGCGCGAATTGACCAAGGTCGGCCTCAAGGTCGTGGGGCTGGAACGCGGGCCAAATCGCACCGCGCGCGATGACTTTGCGCTACCCGGCGTGCGGGACGATCTCAAATACGCGGTGCGGCAGGAGCTGTTTCAGGACAGCCAGATGGAAACCGTGACGCTGCGGCATTCGCTCTCCGAGACGGCGCTGCCGATCCGGCGCCTCGGGTCGTTCCTGCCGGGAACGGGGCTCGGCGGCGCCGGCGCCCACTGGAACGGGCTCACGTGGCGCATCCTGCCGAGTGACCACAAGCTTCGAACTCATCTCACCGAGCGCTACGGAAGAAGCGCGATCCCGGCCGAGATGACGATCGAAGACTTCCCGGTCTCCTATGACGAGCTCGAGCCTTACTACGACCGGTTCGAGAAGCTGTGCGGCGTCTCGGGGCAGGCCGGCAATCTGCGTGGCCAGATTATTCCGGGCGGCAACGTTTTCGAGGGCCAGCGCCAGTTCGACTATCCCAACAAGCCGCTGGTGCAGAGCATGGCGGGCTCGCTTATGGAGGCCGCGAGCAAGAGCCTCGGCTACCATCCGTTCCCGGGCCCCGCGAGCAACGCGAGCGCGCCATATACCAATCCCGAAGGGGTCACCCTCGGCGCATGCCAGTATTGCGGTCATTGCGAACGCTTCGGATGCGAAGCCAACGCCAAATCCTCACCGCAGTCTTGCGTGCTGCCGGTGCTGCTCGCCGACGACCGGTTCGAGCTGCGCACCAATGCCTACGTCAAGGACCTCGTCTACGATCGCCAGGCCAAGAAGGTGAAGGCGGTGCGCTACGTCGACACGCGCAGCGGCGAGGAGTTCGAGCAGCCGGCGGGCCTCGTCATCCTGGGTGCCTACGTTTTCAACAACGTGTTGATGCTGCGCGTCTCGGGCATCGGCGAGCCGTACGATCCCGCGACCGGCAAGGGAGCGGTCGGCAAGAACTACTGCTATCAGGTGAGCGGCAACTCCGTGACGGTGTTCTTCGAGGACAAGGAGATCAACCCGTTCATGGCGAGCGGCGCGCACGGCATCTTCATCGACGATTTCAACGGCGACAATTTCGATCACAGCGGGCTGGGCTTCTTCGGCGGCGCCTGGATCCAGGGCGGCACGTCGAACGGGCGACCCATCCTCACCCGGCCGGTGCCGCCCGGCACGCCGCGCTGGGGCCGTGACTGGAAGAAGGCGACTGCCAAGTGGTACCGCCACGCCTTCAACATCGGGGCCTCGGGCTGCAACTACGCGCATCGCGAGAACCATCTCGATCTCGATCCGACCTACACCGATGCGCTCGGCCGTCCGCTGATCCGCATGACCTATAATTTCCGCGACAACGACTACAAGCTCGCCGAATACATCGGTCAGGTGCTCGGACGGCTCGCCAAGGCGATGAACCCCACGCTCATGAGCTCGCCGGCCGTGCGCCGTGGGAACTACAGCGTGGTGCCGTATCAGTCGACCCACAACACCGGTGGCACCATGATGGGCGCCGATCCGAAGTCGAGCGTCGTCAACCGCTATCTGCAGTCCTGGGACGCCGACAATCTGTTCGTCATGGGCGCCTCGGTCTTTCCGCAGAATGCGTCGTACAACCCGACCGGCGTCGTCGGGGCGCTTGCGTACTGGTCGGCCCACGCGATCACGACGCAGTACCTCAAGAGCCCGGGACCGCTGGTTCACGCGTAAGAGAGCATCACAAAGGGGCTGCCCAAGCCCGCGGAGCGGCACGTGCAGCCGCGGTTGAGCCGGGGAATACCGGTCGCATTGCGCCGGGCACTCCGGCGTGCGATTTTTCCCGCGCCCACCGGAGAATCGCATGTCCCCCCGCCCTGATCTCGGGCCGAAGCCGCAGCTTGGATATACCGCGAGTGCCCTCGATCGTGCCGCCGATCGGCGCCACGAGGTCGCGGCGCTCGCGGCCGATCGAGCCGCCGGCGCCTACGTGGTGGGCGGCGAGCTGATCGTCACCCGGAAGGATGGCGGCGCGGGCCATCCGCTGTTCAGGCTCGAGGACGCTCGCGCTCTTGCGGCGCCGGGCGAGACCGTCTTTCTCGGCCTGCTCGAGGGCGTGCCACGGTTCGGCATCTCGATCGGTCCGCAGGCCGCTGAGGCGCTCAAGGCGCGCGACGATCTCCTGGTGACGGACCTGCGCACCATCGCGGTTCAGGGACTCGTCGCGCCGGAGCACCTTCCGCCGCTCGCCGAAGCAAAGGCGCTGCTTGCCTGGCATGCGCGCCACCGTTTCTGCGCGAACTGCGGCGCACCGACCCATCCGGTCGAGGCGGGCTGGAAACGCGAATGCCCGAGCTGCAAGGCGGAGCACTTTCCGCGGACCGATCCGGTTGTGATCATGCTCGCGGTGCGCGGCGAACAGTGCCTGCTCGGCCGCTCGTCCCGGTTCGCCTCCGCCATGTGGTCCTGCCTCGCCGGGTTCATCGAGCCGGGCGAGAGCATCGAGGAGGCGGTGCGCCGGGAGGTGCGGGAGGAGGCCGGAATCATCTGCGGCCATGTCGCTTACTTCGCCTCTCAGCCTTGGCCGTTTCCCATGTCGCTGATGATCGGGTGTCATGCCGAGGCGCTCACCACCGAAATCGCCGTGGATCCGAGCGAGCTCGAGGGCGCGCGCTGGTTCGACCGCGAGGAGGCCGCGCTGATGCTGTTGCGCCGGCATCCCGAGGGGCTCGGCACGCCGCCCCCGGTCGCCATCGCCCATCACATCATTCGCGCTTGGGTCGAGGGGGACGCGGGTGGCTTCGGCTAGCCGAGAGGCCGGCGAGACGGCCGCCGGGTCGCCGAAAGGACCATCTGCCGGTGGGAAGCTGCGCGTGCTGTGCACCGGCATCGCGGTGCTCGATGAGATCTTCCGTGTGGACGAGTTTCCCGCGCCTGACGGCAAGGTCCAGGCGAGCGAGTATCTGGCGGTTGGCGGCGGCTGCGCTGCCAATGCGGCGGTCGCGATCAATCGGCTCGGCGGCCAGGCGCAATTCGCGGGCCCGCTCGGCGGACCGGCTGGCCGTGAACCGATCAGCGACCGCATTCTCGCCGGGTTGACCGGCGAGGGCGTGGACTGCGCGGGCTGCGTGCGTGTCGAGGGAGCCGCATCGGGAGTCTCGGCAATCTGCGTCAACGCGCGCGGCGAGCGTACCATCGCGACCTTCCGCGACAATCGACTCGACGCCGTGACTCCGGCGGATGCCGGCGCGCTCGCCGCCGCAGCGGATGCGGTGCTCGCCGACAACCGCTTTCCCAATTTTTCCCTGCCGATCTGCCGGGCGGCCCTGCGCCGCGGCATTCCGGTCGTGCTCGACGCCGACAAGCCCGCGCGTCCGACGGATGCGCTGTTCATGACCTGCTCGCATGTGGTGTTCTCGGCCGAGGCTCTGCGGACCACCATGGCAACCGACGACCTCGCAGCGGCCTTGCGTTGCTTTGGAGAGGCCACCAACGCATTCATCGCCGTCACCAATGGACCCGCCCCCGTGCTCTGGCGCGACGAGGCGGACATCATTCGCGAGCTCCCGGTTTTCGCGGTTGCCGCAGTGGATACGCTGGCCGCGGGCGACGTCTTCCATGGCGCGTTCACGCTCGCCCTGATCGAGGGCCTCCCGACGGAGCGCGCCCTGCTGTTCGCGGCCGCTGCGGCCGCGGTCAAATGCTCGCGTTTCGGCGGCAGCCCGGCCGCCCCGCTGCGCAAGGAGGTCGACGCATTGCTCCAGGCCACGGCCTGAGCCGGCGCTCGTACCCGGGGTCGGGCTGGCCTCGGGAGGGCGTTCTAAAATTATTTTCCTATTTTGCCATTTGATCTGGCTTGCGGAAGAAAAATTATCTATATTGAGACGTTAATTTGAAAACTTAACGTCGGCTTCGGGGTCTGACGCATGGACGCCATCGATCGCAAGATCCTCGCAGTGTTGCAGAACGATGCCTCGCTTTCGGTGGCCGAAATCGGCAACCGCGTAGGCCTGTCCTCGACGCCATGCTGGAAGCGCATCCAGCGGCTCGAAGCCGATGGCGTCATCCAGAAACGCGTCGCGGTGGTCGACCAGGACAAGCTCGGGCTCGGCGTCACTGTGTTCGTGTCGGTGGAGACCGAGGACCATTCGGAGGAATGGCTCAAGACATTCGCGCAGCTGGTCGGCGCGATGCCCGAGGTGCTGGAATTCTATCGGATGGCCGGCGACGTCGACTACATGCTGCGCGTCGTCGTTCCCGACATCGCGGGCTATGACGCCTTCTACAAGCGTCTGATTGCGGCGGTGCCGCTGAAGAACGTCACGTCCCGGTTCGCGATGGAAAAGATCAAGTCGACGACGGCGTTGCCGATCCAGTAAGGCAGGCGGCGCTCAGCCGCACTCGGAGCTGCCGTTGAGCGGCACCGAGCATCAGGGAAAACATGCAGACGCCTGCACCGGGACGGTGACCGCGGTTATTCCCATGTTCACCACGTAGCTGACTGACGCGCTGACAGAGCTTCCGCAGGCGGCTGCCGCATACGTGAACGTAGGCGCGCTCGGCCCGAAATAGTGGTTTTGAGTGTAGGATACGATAGAGGTCGAGTCCGTGCAGACGGACGCTTTGACGGAGGCGCAGCGAGCACCTTCTTCCACGGCGTAGTTCAAGCTGCCGACGAGGAAGAGCGCAAGGCAAAGATAGATTGCGCCGACGAGCAGCAATATGAAAACGGGCGCAACGATCGCGAATTCGACCGCAGTCGTGCCGCGATCGTCAGCCCACACAGTTCCGGCATTGAGGCTTCGCATGGTTACCCCAATCGCATGAGTGTCGTTCCCGTGATCGGTGTGGCAAAAAATCCGCCGACCGTCAGGTTGGGAAACAACGGAGCGTAAGTGAACGTCGTCTGGATTTGTATGTAGTCTCCCGGCGTAAATCCTGCATTTCCCGCGGCCGTACAATCCGCCGGCTTGGCGCTGCTGACGGCGTTCATGAGCTGAAGCTGGTTGGATGAATTGACGCAGTAATATCCCTCCGACGGGGAGCCGGTCTGCAATTGAACGCGCGTCCCCAACGACGTGCTCTGCACCGAGCGTGTCACGGCTGCAGTCAGCCCAGAGCAATTTGTCGTCGCCGGAAGGTGCTTTGTATCGCAGGTCTTCCAAGCCGCTTGCGCTCCCATTTCGGTCGCGTTCTCGACCTGCATCCGCTGATAGATGTATATCGAGATGTCGGCCACGTTCAGGATCGCGAAGGACATGATGCCGGCGAAGATCGAGAACTCGATCGCGGAAGTACCGCGTCGGTCGCGGCCGAGCGCCTTGACGCCTCCGCCGAGCCGCCGCACATGGCGGTTCGTTGTTGCGCGCGCGAGCGATGGAGACATATTCGCCTCGTCAATAGACCAGCTGGCCGCGGCTGGGAACGCCTGCGGTAGGCATCGTCAACCCGGCCGCCTTGCATCCGCCGGTCTCGGTGATGTCGCCCGTACCATTGATGGTGACGTCATCCATGACCATGACAAAGCAGGACTGGCCGTGGCTGGACTTGTTGACCGCGCCGCTGATCGTCACGCTCGAATGCGGCAAATAGACCAACCCGGTGATGTCCCATGTCGGTCGGTTGCCGGCCGCCGAAATGTTGACGCCGGTGGTCAAATTCGGATCCTGATAGATTGCAACGCCGGACCAGGGTCCTGAAGTCGGCGCCGTGATGTCGAGCTTGCTGTTGGAGTTGCCGTTGGAGTTGTCGGTGGGAGCGTGCGTGTAGGATCCCCCATTGGTTCCTGAGAACGCGATCGTCAGCGCCGACCCGTCGGCGGTGGACAATGAGTGGCCGTTGGTATCGAGCTGCCCGTTCTCGATGACCAGAACCGCACCGGCGGGGGCGTTGATGGTCACGTCGCCGGTCAGTTGCAGATCCCCGCACACCTGCACATTGCCGCTCAAGGATTGGGTCCCCGTCCAGAGATTGCTGGACGGTAGCGCCGGGCCGTTCTTCGTCCATTGTGGGTACGACGAGCAGGTATTGGTCGGGATGTTCGATGCCAAGGAGGCAAACGGGTCCGCAACGGCCGGCACACCCGAAACCTGAATCACGCCGCAGCCGTTGTTGGTGCCGTGCGCGAGCCCATAATCGGCGTGCAAATTGCTGCCGTTGCATTTTGACGAGGTATTCGCCATCACGCTGCAGCCGGCCAGGTTCGCGTTCGGGTTACCGTTGGTGACGATGTCCTGGGCGCCGCTGGTTCCAAGCGCCAATAGGCAGAGCGGCACTTGTATCGTTGATTGCGTAGCAACGGCCGAAGAGCTCAACTGCTTTTGCGCGCGGCTGTTGACCACAGTGTCGCCTTGGAAGCCGACAACCTCGGACACATACAGTGGGACGAGGCCGGTGACCGTCACGCTGTAGCAAGTATTGCCGCCCGAAGGGCATGCGGCCGTGTTGCTGGCCGTGACGGTGACGTTGTTTTGGCCGTTCGTGAAGCCATACGCCGCGGCCACCGCTCGCGCTTCGAGCGCGTAGCTGGAGGTGCCGTTCGTGGCGGCAGCGATAGCCGCAGCGTCGGCAGCATTCTGCATGGCGCGCTTCGTCAGGTACCAGTTCGAAACCTCAAATCCGATACCCAGGAATCCAGCGAATGCGGGCAGGACGAAAGCCATCATCACGGCAACGTTGCCGCGCTGGTCCGTCCGCAGCCTGACTGCACATTGAATGAGCTTTGCAAGAAGGGCCGTCGCCATGAGGCGTTCCTCCTGGGAATCCTTCCTCTTGGAACCCATCGCATGCCGGCTTTTAATGGAGCGTGAACCGAATTCGTCAGATTGACCGTAAATCGGGACGCGCCATTGCCCGCAGCCGTTATTGATCGGCGTCCAAGGGCGCTGCCAGGCTTAACTTTTCTTTAATTCGCCAACCGGCCGGGCTCCACGTGGCGGCTCGACAGCGCCGAACGAGGCTAAGTCGAATCTCAGTGCCCTGCCGCCGCTTGGGCGCGCGCGGAACGGGCGTCGGACTGCTGCATGGTTCGGTTGAAGTGGTCCTGGCTGTCGCCGAGCGTTATCCGCGGCTCGCAGTTCGGCGTGCAGCTGTAGGATTCGCGGTTCACGCCGCGGTAGACGACCACGATCCTGTCCTGCGCCTCGACCACCTCGATTCTCCGCTCCGCCAGCACCGCGCCGGAGCGATCCAGCGCGATCATGTTGGTGCTGCCATAGCCCTTGCCGGTGACGACCAGCAGGCCGCCTGCCTGCACGGAGACGTCGGCGATCAGCGGATTGCCGATGACCAGGGTGGACGCCCGCTCGGGCATCTTCGTGATCGTGGCCTGGTCGAGCATCACGACCATGGTATCGGCCGCCCACGCTGGGGCGGTCACGACCGCCGCGAGCAGAGCCGCAGCTCGGGTCGTGGGTCGAATTGACCGGCGGGCAAACGCGAGCAGGGCCCTCATCGGAACGCTCCGAACAGATTTGTGGATCCGACGATCGCGATAGCAACAGTCGCACCGCGTCGATGGATCAAGTTGACTCGAAATTGGTGAACGAAGTCCAAAGCAAATCCGCGAAGTTCGAACGTCGCACCGCATAGGCACGCGATCGATGCAGCGCATCGATTTTTGCAAGCGCGTGTTAACCATGGTGCTGGAGTCGAAAAGCATCGCGCAGGATTCCATTGCGATTAACCACCGAGCAAGCCTCAATCGATACCGTCAGCCTGGTCTGCAGCTGCGGGCCAATGGTCGGGCAAGCCGCGCTCAGACGGAATGGACAGAGGAGTAGCCTATGAAGAGTGTTGTTCACCGCTTCGCGAAGAATGAATCGGGCGCGACCGCCATCGAATATGGTTTGATCGCCGCCGGCATCTCGGTCGCGATCATCACCGTCGTCAACTCCCTCGGCGGGAAGCTCAACAATACCTTCACCAACCTTTCGGACCAGCTCGGAACCGGCAGCAAATGAGCTTTGGCGAATGATTTCGACGCACAGGGCCTCGGTCACGCCGAGGCCTTTTGATTCTTGGCTTGCCCGATTAGCGCCCGACCCGCGATGTCCGCAATTTGACGCGGGATTCCGCGAAAATTAGCCATTCCGTTTTTACATATCTTTGTGAGTTGTGCGGCATAACACGGGCGCATCGGCGGTATGCGCCGATGAATCTGGGAGAGCATCATGTCAACGTTCAAGCGTTTCCTGCGTGACGATAGCGGCGCGACCGCCATTGAGTACGGCCTCATCGCAGCCGGCATCTCGGTTGTGATCATCGGTGCCGTGAACGCCATCGGCGGCAAGCTCAACAACGCGTTCACCAACATCTCGGACCAGCTGGGCGGCGGCAGCAAGTAAGCCCCTCCTTTTTGGACTCCAAACGACCCCGGTGGATTCTCCGTCGGGGTCGTTTCGTTTCTGGCTTGCATCGCGGCGTGACGAGGCCAGCGCCAATGGAAGCTCAATCGGCAGCTTTACATTCCGTTGTCGGGTTGTGCCGTATGCTTGCCGCGGACCGGTCGTTCAGGCCTGGGCATGATCTTTCGGCGAGTGCGCCCGCATCATGAGTGGACACATGACCACGCTGATCGTCACCGACGCCGCGCGGCTGTTGATATTTCCCGCCGTCATGGCGTTTGCTGCATCGAGTGATCTCTTCACCATGACGATCTCGAACCGGATCTCGCTCATCCTTGCGGCCGGCTTCCTCGCGCTGGCGCTTGCGACCGGCATGCCGAGCGGCGAGATCCTGGAGCATGCGGGCGCGGGCGCCCTCGTGCTGACAGTCACGTTCGTGTTCTTCATGTGCGGCTGGGTGGGCGGCGGCGACGCCAAGCTCGCAGCCGCGACCGCGCTGTGGCTCGGCTGGGCGCATCTCCTCGATTATCTCCTCTATGCCTCGCTGCTGGGCGGCGTGCTCACCCTGGCGCTGCTCGAATTCCGCAAGTTTGCGATGCCGTCCTTGCTGGCCGGCAAGGAGTGGGCGGAACGGCTGCACACGCCGAATGGCGGGGTGCCCTACGGCATCGCGCTCGCGATCGCGGCCTTGGTGGTCTATCCCTCGACGATCTGGATGCAGTCGCTCGGCCAGTGACGCCGCGCCGGTGGTGTCCGGCTCCGGCGCAAACACCCGGCCGGCGAAGAAAGCGCTCAAGAGCGCAATTCAGATACGCCTCATTAACCACGAATTGACGTTTGGCTGGTGAAATTCCGCCAGGTCGGCCGGTCGCCGCCGCGTCCTTGTGGAAAGTGAAAGCGTATGAAAGCCGCGCGTCTGATCGTGTTGGGCATTGCGGTTGCAGCCGGCGGTGTCGCCGCCATTCTGGCGGGCGGACGCGGGCAGGCGCCGGCACCCGCACCGGCTCCGCAAATCGCCACTGTCGACGTGCTCGTCGCCAAGAATGATATTGGCATGGGCACAAAACTGTCGCCGAACGACCTTCAGTGGCAGACATGGCCGACGTCCGCCGCGAACGCGGCGTTCATCCGTAAAAATGAGCAGCCTGATGCGCTCCAGCAATATGAGGGGGCGATCGCGCGCGTTGCCATGTCGGCCGGCGAGCCGGTGCGCGACAACAAGCTCATCAAGGCGAAGGGCTCCGGCTATATGGCGGCCATCCTGCCGGCCGGGATGCGCGCCACCGCGGTGGAGATATCGGCTGAAAGCGGCGCGGCCGGCTTCATTCTGCCGAATGACCGCGTCGACGTGATCCTGTCGCGTCGCGACCGCGAGGCCGAGAAGGCCACGGGAATCGAGACGAATATCGGCGAGACGATCCTGACCAACGTGCGCGTGCTCGCCATCGATCAGCTCGTTCAGGAGAAGGACGGCCAGAAGGTCGTCGTCGGCAGGACCGCGACCCTCGAGGTGTCGCAGCCGCAAGCTGAGCTCCTGGCGGCGGCGCGCAGGACCGGTGCGCTGTCGTTCACCCTGCGCAGCCTGGTCGACGCCTCCGCGTCCGAGCATGCCGAGACAGCAAATCCGCGCGACCCGCGCGGCGACAAGATCAGCACGATCCGGTTCGGCGTGACGACCTCGGTCACACCGAAGTGATTCCCAGGAAAGGACCCGCGACATGGCGAACAGGGCGCTGATCCGCACCATAGCGCTGGCTGCGCTTGCCGCCGTCGCTGTATTGGCGATGAGCCCGCTCGACCGCACCCCTGCGGCCGAGCTGCGCGTCGAGCCCAGGCCCGCACCCGCCGCCGCGCCCGCGCTCCTCGCCGCAAGCGAGGCGGGGTCGAGCTTCGTGCCGCTCGGCATCGGCAAGTCGGTGGTGATCGAGCTTCCCGGCGACGTCAAGGACGTGCTCGTCGCCGATCCGAAGATCGCCAATGCGGTGATCCGTTCGGCGCGCCGCGCTTATCTGATCGGCGTCACGGTGGGCCAGACCAGCATCTATTTCTTCGATGCCCAGGGCCGGCAGCTCGCCGGGTTCGACATCGCTGTGACACGCGACCTCAATGGGGTGCGCGCCGCGCTCCGGCGCATGTTCCCGGATTCCGATTTGCAAATCGAGGGCGTCGGCGATGGCCTCATGCTCTCCGGCACGCTGTCGAGCCCGATCGAGGCCCAGCAGGCCTACGACGTCGCAACCCGGCTCGCCGGCGACGGCAAGGTCGTGAATGGCATCGTGGTGAAGGGCCGCGACCAGGTGATGCTCAAGGTCACGGTCGCCGAGGTCCAGCGCAATATCATCAAGCAACTCGGCATCGATCTCAGCGGAAGCGGGGTTTTCGGCTCCACGGTGCTTAGCTTCGCCAGCACCAATCCGTTCACCGCGAGCGGAACGTCTCCAAGTTCCGGCGTCGCCGCTGCTTTCACCCACGGGCTCAGCAACGTGACGCTTACATTGAGGGCAATGGAGCGCGCGGGCGTAATCCATACGCTCGCTGAACCGACGCTGAGTGCGATTTCCGGTGAGAACGCGACCTTCCTCGCTGGCGGCGAATTTCCGATCCCGTCCGGCCTGAGCTGCGACACGACCAAGTCGCCGCCGCTCTGCCAAGCGTCGATCGACTACAAGAAATTCGGTGTGAGCATGAACTTCACCCCGGTTGTGCTCTCCGAGGGGCGCATCAGCCTCAAGGTGATGACCGAGGTCTCCGACCTGTCGACCGACAACGCGCTGCCGCTGTCCGTGCCCGGCGCGGGCAGCGTTACCATTCCGTCGATCCGTGTCCGTCGCGCCGATACGACGGTCGAGATTCCCTCGGGCGGTGCGCTTGCAATGGCCGGAATGATCCAGGAGCAGACCAAGGCGGCCATCAACGGCATCCCGGGACTGCAGCAGCTCCCGATCCTGGGCGCGCTCTTTCGCAGCCACGACTACGTCAACGATCAGACCGAGCTCATGATTGTGGTGACGCCCTACGTGGTGCACGCGGTCGCCAACAAGGATCTGTCGCGGCCGGACGACGGTTACGCCGACGTCTCCGATCCCGCGCAGATTCTGCTGGGGCGCATCAACCGCATCTATGGCGTGCACGGCAAGGCCAATCCCGACCGTCCGTATAACGGCCGTTTCGGGTTCATCATGGATTGAGCGCCGAGGAGAGAAATTCGATGACATCCCTGGTCCGCTCGATTATCGCCCACGGCCGCAAGGCCGCCGGCCTTGCGGCGCTCGCCGCGCTCGCCGCCACTTTGGCCGGTTGCTACACCGAGCACGAGGCGGTGGAGGTGGTCCCGACCGATTACCGTCATCGCCATCCGATCACGTTGCAGGAGGGGCGTCAGACAATCGAGGTGTTCGTCGGAACGAGCCACGGCGGCCTGACGCCGGCGCAACGCGCCGACGTCCTCGCTTTCGCTCGCCGATGGCAGCGCGACGCGACCGGTGGCGTCGTCATCGATGTGCCGACGGGAACTGCGAACGAACGCGCTGCGACCGAATCGCTGCACGAGATCCAGTCCATCCTGGTCGCCGCTGGCCTGCCGAACCAGGGGATCGCGGTGCGGCCATATCGGCCGGCCGAGCGGTCCAGGCTCGCCACCATCCGGCTCAACTATCCGCGCATCACCGCCGAGGCAGGACCATGCGGACTGTGGCCGCATGACCTCGGTCCGGCCGACGGCGAAGTCTTCGAGCAGAACCGGCAACATTGGAATTTCGGCTGCGCCAGCCAGCGCAACCTCGCCGCCATGGTCGACAACCCGGCCGACCTGGTCCAGCCGCGCGGCGAGGTTCCCGCCTACGAGGGGCGGCGCAGCGTAGTGCTCGAGAAGTATCGCAAAGGCGAAGGCACGGGCACCAGCTATACGGGCTCCAATCAAGGCAAGATCAGCAACGTCGGCCAGTGACATGAAGGTTTCCCTGCAAACAGCGGAGGCGATGGAAGCGGGCGCTGCGCCCGTCGACCACGTCGATTTCATCGCGCCTGCGCCGCGGGTCTCGATCCAGGCCTTCTGTGCCCGCACCGAGACCGCCGCTTCGATGCAGGCCGCGGCCGAGGACCGCCGCCTGGCAAAGGCCCATCTGCGCGTGCAGATGGGCGGCGTCGCGGCGGCGGTCGAGGCATATCGCGGCTCGCCGACCCCCAACATCATCATTCT
>Ga0075426_10001742_pt1 | contig 15499 bp, 16 predicted proteins | sample SoiMethybrSBSTD5_FD_75304 | JGI IMG/M metagenome (GOLD analysis project Ga0075426, IMG submission 75304) | Bulk soil microbial communities from a Populus tree surrounding site in Tennessee, USA - Soil MetaG P. TD hybrid SBSTD5 | ecosystem: Environmental > Terrestrial > Soil > Tree plantation... | reverse complement strand
GCAACGAACAGCGTCTCGGCCGTGCGGCGCAATGTTTGCGACAGGGGCGCGGGTGGCGCGGGCATCCAGGGACCGGGTTCGGCGCGACGGCCCGGCGCCGCCACGGTTGGCGCCGCGATCAATGCCGCGCCGGATCGATCAGGTCAAACGCCGAGCCCATGACGGTGCGCAGGGCAGCCCTTCCGTTTCGGGAATGATCAGGGAGCGTCATTGCCCGCGAAAGCGGGCAATCCAGTACTCACAAGCGGTCGACCCGGGCACCCGCAATGCCACATCGATCCACTGCGGAGTACTGGGTCGCCCGCTTTCGCGGGCGATGACGAAGAGAGGTCGTAGCCCGGATTGAGCCCACGGGTCTCGCCTTCGGCGAGCCCGAGGACAGGCTCCGCGAAATCCGGGACCGCCGTTCCCGCATTTCGCTCCGCTCAATGCGGGCTACAAGAGGTGCAGAAGGTCACCCCGAACTCTGGCGGGCCTCGGCGGGGGCCGCGAGCGAGCCGGAGAGGACGATGCGCACGAGGTCGGCCGCATTGCGGGCGCCGAGCTTGGCCATGATGTTCGCGCGATGCTGCTCGACAGTGCGCGGGCTGATGCCGAGCCGCCGGCCGGCCTCCTTGTTGGAGGCGCCTTCCGCGATCAGCAGCGCAACCTCCCACTCGCGGCGTGTCAACGCGCCGTCGGCCCGCATCATCCCCATCAGCCACAATCCCTTTCCCGCCCAAGTCCTAGCGCAATCTGCGCGCGTACTTCAACTCTTTCGTCGCTGCAGGCGGGTCAAGTTCCCCGCCCGCCCGCGATTCGCGGCCGTCCACCGGCGTCATGGTGCGCGCTTTGACGGATGGACAAGCGCGGCGGGCCGTGGTGACGTGACGTCAACTATCCCCTTCGGGATACAGGATCAGCGATGCTGCAAGGCTGGATCGTCGTTGCCATCGCGCTCGCCTATATCGGGTTTCTGTTCCTGGTGGCGAGCTACGGCGACAAGATGCGCCTGCCCGGGCGCGAGGGCCGCTCGCGCCTGCTGATCTATCCGCTGTCGCTGGCGATCTACTGCACGTCGTGGACGTTCTTCGGCTCGGTCGGCCTCGCCTCGCGCACCGGATACGACTTCCTCGCCATCTACATCGGCCCGGTGCTGACCATCGCCCTCGCCTCGCCGCTCGTGGTGCGCATCGTGCGGCTCGCGAAGTCGCAGAACATCACCTCGATCGCGGACTTCATCGCGGCGCGCTACGGCAAGCATCAGGGGGTAGCAGCGATCGTCGCCCTGATCGCGATCGTCGGCACCGTCCCCTACATCGCGCTCCAGCTCAAGGCCGTGGCGAGCTCGCTCGCGACCATCCTGGCGCCGGCGAGCGCCGGCCCCGCGGCCCAGATGCCCGTCTTTGGCGACCTCGCGCTGGTCGTCGCGCTCGCCATGGCGTCCTTCGCAGTGCTGTTCGGCACCCGCCACATCGATGCGACCGAGCATCAGCACGGGCTGATCCTCGCTATCGCGGCCGAGTCCCTGGTCAAGCTGCTCGCGTTCCTGGCGGTCGGCGTCTTCGTCACCTTCGTGATGTTCCACGGGCCGGGCGCGCTGTTCGGCGCCGCCATGGAGAATGGGCGGGCGGCGGCCGTGCTCGCCCGCGCGCCGACCTTCGACACCTTCGGGGTGATGACGCTGCTGTCGCTGTTCGCCATCCTGCTGCTGCCGCGCCAGTTCCACGTCGCCGTGGTCGAGAACAACAGCGAGAAGGAGATCCGGCGCGCGGCGTGGCTGTTTCCGCTCTATCTCGTGCTGATCAACCTGTTCGTGCTGCCGATCGCGATGGCCGGCCTCTTGACCTTCGATCCCGGCCGGGTCGACGGCGACATGTACGTGCTCGCCCTGCCGCTGGCCGCAGGATCGAACGTGCTCGCGCTGGTGGCCTTCGTGGGCGGCCTCTCCGCCGCAACCGCCATGGTGATCGTCGAGTCGGTCGCGCTCGCCATCATGGTGTCGAACGACATCGTGGTGCCGATGGTGCTCAAGCGCCGCGAGGATCCCGATGGCGACATCGGCCGCCTCTTGCTCACCGCGCGGCGGATCGCGATCTTCGCCATCCTGCTGCTCGCCTATTTCTATTACCGCTCCGCCGGCGACGCGCAGCTCGCCGCGATCGGCCTCCTGTCCTTCGCGGCGGTGGCGCAGCTCGCGCCCGCCTTCCTGGGCGGATTGATCTGGCGGCGCGCGACCGCGCGCGGCGCCATCGCGGGGTTGTCGATCGGCATCCTGGCCTGGGCCTACACGCTGCTCTTGCCGAGCGTCGCCGATGCCGGCCTGGTCGGCGCCGGCATCCTGGAGCACGGACCGTTCGGCCTCACAATGCTGCGGCCGCAGGCGCTGTTCGGGCTCACCCTGCCGCCGCTCGCGCACGGTGTCGCCTGGAGCCTCGCGCTCAACATCGTGGCCTATGTGGCGTTCTCGCTCGCCCGCGCGCCCGCGGCGATCGAGCGGCTGCAGGCCGACGTGTTCGTGCCGCGCGACCTCGCGCCGATCACGCCGAGCCTGTTGCTGCGGCGCTCCGCGGTCACGGTGGGCGAGTTGATCGCGACCGTCGCGCGCTACCTCGGCGAGGAACGCGCCCGCTCCGCCTTCGACAGCTTCGCGGCCAGCCGCCGGATCAGCCTCGCACCGGAGGCGCAGGCGGATTTCCAGCTGCTGCGCCATGCCGAGCATCTCATCGCGTCGGCGATCGGCGCCGCCTCCTCGCGGCTGGCGATGTCGCTGCTCCTGCGGCGGAGCACGGTGTCCACGAAGGCCGCCCTCAAGCTGCTCGACGATGCGAGCGCGGCGCTGCACTACAATCGCGAGATCCTGCAGACCGCGCTCGATCACGTGCGCCAGGGCATCGCGGTGTTCGACAAGGCGATGCATCTGGTGTGCTGGAACCGGCAGTTCGGCGACGTGCTGGGCGTGCCGCACGAGCTGGTGCGCATCGGCATCGGGCTCGACGAGCTGTTGCGCTTCAACGCCGAGAAGGGTGCGTTCGGGCCGGGCCGGGTGGATGCCCTGATCGAGGAGCGGCTCGCCGGCTATGCCGGCAGCGAGCCTTTCCTCGAGCGCTTTCCCGACCGCAGCCTGGTGATCGAGGTGCGCGCCAACCGCATGCCGGGCGGCAGCATCGTGATGACCTTCACCGACATCACGCCGAGCGTCGAGGCCGCCGAGGCGCTGGAGCGCCGCGTGCTCGAGCGCACCCAGGAGCTCAAGCGGCTCAACGACGAGCTCGCGCGCGCGAAGGCCGCGGCCGAGGAAGCCAACATCTCGAAGACGCGGTTTCTCGCCGCGGCGAGCCACGACATCCTGCAGCCGCTCAATGCGGCGCGGCTCTATGCGACGAGCCTGGTCGAGCAGAAGGCGAGCGGCGAGCCGGCCCGGCTCGCGGGCCACGTCGACGCCTCGCTCGAGGCGGTGGAGGAGATCATCGGCGCGCTGCTCGACATCTCCCGGCTCGATACCGGCGCGCTCACCCCCGACATCTCCAGCTTCCGGATCGACGACCTGTTGCGCCAGCTCGAGGTCGAATTCGCCCCGCTCGCGCGCGCGAAGGGCCTCGCGCTGGTCTTCGTCCCATCCTCGCTCACGGTGCGCTCCGACCGCCGGCTGCTGCGGCGGCTGCTGCAGAACCTGGTCTCGAACGCGGTCAAATACACCAACGAGGGCCGGGTGCTGATCGGCTGCCGCCGGTGCGGCCGGCAGGTGCGCATCGACGTCTACGACACCGGCATCGGAATCCCGAAATCGAAACAGCGGGCGGTCTTCGCCGAGTTCCACCGGCTCGAGCAGGGCGCCAGGGTGGCGCGCGGGCTCGGGCTCGGCCTGTCGATCGTCGAGCGCATCGGGCGCGTGCTCGACCACACGGTGGACATCGATTCCGCGGTCGCGCGCGGCTCGCATTTCTCCGTCATGGTCCCGCTCGCCCCGGCTGCCGTGCGGCCGCGCGAGGCCGGCGAGCCGGTCGCGGCCGACATGCGCGGGCTCGCCGGAATGGCGGTGCTGTGCATCGACAACGATGCGACGGTGCTCGACGGCATGGCGTCGCTGCTCGGCGGGTGGGGCTGCCGGGTGATCGCCGCGGCCGATCTCGCGACGGCCGTCCAGGCGCTGTGCGCCGAGACGACGCCTCCCGCGGGGCTCCTCGTCGACTATCATCTCGACGAGGGCGACGGCATCGCGGCGATCGTCGCGCTGCGCCGCGCCTTCCAGCCCGGCCTTCCCGCGATCCTGATCACCGCCGACCGAAGCGCTCCGGTGCGGGCCGCCGCGCAGGCGCAGGACATCCAGGTGCTGCACAAGCCGGTCAAGCCGGCGGCGCTGCGGGCGCTGCTCGCGCAATGGCGCATGCAGCGGGTCGCGGCGGAGTGAGGGAGCGACACCTTCGCAACAATGTGCTGCGTCATTGCCCGCGCAAGCGGGCAATCCAGTATTCACGACGGTGGGTGGGACGTCGGCGGCGCGCCAAAGATTCGCCGCGGCGTACTGGATCGTCCGCTTTCGGGGGCGATGACGGCGTCGGGTGTGGCTTCCCCCTCCCCGCCCTCCCCCGCACGCGGGGAGGGGGCGCGAGCGTCGTGCTCAGCGTCACGCGAGCGTTCTGCTCAAGCCCTCACTGCATGCTCGCGGCCTGCGGCCACTGGCCGATCTCGATCTTCGCGGCCGCGATCACCGCCTGGGTGCGGCTCTCCACCCCGAGCTTCTGCAGGATCGCGGAGACGTGCGCCTTCACGGTCGCCTCCGACACGCCGAGCTCGTAGGCGATCTGCTTGTTGAGGAGCCCCTCGGACAGCATCATCAGGACCCGCACCTGCTGCGGCGTGAGCGTCGCGAGGCGCGCGAGGAGCGCGGTCGTCTCCGCGTCGGCGGCGGCGCTGAGGTCAATGTCGGGCGGGGTCCACACCCCGCCGCGCAGTACGGTCGCGATCGCCTCGCGCATGGCTTCGACGCCGAGCGTCTTCGGAATGAAGCCGGAGGCGCCGAAATCCATGCAGCGGCGGATCACCGCCGGCTCGTCGTTGGCCGATACGATCACCACCGGCAGGCTCGGATACTGGGCGCGCAGATACATGAGGCCGGAGAAGCCGCGCACGCCCGGCATGGCGAGATCGAGCAGGATGACGTCGACCTCGTTCGCGCCTTCGAGAAGCTTCGCCACCTCGTCGAAGGTGCCGGCCTCGGCGATGTCGGCCCGCGCGAACAGCCCGGCGACCGCTTCGCGCAGGGCGCCGCGAAACAGCGGATGATCGTCGGCAATCAGCAGACGATAATGTGTGGGCTCGCTCAAGGACGCGTCCAATTCTGCCCAATCGCGGTGCACCGGACCGTTCTGCCGTTTCGCTCATCCTCCGGATACCGGCGCTTACCGGGAGGTTACCTGTTGTTAACCCTCGCGGTCCAGGCTTGTCACTCGACGACTCGCCGCAGCCACCGCTCAATGGCACGGCCTATGCACGGCAGTGAGTCGCGAGCCGCCGCCGGGGCGGCCACTTGGGGACAGCCGGCACGTGCGGGTACGCGGCCGGCCACGGGACAGGTCACGGCGGAGGGAAACCCGGATGATGCAGAGAGCATCCTATCGCACGGGAATCGGCCATACGACGATCGGCCACACGGCGATCGCCACTTGGGCGACGATGGCCGTGCAACTCGACCAGCGCCTGGGGGCAAGGCTCAAGCGCGCCATGATCGCCATGCTGGCGGCCTGGCTCGGCTACTTCGTCCTCATCAGCATGTCGGTGCGCACGCTCAACAAGATGACGGTGCCGCTGTTGAACATGCAGCTCGGCCTTTTTCTGGTGGCGCAGGGCACGGCGATCATCTTCTGCGCCGCCCTGATCCTGCTCGTTCCCCGCTTCCGCCACTGAGGCTATTGCGCGTTAGACTCTGATTGGCGCATGTCCTTATCGGCGAACCGGTGGCCACTTCGCCGGGACATGCGCTAGCCGCGCGCCGGCGCGCGGCGGCTGCCGATAAACTGCAGGATCACCTCGCGGCGATGCGGGCGCGCGCGGTGCTCGACCAGGTACACGCCCTGCCAGGTACCGAGCGCAAGCGCGCCAGCGATGACCGGGATGTGGAGCGAGACCCCCGTCAGCATGGTCTTCACGTGCGCCGGCATGTCGTCCGGCCCCTCGACGTCGTGCACCCATCCGGCGTCGTCCGGCGCGAGGCGGCGCAACGCCGTGACGAGATCGGTGCGCACGTCCGGATCGGCGTTCTCCTGGATGGTCAGCGAGGCGGAGGTGTGCCGCAGATAGAGCAAGACGGCGCCCTCCCCGGCGCCGCTCTCGGTCACGAAGCGCTTCACGTCGGACGTGATCTCGACAAGGCCCTCGCCGGGGGTATCGATCGCGAGCATCGCAGTCGCGATGACGGGCGCTTCCGTCGCCCGGATGGAGGATCGCATCGTCATCATCGGAGCCGCGCGCCTGCCGCGGTCAGTCCTTGCCCTTGAGGTCGCGTCCAAGGCCCTGCACCATGTCGACCAGGCGGCGCCACATCTTCTCCACCACCGCCATGGCGCGGTTGATGTCGGCATCGCTCGGCAACTTGAGCTCGCCACCCTCCACCGCAGGCGGCGGCAGCGCAACGACACCGCCCGGCAGCGGGAGCCCGTGGTCGAGCAACGTCTTCTTCAGGTTGGCGTTCTCGCCCTGCAGACGCGCAATCTCGGCATCGAGCGCCGTGCGGTCGTCCGGCACCGCGAGGCAGGACCAGCCGGATGTACGGCGGGCGCACAGCGACACCTCGCCGGTCTTGAGATCGAGCCGCAGATAGCCATCCGCGACCTGGTTGAACTGAAAGCGCCGCTCGTCGGTGTCGGCCGGCTGGGCATGGGCGGCCGAGACGAGTGCGGCGCTCGCGATCGTCGCCGCCACAAGGGTTCGGATCATCGAAGGCCTCCAATCTGGGCAGCGGGCTAGTGCGGCACTTGCGGCCGCGCCGCACGCGGGCGCTCGCCCGCCGGCCGGACCGCTAGGCTTAGCACCGCGCGCGCAAGGCGGAAACGGCGCCACGTGCGCACCCCCCGTCCAGGCTACTCCAAGCGGGCCGCGCGCCCTCGGGCGCCGGGCCCGCCCGGCCCCCCGGAGACACGCTCGTTTCGCAGCACGTTCAACAACTTATCTCGAAATTGACCATTCTTGACTCACCTCCCCCCTGTCAGTATGGTCCGCGCGGCCTTGAGGGGGGCGGAGCTTCGAGCTTGCTTTTCGCACCGCGGACGTCGGCATCATGAGCGACGACACGGGCATACAAAGCGATCCGAACCGCCGACCCTCCGACGAGGCTGACCTCTCGGCGAGGCTTCGGCATCTCGGCGACCGGCTCGACCACGTTCGGAAGAGCCAGCCCTCCGAACCATCCCCCGATGCCAGGCCTGTCGTCGATTCCTCGGCGATGGCGCGTGGCCTGCGGCTCTCTTCCGAGCTGGTGGGTGGCGTGCTGGTGGGTGGCGTGATCGGCTACGTGCTCGATTACTGGGTTCCGCCGCTCAAGCCGTGGGGGTTCATCGTGTTCGTTCTGCTCGGCTTCGTCGCCGGCATCATCAACGTGATGCGCGCGGCTGGAGTCCTGGCGGGTCCGGGCGATCGCGCGCGCTAGTGGCTGCGCGGCACCGGTTCATGAGGATGTTTGAGAAGGACCATTGCGGTCATGGCTGCTGCCGCCAATCCGATCGAGCAATTTGAGATCCACAACATCCTTCCGGTGGTGAAGATCGCCGGATACCAGATCTCGCTGACCAACTCGGCGCTCTACATGCTGCTCGCGGTCGTGCTGACGGCGGCGCTGATGCTCGGGACCACCGCGGGCCGGCGGCTGGTGCCGACGCGCATGCAGTCGGTCGCCGAGGTCCTCTACGAATTCATCGCCGACATGATCCGCAGCGCGGCGGGCGAGCACGGGCTCAAGTTCTTCCCGCTGGTGTTTTCGCTGTTCATGTTCGTCCTGTTCGGCAACCTCGTCGGGCTGATCCCCTACACCTTCTCGGTGACCAGCCAGATCGTCGTGACGGCCTCGCTCGCGCTGCTCGTGTTCTTCACGGTGATCATCCACGGCTTCTGGCAGCACGGCTTGCACTTCCTCAAGCTGTTCGCGCCGAGCGGCATTCCGGTCTACATCCTGCCGCTGATCGTGGTGATCGAGCTGCTCTCGTTCCTGGCCCGGCCGATCTCGCACAGCGTACGTCTGTTCGCCAACATCCTGGCCGGCCACATTACGCTCCAGCTGGTCGCGAGCTTCGTCACCATGATCGGGGCGATCGGCGTGATCGGCTGGCTGCCGGCAACGCTGCCGCTCGTGTTCACGGTCGCGCTCTACGCCCTCGAGCTTCTGGTCGCGTTCCTCCAGGCCTACGTGTTCGCGATTCTCACCTGCATCTATCTCAACGACTCCCTTCACCCCGCGCATTGACGGCGCGGTCCGACTTCACTCGATCCGTCTCACGCAAAGGAGCTTCATCATGGATCCCGTGGCAGCGAAATTCATTGGCGCCGGACTGGCGTGCATCGGCATGGGCGGCGCCGCGATCGGCGTGGCCAACGTGTTCGGCCAGTTCCTGGTCGGCGCGCTGCGCAATCCGTCGGCGGCCGGCGGCGAGCGCAACACCCTGTTCCTCGGCTTCGCCCTGTCGGAAGCGTTCGGCATCTTCTCGCTGCTGATCGCGCTTCTGCTGCTGTTCGTTCTCTAAGGGATGCGAGAGGCGGCAGGCGTTTTTCGCCTGCCCGCCATTCGGGAGTGACCGATGGCCGAAACAACCACCGCGCACACCGAGACCGCGCCAAAGGCGCCGTTTCCGCCGTTCGAAAGCGAGACCTTTCCGTCGCAGCTGTTCTGGCTCGCGATCTGCTTCATCGCGCTCTATCTCATCACGGCGCGACTGGTGCAGCCGCGGGTCGGCGGCATCATCGAAGCCCGCCGTAACCGGATCGCCCAGGATCTCGCCGAGGCGACCCGGCTCAAGCAGGACTCGGAAGCCGCGCTCGCGGCCTATGAGAAGGCGCTGGCCGACGCCCGCGCCCGCGCGCAGGCCATCGCCGGCGAAACCCGCGACCGGCTTCATGGCGAGGCCGAGCGCAACCGCAAGGTCCTGGACGAGCAACTCAACATCCGGCTGACCGAGGCGGAGCGGACCATCGAGGCGACCAAGCGGGCCGCGATGGCCAATGTGCGCGGCATCGCGATCGAAGCCGCGGGCGAGATCGTCAACCGGCTCGCGGGCGTGCGGCCCGCCGAGCCCGCCGTCGCGGCGGCCGTGGACGCCGTGCTCAAGCGCTGAAGACGGAGAGACGCCATGCACATCTTCGCCGAAGCCGAATTCTGGGTCGCCGTCGCCTTCGTGATCTTCATCGGCGTGCTGGTGAAGGCCGGCGCCCCGCGCGTGATCATCGGAGCGCTCGACGACCGCCAGGGCCGCATCAAGGCCGAGCTCGACGAGGCGCGGCGGGTGCGCGAGGAGGCACAGGCGCTGCTCGCCGAATATCAGCGCAAGCGCCAGGAGGCCGACCGGGAGGCCGATTCGATCATCGAGGCCGCCCGGGCGGAAGCCGAGCGCGCGGCCGCCGACGCGAAGACCAAGGCCGAGGAGTTCGTCACCCGCCGGACCAAGATGGCGGAGACCAAGATCGCGCAGGCAGAAGCCCAGGCGCTCGCCGAGGTGCGGGCGGCCGCCGCCGAGGCCGCCGTCGCGGCGGCGGAGCGGATCCTGAGCGACAGCACCAAGGGCAAGGTCGGCGACGACCTGATCGCCCGCGGCATCGAACAGCTCAAGACCAAGCTGAACTAGGCCGTGGACCCATTGGCGCGCAGCCACGGCCTGATTGACGCAAGCTGGACGAAGGCCAGGTCGTTGGCGGCAAGTTTGTCGTAGCGCGTCGCCACCCGACGACATTGCCTGATCTTATTGAAGACCCCGGTCGGCAGGGTCAGCTCTTATGGTACCCCATCGATGGCCGGGCGTCTGAACCCCATCGCCATCCACGCACGGACTAACTTCAGCATGAATTTTCCGGAGCGGCCTGAATAGTTGGCCATATCGTCAGGCAAAATCACGCCCTCGGGTCGTTCGGCAGTCACCATCCGCATGGTTGCGGGCGGGATATCGTTGGGAAGGCGGCCGCGATAGACCGTGAGCCAGTGACCCTTGGTGACGTCGAGGAACATGGCCGTGTTACAACAGCGGGCGTACATTCGCCTCGTCGGCGAACCCGGTCGTAGGCGTCGCTCCTCAAGAAGGTCCCCGCCCTGGACGCAGCGTACTCGATCCTTGCGATAGAGAACGTAGTCTGTGCCGCCATCCTCGGCCAAAACAGAATCGACACCGGGCGCTGCCTGATACCGGCGACCTGCCTCTTGGCAACTCGCGCAATAACACGCAATAACAAATGACTCGCAAAATTGGAGCCCCGACGATCTGGAGCTCGACTTTGCCGCAACGGCAATGTGCCGAGGTGCGCTCATTCATCATTTCGCCGGGCCGCTATTCCTGCTTGGGGATTCCGGCCGCCTGCACGAGCGCCTGATTGGCCGCGACATCCTCGCGGAAGAAGGTCTCGAACTCCGCCACGCTCATCGGCATTGGCTCCATGCCGATCTTGAGGAGGCGCTCCTGCACCGACGGGACCGCGAGCGCGCGCGTCACCTCGTCGTGCAGCTTCTCGATCACCGGCCGCGGCGTCTTCGCGGGGAGAAAGACCGGGCTGTAGAACGGGTAGATCGCGTCGGATGAGATGCCCGCCTCGATCAGGGTCGGCACCTCCGGGAGGAGCAAGGAGCGCTGCTTTGCGCTGACCGCAAGCGCCACGACCTTGCGGTCGCGAATGAAGTTGATCAGCGTCGCCAAGGGCCCGACCGTGAAGTCCACCCGGCCGGCAATCACCTCGGTGAAATACTCGCCACCCTTGAACGGGATGTGCTGCACGCGAAGCCCCGCGCTGGTGATCAGCCGCTCGGCGCCGAAGTGCGATGCGGAGCCGACTCCGGCGCTGCCGTAATTGAGCGCGCCGGGCCTCGCCTTGGCCTGGGCGATGAGATCGCCGAGATCCTTGAAGCGGCCCGGCACGGCCACGACCGCGAGCGGCTGCTGGCCGAACGGCACCACCGGCGCGAAGTCGTTCAGGGTGTCGAACGGGAGCCTGGCATAGAGCGCCGTGGCGGACGCCAGCGCGCCGTAGACCAGGATCGTATGGCCGTCCGGCGGAGCTTTGGCGACCACATTGGCGCCGATGACGCCGCCGGCGCCGGGCCGGTTCTCGATCACGAAGGTCTGTCCGAGACGGCGTCCCACCTCCTCGAACACTACGCGGGCGGTGATGTCGCTCGCGACGCCCGGGGGCAACGGGATCACCACGCTCACATTGCGCGTCGGCCAGTCCTGCGCACGCGCCGATGCCAGAGTGGCGAGCCCGAGCGAGATCGTCAGGATGATGTGTCGCAGCATCCGGTGGCCCCTTCGCCGGGACATGCGCTAGCGCACCGCGGCCTTGGGCTTGGGCGCGGCCTTGGCGGGCTTGCGCCGGGACTCCGGCGGCGCGCCTTCGGGATCGAATCCGACATAGATCACGTACTGGTCGAGCTCGTTGCCGGGCGGCATCGGGAAGCTCAGGTCTTCCTCGACATGAGTGAACGTGACATTGGACTGGCCGGCGGAGACCGAGACCGGCACAGAATAGAACTTGGTCCAGATCGTCTTCGGCTGGATGCCTTCGCGCACCAGCGCGAGCCGCACCGGCAGCGTGACGGTGCCGGGCTCGCCGGCGGGACCGAGGATGAGCCGTCCCTCCACGCCGACCTTCATGGAGACGTTGGGACCGTGCAGCACACAGCTGCGGGCCGAACGCAGGAAATTGGCCTGGTAGCGCACCGAGAGTGCGGCGGAGCCATTGTCCGGCCCCGACTGCGCGAAAGTCGAAGCGCCCTGCCGGATCTCGACGCCGGGGCAATCGATGTCCGCCGGCGAGGGAGCGCCCTCGGCCGCGGCGGTCGTGGTCGGCGGACCCGACATGGTCGGCGTGCCGAGGAGCAGGTTGCTGAACTTGTCGCTGAGCGAGGACGATGAGCCGGACGCGCTCGCCTGCGGGCCCGAGGAGCCGACGATGCCGGCCGACGAGCAGCCCGACAGCAAAGAAAGCGCCAACAGGGCTCCCAGGGCTCCTGGTCCGCCCGCCCACACACGTGTCTGGCCGAAAGGCTGCATTGTCCCCCTCCCTCCTTGCAGGACCTTATACCAGCCGAACCGTGGCAGCCCCAAGGCCGGAGTTCCGGCTTTCCCCCGGGCCGAACCTATTCCGGGTCGTCCTTGAGGCGGGCGAACAAGAGATGGTCCTGCCACGTGCCGTTGATGCACAGATACTGGCGCGCATAGCCCTCGCGGGCAAAGCCGCAGCGCTCGAGCAGGCGGATCGACGGGGTGTTGGTGGGGATGCAGGCCGCCTCGACGCGGTGCAGCCGCAACGTGCCGAAGGCGAAGGGCAGGACCGCCTTCACCGCCGCCGTCATGTGGCCGGAGCGCACATAGGGCTCGCCCATCCAGTAGCCGACGCTGCCGGCCTGCGCGACGCCGCGGCGGATGCTCGCCAGGGTGAGACCGCCGACCAGCACGTCGTCCTGACGGCGGAAGATGAAGAACGCATAGGACTGGTCGGTGCGCCAATCCTCGGCATAGCGCTTGAGGCGGCGCCGGAACGCGCCGCGGGTGAGATCGTCGGCCGGCCAGGACGGCTCCCAGGGCGTGAGGAACGCGCGGCTTGCGGCGCGCAGCTCCGCCCATTCCTCGAAGTCCGCCATCTGCGGCGGACGCAAGGTCACGCTGTGACCGTCGAGGCTGGGCGAGGTCTCGGCAAAGCCGACGGTGCGGAAGAACGCCATGCAACCGGTCTCGGTCTCTTGATCAATCTTCTTCTACATTATTGTTGGAGCACGAGCAGTTGTTCCGAACGCCATCGTCCTTTTGCGATCGCCCATTACGCGGCCGCCTTACGCACCAACCTTTCAGCAATGGCCGCGGCGCTTTCAAGGCCGGCGGGGCCGAGCGCAGCCACTGCGGGGCGGCCGCGCGCGATCAGGTCGCGACCGGCCGCGCGGGCGCTTTCGACCGTCACGGCGTCGATCTGGGCGACGATCTCCTCGATCGGCATCGGCCGGCCATAGATATGCATGTGCCGCGCGAGCTGCTCGGCGCGCGCGCTCGAGCTTTCGAGCGCCATCAAGAGCCCGGCCTTCATCTGCGCCTTGACGCGCGCCACTTCCGCCTCGTCGAGGTTGTCGACCGCCGATGCGATCTCGCCGACCACGACGCGCATCAGCTCGGGGGCGTCGGCGACGTCGGTGCCGGCATAGAGCCCGAACATGCCCGTGTCGGCATAGGGCGCATGGAAGGCATAGATCGAATAGCAGAGGCCGCGCAGCTCGCGCACCTCCTGGAACAGGCGGGATGACATGCCGCCGCCCAGCGCGTTGGCGAAGACCTGCAGGCTGTAGATCGTCGGATCGCGCTGCGCCACGCCTTCGAGCGCGAGCGCGATGTGGACCTGCTCGAGGTCGCGCGGCTCGACCCGCATGCCGCCGCGAAACTTGGCCGGCGCCGACACCGGCCCGGTCGGACCGCTGAAGCCGGCGAAGCGGCGCTCGGCCTCCTCGACGACGGCCTGATGATCGACCGCGCCGGCGGCGGCGACGACCATGGTGGGCGCGCGATAATGGCGGGAGAGATACGAGCGCAGCCGCTTGCCGTCGAACGAGCGCACGGTGGCGCGGGTGCCGAGGATCGAGCGGCCGACCGGCTGGTCCGCGAAGGCCGTCGCCTGCAGATATTCGAACACCAGATCGTCGGGAGCGTCCTCGACCGCGCCGATCTCCTGGACGATGACGTTCTTCTCGCGCGTCATCTCGTCGGGATCGAATGCGGGTTCGGTGAGGATGTCGGACAGCACATCGAGCGCGAGCGGCACGTCCGCCTTCATGGTGCGGGCGTAATAGGCGGTCACCTCGACGCCGGTCGCAGCGTTGAGCTCGCCGCCGACCGCCTCGATCTCCTCGGCGATCTGCCGGGCCGAGCGCCGCTTGGTGCCCTTGAATGCCATGTGCTCGAGGAAATGCGAAATCCCGTGCTCCTCGGGCTGCTCGTCGCGACTGCCGCAGCCGACCCACACGCCGAGCGACGCGGTTTCGAGATGCGGCATCGCGTCGGTGACGACGACAAGGCCGGACGGAAGGCGGGCGACCTCGACACTCATGCGGCTGCTCCTTCGCGTGCTGCGCGGCTGACTTCGAGAACAAAACGTTCGACTGCCGCCTGGTCGGGCGGCAGCACGGTGACACGCTCGGCGCGGCGGCCGAGATCGGCGAGCCGCTCCGGCAATGGCGGGCGGACCCCGCAGGCCGCCTCGACGGCATCGGGAAACTTGGCCGCATGCGCGGTCGACAGCACCACCATCGGGACCGCCGGATCGCGGCTCTCCTTCTCGGCGACCGCGATCGCGACGCCGGTATGCGGATCGATCGTCACGCCGGCCTCGTGCAGCGTGGTGCGGATCGCGGCGGCAGTCTCCGCCTCGCTGGCGCGCCCGGCGGTGAACAAAGCGCGCATCGCGGCGAGCGCTCCCGGGGCGACCGAAAAGCGGCGCGACTGGGCGAGCGAGGCCATGGCGGCGCGCACCGGCTTCGGATCGCGGCCATGCGCCTCGAACAGCAGGCGCTCGAAGTTGGAGGAGACCTGGATGTCCATCGACGGCGAGGCCGTCGCGACCACGTCGCGGACCTCGTAGCTTCCGGTCGCCAGCGTGCGCACCAGGATGTCGTTGACGTTGGTGGCGACGGACAACCGGTCGATGGGCAGGCCCATCTGCGCCGCCACATAGCCGGCGAAGACGTCGCCGAAGTTCCCGGTCGGGACCGTGAAGGCGATCTTGCGGTGGGGCGCGCCGAGCGCCACGCCGGCCACGAAATAGTAGACCACCTGGGCGGCGATGCGGGCGAAGTTGATCGAGTTGACGCCGGACAGCGCGACGCGGTCGCGGAAGGCGTGGTGGTTGAACATCGCCTTCACCAGCGCCTGGCAGTCGTCAAAGGTGCCGTCGATCGCGAGCGCGTGGACATTGGCATCCTCGACGCCCGTCATCATGCGCCGCTGCACCTCGGAGATGCGTCCGTTGGGGAAGAGCACCACCACATCGGCCTGCGTGCGGCCGCGGAAGGCCTCGACCGCCGCGCCCCCGGTATCGCCGGAGGTCGCGACCACAATCGTGGTGCGCTCGCCACGGCCCGCCAGCGCATGATCCATCAGCCGCGCGAGGATCTGCATCGCCAGATCCTTGAAGGCGAGCGTCGGGCCGTGAAAGAGCTCGAGGATGAAAGTGTTGGGGCAGATCTGCGTGAGCGGCGTCACTGCGGGATGACGAAAGGTGTCGTAGGCCTCGCGCACCATGCGCGCGAGATCGGAATCAGCGACAGCACCGGCCGCGAACGGCCGCATCACCTCGA
>Ga0075426_10001741_pt1 | contig 15501 bp, 14 predicted proteins | sample SoiMethybrSBSTD5_FD_75304 | JGI IMG/M metagenome (GOLD analysis project Ga0075426, IMG submission 75304) | Bulk soil microbial communities from a Populus tree surrounding site in Tennessee, USA - Soil MetaG P. TD hybrid SBSTD5 | ecosystem: Environmental > Terrestrial > Soil > Tree plantation... | reverse complement strand
CGACGGCGCGCGCTGGCTCCTCGCGCACGGCGCCGACCCGGACCCGGTGTTCGCGCCTAACGGAGAAACGCCGCTGCACGTCGTAGCGCGCCGCGGCAGCGTCGAGATGGCCGCCGAGCTCGTGCGGCGCGGCGCCGATCCGACGCGTCCGCGGCGCGATGGCCGCACGCCGTACGCGGTCGCGGCAACATCCGGCAATACCGCGGTAGCCGACTGGCTCGCCGCCAAGAGCGGCGCGCCCGACCTCTCCGAGCTCGATCGCTTCGTGGCGGCGTGCAGCCGGGGCGATCGCGCATCGGCGCAGGCGATGCTCGCCGCACACCCCGCGCTGCGCGAGGCGATCGGCGCCGAGCACTACGGCGCCCTCTATCGAGCAGCCGAGCGCGGCGATGCACGCGTGCTGGACACGATGCTGGCGTGCGGGTTCGATCCCAACCACGCCGACGACGAGATGGGCAAGACGGGACTGCACGCTGCGGCGATGAGCGGACAGCCCGATGCCGTTCGCGTCCTGCTCGCGCACGGCGCCTCGGTCGCGGCGCGCGACGCCGAATTTCACGGGACGCCGCTGGTGTGGGCGGCGGAAGGCCAGCGGTCGCAGAGCGGCAATGGGCACGACTTCGCAGCCGTTGGGCGGCTGCTGCTGGACGCGGGATCGCCCACCGAATGGGATCCTGGCGCCGAGCCGTCGGAAGGCATCCTCGAGATCATCCGGGCCTGGCGACGATCGGCGGCCACGCGTTAGGCGTTGACGCGGATGGTGCGCGGGGAAGGCAACAACCGGCGTAGCTCAGCGCGTCGTGTCGGCTCTCGCTGCCGGCGCCGGTGTCGCCATCGTCGCGGCGGGAAGGACGATGAGCTGGCCCCACATCATTGGCAGGTGTGACTGGATCGCGCACGTGAACGGCGAAATGCCGGCCTGCTTCGCTACGTAAGTTGCTTTGGTCGTCTGTTGCGCCGGAAGGGAGACGGCAAAGTCGGGCAGCACGAAGGAATGGACGTCGTCTTCGGGATTGATGAACACGAAGTGGATCGTGTCTCCTTCGACCACGGTCACCGTGGACGGAGAGAACGCATACACTTCCTTGCCGTCGAGGACGCCGCCCGTTGCAAAGTCTTTCGTTAGGAACGGGAGGACGCGTTGCTCCTCGCGCACCAGGAGTGGGACCGTCGTGATCGTTACGGTGCGTGCGCGCGGTACGTACGCATGTGCCGCGGCTCCCGGCGCACGGTGCGATCCACTGCACGCTGTGGCGGCGCCGACGAACGCGCCGAGGAGCAGCGTCTGCCAGAATGTCTGGTGCTCTCGCATCTGGATCATCCGGCCTGCAGCGCGGTTGTTGGATCGACGCGCGCCGCACGTCGCGCCGGCAACCAGCTCGCCACTATGGCTGCCCCGATGAGCACCAGGCCGGCCATGCCGAACACCGCCGGGTCGCGAGGCGATTCCTGGAACAACAGCGGCGCGATCCAGTGCGCGGCGGCAAGGCTCGCGCCGGCGCCGATCGCCAGGCCGAGGAGCGCGAAGCGGACGCTCTCGCCGACCACCAGCCGCGTGATGTCGGTCGCGCGGGCGCCGAGTGCGACGCGTACGCCCAACTCGTGCCTGCGTTGGGCAACGCCATAGGTGATCACGCTGTAGAGGCCTAACGCCGCCATGCCCACCGCGAGCGCGCCGAACGCCGAGAACGCCGCGGCACCGGCCGTCCAGGAGCGCTCCTGGTCGCCGATCACCTCCGACAACGGCCGCACCGTGACGTACGACGCGCCCGGCATTTCCGCTTGCAAGCGGCTCCGTAAGGCCGGCGCCAGTCGCGACACGTTGCGCCCACGAACGAACAGCCCCGTGTAGTCCGGCTTCATCTGCGCCGCCGGCAGATAATAAAAGTAGTTGCCGCGCTCGTCGCCCACGGTGTGCGTGTGCACGTCCTCCGCGATGCCGACCACGGTGGTGCAGGGCGCGTCCGCGGCCGCGAGTCTGACGCACTCGCCGATCGGATTCGCGCGCGGCCAGAGCGTCCGCGCCATCGACGCACCGACGATCATGACGCGCGCCGAGCGCGGGCCGTCCGACGCCAGGAACGGTCGGCCACGCAGGATGCGCGTGCCCATCGTGCTGAAGTAATCGGGGGATACACCGTTGAAATCGAACTCGCCGAGCCGGTCCACCGAGTCGATCCCGGCGACGAAGAGGGAGGTGGACATGATGCCTTCGAACGGCACCGTTTTCATGAAGCTCGCGTGCTCGACGCCCGGTACGCCTAACGACGCCGCGAGCAGGCGGTCGTTGAGCGCCGCGAGGTGCGCGCTGTCGAGCGCGACGCCGCGCATGTTGAGGTCCACCACCAACACCGGCTTCGCATCGTAGCCGAGCGGGACCTGTCGCACGTTGCGCAGGCTGCGGACGAACAACCCCGCTCCGACGAGCAGCAGCACCGACAACGCGCCCTGGGCAACCAGGAGGCCGCCGCGCAGGCGCGCATGTTGATCGGTGCCTTCACGCGCGCCCGCCTTGAGGTCTGCGGCGAGACTACGGCGACCGATCTGAAGCGCGGGCACGATGCCGGTGGCGATCCCGACGATGACGGCGATGCCGATGGCGAACATGGTGGTGCGCGGGTCGGTGAGGACCCGCGGCGCGACGTCGTCCGGCAGAAAGAGCCGCTGCATGGCCGCGCTCGTCCACGTCGCGCTCACGACGCCGGCCACGCCGGCGAGGGTGGCGAGCAGTACGCCCTCGAGGAGGAGTTGCGACGTGAGGCGGGCGCGGCTCACGCCTAACGCAATGCGGACGGCAATCTCTCGCCGGCACTGGAGCATGCGGGCCAGGAGCAGGTTGGCGACGTTGGCGCAGGCGATGAGCAGAACGATGAACGCCACGCCCGACAGCCACAGCGCGACGCGCGCGAAGCTCGACGCTTCGGGGCCGCGCTCGCTGAGAATGGACGCCACGACCGCGCGGGGCCGCAGCGACGCCATCGTCCATGGCCCGTTCGGCAGCTCGGTGTCGAGCTGATTCTGATAGCTGCGCCGGAGTGCGCTGGTCAGATCCGCTGTTGCCGCCGCGACATTCACGCCGCGCTTGCGGCGTACAATGGTCGAAATACCAATCGCATGATCATATGATGACCACCACGACGGGTTGCCGCGCATCGCGCCGAAGGCGCTCACTGGAATGAATGCGGCCGGTGGACGCTCGGGCCAGAGTCCCAGGAAGCCGGGCGGTGCCACGCCGATGACAGTGAAGCGGGTGGATCCGATCGCGATCGTCGATCCGATCACGTCGCGCCGCCCGCCGTACTGCGTCTTCCACACCGCGTTCGCGAGCACCGCCACCGGTGTCCCGACGGGCGGCGTGTCCTCGCCCTGCGTGAAATAGCGGCCTAACGCCGGCGGCGCGTCGAAGAACCCGAAGAAGCTCGCGGTGACGATGCCGATGGGGAGCTCGCGCGTAGCATCGCCCGTGCCGACGGGCATCGCGCGCTCTTCGACCGCCGCCATCAGCGAGAACGACGACGTCCACCGCGCGAGGTCCGTATAGCGCACGTATTGCCCGCTGCGCTCGGCCTCGATGCCTTCCGACGTGCGATAGAGGTACACCCGGTTCACCGTGCCCGGATCGATCAGCCGCGGCGGTGCGCGGAAGAGAATGCGATCGACGACCGCGAACATGGCCGCGTTGGCGCCCAGGCCTAACGCGAGCGTGACGACCACCGCGGCCGTGAAGCCGGGACTCTTGCGGAGGCTGCGCATCGTGTAGGCGGCGTCCTGGCGGAGCGCGTCGAGCCACCACCAGATCCATACCGAGCGCGCGTCTTCGCGACTCAGCGTCTCATTGCCCATGGCACGCCGTGCCGCGATGCGGGCCTGGTTTGACGTCCATCCGCGGGCGACCAGATCGCTTTCAACCATCTCGCGGTGAAACGCGAGCTCGTCTTCCAGCTCGCGGCCACGCGCGCGCGACCGCACCCAATGCGCGAGGCGACGGAACACCCGCATGCTCACCTCAGGCGTACCGCAACACGGCGTGAATGGCTCCGACGATGCGCTCGAACTCTTCGCGCTCACTCTCGAGCTGGCGCCGCCCGGCCGCCGTGAGCGTGTAGAACCGCGCTCGCCGATTGTTCTCGGACGCGCCCCACGCCGCCTTCACGTATCCGTCGAGCAGCAACCGCTGGAGGGCAGGGTAGAGGGAGCTCTCGCCCACCTGCAGCACATCCTTCGAGATTTCTTTCACACGCTGCGCGATCCCGTACCCGTGCATGGGCCCCCGCAGGAGCGTGCGCAGCACGATCAGATCCAACGTACCCGGCAGGAGCTCGGCGGCAGCCGCCATGTGCGTCCGTCCTTCCTATCGATGGACGATGGGAATGATCGCGTGACTCATCCGATTTGTCAATACCCATCGATAGACGATAGGAGCAGCAGACCCGGCCGGAGGGTGTCTCAGCCGAGCGCATCCCGGGCCCGCGCTTCCATTGCGGCGGGCTCGAGATCTTTTTTCCACGTGAGCAACACCCAGACGTGGCCGAAGGGATCGCGGACGCTCGCGGAGCTCGCACCATAGAACATGTCCGTGGGTGGCTGGACGAGCTCGCAGCCGGCGTCCACCGCGCGCTTCGTCATCGCGGCGTTGTCGTCGCTGAAGATGTGGAGGCCGGCCGTGCAGGAGCCGAGGGCCTTGGGTTCGTCGTAGAGCCGGTGGTCCGGGTCGCCAAGCATGATCACCGAGCCCGCGATGTCGAGCTCGGCGTGCAGAATCGTTCCGTTAGACTTGGCGATGCGAAAGAGCTCGGTGGCGCCGAAGGCGCGCCCGTAAAAGGCAATCGCTCGGGCAGCGCCATCGATGTAGATGTGGGGGACGATGGCGTCGCGGTACCGATCGGGTCGTCGTGTCATGACGAGCGGCCGCTGCACGTGCAGTGCCCCGCCGCGCAATTCGGTCCAGTGCGGCCCGGCGATTGCCGGTCGTACGGCTCTTCACCCCAGCGAAGGAGCACCCCGCATGCGCATCGGCATACTCGGTTCGGGTTTGATGGGAGCGAAGCTCGGTACCATGTTCGCCCGCACCGGCCACCAGGTGGTGTTCAGCTACTCGCGCGACGACCGCAAGCTCGACCGGCTGGCGCACGATGCCGGCCGCGCTGCGCGCGCGGGCACCCCTGCGGAAGCGGCTGACTCAGCGGATGCGGTGCTTCTCGCGGTGCACTGGTCGCGCGTGAACGACGTGCTCGAGAAGGCAGGCGATCTGTCCGGCAAAGTGGTCGTGACGTGCTCCCTTCCAATGAACGCCGATGACACGGCGCTCGCCGTTGGGCACACGTCGTCGGGCGCGGAGGAGTTGGCGAAGCGGGTGCCGAAGGCCCATGTCGTGTCGGCTTTTAGCACGGTGCCGAGTGAGGTCTTCTTCAGCGTGTTCAGGGCGAGGGCGAACAAGACGCGACCCAGCCTGGTGTACTGCGGAGACGACGCGCACGCGAAGAAAACGGCCGCGCGTCTCATTCGCGATGTGGGATTCGACCCGGTGGATGCCGGCCCGCTCCGGATTGCGCGGTACACGGAGCCGTTCACGCTGCTCGTGGCGCAACTCGCGTACGAGGGGCGGCGAGGGCCGGCGCTCGCCTACTGGTTGGAATGGCGGAAGGAGCTGTCGAGCTGAGGAGGTTCAGCCGAGATCGTTAGTGCGTCAAGCCACACGGTCCGGGGCGTCCCGTCGTTTCGCCGGCAGCGTGAGCGTAAACGTCGATCCCACGTCGAGCGTGCTCTCGGCCCGGATGTCTCCCTTCATCGCGCGGGCCAAATCGCGGCTGATCGCCAGGCCTAACCCGGCGCCCTCGGGTGCGCTGGTGAGCGTGCGGCCCACCTGGATGAACGGTTCGAACACCGCCTCGAGTTGATCGGCCGGAATACCGCAGCCGGTATCCGCCACGCGCAGCGCGATCTGGTCGGCGCCGAACGCGTCGCAGGAGACATCGACCGAACCGCCGCCGGCGGTGAACTTGACGGCGTTGGATACGAGATTCAGCACGATCTGTTCGGTCCTGATGCGATCCGCCCAGGCGACGATGTCGAGGCCACAGCCGCTCGCGCGCAGGTGCACGCCCTTGGATGTCGCCTGCGGCATCAGCATGCGTACGACGGCGTCGACCACCTCGTGCACCGGTACCGCCCCGATCTCGTACGTGAGCTGACCGGTTTCGACCCGGCTGAAGTTGAGGATGTCGTTGATGATGCCTAACAGGTGCTCCTGGCTCCGCTTGATGCGGCCTAACTGTTCCAGCTGCTGCTCCGTCACCGGGCCCGACAGGCCCATGAGCAGGAGCTCGGCGTAACCGCCGATGGCGTTGAGCGGCGTGCGCAGCTCGTGCGACATCGCGGCGAGGAATTCGCTCTTGGCGCGGTTGGCGGCGTCCGCGCGCCGTTGTGAGTCGCGCGCATCGCGCGTGCGCTTCTGGAGCTGCGCGGCCTGACGCCGAAGCTTCGCCGCGAGGTCTTGCAATTCGGCTTCGCGCACGGCTGCTTCCGCTACCTTCGCCTCTTCGGCCGCGACGCGACGCGCCTCCTCGAGCGCACGGTCCTGCAGCGCGCGCCGCTCGGTGAGGTCGCGCGTCACTTTCGTGAAGCCGACGAGCTGACCCTCTTCGTTTCGCAGCGAGGTGATCACCACGTTCGCCCAAAACCGGGTTCCGTCGCTTCGAACGCGCCATCCCTCCTCCTCGAATTTCCCCGTCGACGCGGCGATCTCGAGGTGATGCCTAGGTATTCCTGACGCGATGGCCTCCGGCGGATAGAACTTGTCGAACGACTGTCCGATGATCTCCGACGCCACATATCCCTTGATGCGCTCGGCCCCGGCATTCCAGGTCGTCACGCGGCCGGTCGGGTCGAGCATGTAGATCGCGTAGTCGCGCACGCCCTCGATGAGCAAGCGGAAGTTCTGCTCGCTCAGGCGTAGGGCTTCTTCGGCTTTGCGGCGTTCTGTCAAATCGCGCGTGATCTTCGCGAAGCCGAGCAGCTGGCCGTTCGCGTCGCGGAGCGCGGTGATGACCACGTTCGCCCAGAAGCGCGACCCATCCTTGCGGAGCCTCCAGCCCTCGTCCTCGAACCGACCGGTATTGGTAGCCGTGCGGAGCTCGAACTCGGGGAACCCTTCGGCCACGAGCTCCCGCGGATAGAAAATCGAGAAGTGTTTGCCGATCGCTTCTTCGGCCGTATAACCCTTGAACCGTTGGGCACCCGCGTTCCAACTGCGGATATAACCCTCTTTGTCGAGGGCGAAGATAGCGTAGTCCTGGACGCTCTCGACGAGACGCTGATAGAGCGCCGTATCCGATGCAGACGGCAGATGCGCCTCGGCGATCCGATCGCCGCGGACTTGATTGCCCGGGGCTTCGGATCGTTCTTCTGGTTCCTCCGGCGCAGAGTCGCGCCTTGGCTTCCTGGATCCAGCGCTATCCTTCATCGCCTGCCGATACCCCACCGATTACGGTCATTCGTGCCGAAATTTGGGGCCGGCACCGCTGCCGAGCGCCGCCGCAAGTCGCCGCAAGAATACGGCCATTTCCCCGGTTGGTCTACGACCCGAGCTCGACAAGTATGTGTTTGTCCGTGGCTATACCAGCCGCGGCATACGACGGGCTGAAGCAAGGGACGCGGAGCAACGGGTTCGCTACCTCGACCGTTGGGTCCGCGGCCCTCGCCCGCGTGTTCTCTTGCGTCCTCGTTGCCCGGCGGTAGGTTCCGAGGCGCGTCGCCGGCGACGAGCGTCGCGCACGACCGGCCGGTGCGCACTGGAGAGTGTTCGTTCGTGCGGCAACGCGCGAGGGCGTTCCCCGTTCGCATTCACCCGCCGCGAGGGCGTGTTGTCGGATCGAGGTATGGGAGGCGGAAGGCAAGCGACACCCCGACACCTGCGTGTAGCCGTGCGCGTCGCGGAGTGGTCGCGCGCGCAGCACGCGGTTGCGGTGCTGTTTCCGGCGGTCGTGGTCCTCGTGTTCGCCGGTCTGGTGTTCGCCGGCCTCCAGGAGCAGGTGCGGGGCCGAGCCGAGGTCGCGCACACCCACCAGGTGATCGAGCAGGTCGAGCGCGTGCTCGCGCGCCTAACGGACGCCGAAACCGGACAGCGCGGCTACCTGCTCACGGGGCGCGGCGATTATCTGGAGCCGTACCTGGCCGCAGAGCGCGATGCGACGAGGGCGCTCGACTCGCTACGCGCGTTGCTGGTCGGGCGTCCGAACCAGCTCGGCCGGGTCGATTCGCTGGCCGCGCGCACCGCCAAGAAATTCGCGGAGGTGGACAGCACCATCAGCATGGCCCGGGTCGGCCGGCGCGATTCGGCCATCGCGATCATCGACAGCGGCCGCGGCAAACGGTACATGGATGGCGCGCGCCTCGTGGCGGCCGAGCTGGAGCGCAGCGAGACGTCGCTCCTCGAGGAGCGCACGCACCGGGAGATGCGGCTCGCGGCGATCATCAAGGGGGTGCTGGTCGTCGGGACGATCTTGGCGGTGCTTGTGGCGCTCGTCGCGAACACCTTGTTGTCGCGCCACGCGGCCGCCCACGAGCGCCTAACGCGGGAGCTCGATGCGTCGAACGCCAGGCTCGAGGCGCAGGCGGCGGAGCTCGAGAGCCAGAATCAGCAGTTGCAGGAGCAAACCATCGAGATGGAGCAGCAGCAGCATCATCTCCAGGAGCAGGCCACGGAGCTCGAGATGCAATCGGAGGAGCTGGCCGCCGCCAACGAGGAAATGCATTCGGCGAACGCCGAGCTCGAGCGCGCGGTGCTCGACCTCGAGCAGGAGCGACAGATCGTGCAGACGGCGCGGCAAGCGGCCGAAACGGCGAGCGCCGCGAAGTCGGAGTTCCTGGCGATCATGAGCCACGAGCTGCGCACTCCGCTCAACGCGATCAGCGGCTACGTGGATCTACTGACGATGGAGCTGCGCGGTCCGGTCACCGATGCCCAACGGGAGGATCTGGCGCGCATCAAGAAGAGCGGGCAGCATCTGTTGTCGTTGATCAACGACATCCTGAACCTCGCGCGGATCGAGTCCGGCCGGCTCGACTTACAGTTAGGCGACGTCCGCATCGCCGACGCGATGGCGAACCTCGAAGCGCTCATGGCGCCGCAGATGCGCGCCAAGGGTCTCACGTACAGTGAAACGCGTCCGAGCAACGCCCTCACCGTGCATGCCGACGCGGACAAGCTGCAGCAGATCCTGCTCAACCTGCTGACCAACGCGTGCAAGTTCACGCCGAGCGGCGGGAGTGTGCAGGTGTCGTGCGACGAGGTGCCGCCGGGCGCGGGGCGCGTCACCCCGAACGGCCGGCGCATGGTGGCCGTGCGGGTGGCCGACACGGGCCGCGGGATTCCACAGGAGAAGCTGGCGAGCGTGTTCGAGCCGTTCGTGCAGGTGGACCGCCAGTCGACGCAGGGCAGCCAGCAGGGCGTCGGGTTAGGCTTGGCGATCAGCCGCCATCTGGCGCGGGCGATGGGCGGCGATCTGACGGTGGTGAGCGTGGTCGGCGTCGGCTCGACGTTCACGCTCGTGCTGCCGGTGACGGCACCGAAGGTCGCGGAGGAGGGTGGGGCGCGCGCCGGCGCCCGCTGAGGACGCCCGCATCGCCCCCTTGCACTTCTACAGGAGATCCGCTACCCTGTAGAAGCGCAAGGGGACACCTATGGACCGACTCGATCTCCCACAAGGCACGCTCGATCTCCTCATCCTGAAGGCGCTGTCGCTCCAGCCGCAGCACGGTTGGGCGATTTCCGAGCGCTTGCGGCAGGTCTCGCGCGCCATGCTCGACGTGCCGCAAGGCTCGCTCTACCCGGCGCTGCACCGCCTCGAGCGGCGCGGATGGATCAAGGCGAGCTGGGGGCCGTCGGACAACAACCGGCACGCCAAGTTCTACGAGCTGACGCGCGCCGGCCGCAAGCAACTCGGCGCCGAGGTGGATGCGTGGCAGAAGTTGACCACCGCGGTCTCGCTCGTGCTCGAAATGCAGTGACCCATGCTCGGCCGCCTCTTGAGTGAGCTGGCGCACCGGATGCGCGCCGTCCTGCGCCGCGACGCCGTCGAGCGGGAGCTCGACGCGGAGCTGCGCTTCCACCTCCGATTGAACGGCTACTTGGGGTACGGCGCCGTGTCGAAGTAGATCCCGAACGACTCGATCGCACCGCCGCGTACGGTAAACACCTCGGCCACGTCGCTCTCGAACGCCGGCCGTCCGTTAGGCGGCTCGAGCCGGTAGTGGGTAAGCGCGCACGCGCGCTCGCCGTCCACGAGCAGATCGCGCACCCGCACCTCGCGGATCATCCCGTAGAATCCGGCGGTTGCCTTCACGAACGCGTCGCGCCCGGGAATCTGCCGCACCGGGCTCGCGAAACTCGTGAATGTCGCCGTGGCCGAGAAGAGCGACGGCCAATCACCGCGGGCCTTCACAAAGTCGAAATACCGCTCGATAGTCTCACGCGTGGTCATCTTCTCGACTCCGTGCGCCGACCTCGCGCGATGGTCGGGTTCGTGTTGCGGGACGACATTCGGACCGCCGGCATCTTGAACCGGCGCTCCGACCGGATTACGGTGAGCATGGGAGGGAATAACCATGACAAACGAGGCCGGTAGGAGCAAGACCGAACGCGCAGTCCTCGCCGGGGGCTGTTTTTGGGGCGTGCAGCAGCTCATCCGCCGACAGCCGGGCGTCATCTCGACACGGGTCGGTTACAGCGGCGGCGACGTGCCCAACGCAACATACCGCAACCATGGGACGCACGCCGAAGCCGTCGAGATCATCTTCGACCCGAGCCAGACGAGCTTTCGCAAGCTGCTCGAGTTCTTTTTCCAGATCCACGACCCGACCACGCGCAACCGCCAGGGCAACGACATCGGGATGAGCTATCGCTCGGCGATCTTCTACACGACGCCGGAGCAGGAGCGCATCGCGCGCGACACCATCGCCGACGTCGACGCGTCGGGGCTCTGGCCGGGCAAGGTGGTCACGGAGGTCGTGCCGGCCGGTCCCTTCTGGGAAGCGGAGCCCGAGCACCAGGACTATCTGGAGCGCATCCCCAACGGGTACACGTGCCATTACGTGCGGCCGGGGTGGGTGCTGCCGAAGCGCGGCGAAAAAGTGGCATCCCCCGCCTAACGGGCGAGGCCAGACGCGCGTCGGGGTCTACAGCTCGTCTGGCGGATCCTGGCCCTGGGCGAGGACGACCGACAACCGCTGCAGAATGGCGGCCAAGTCCGGCTTCGTTTCCAGCACCGGCGCGCACGGATCCGCGCCCAGGCGCTCCATCCGCTCGAGCGCGTTTCGAATCGTGAACGTCTTCGGATCGAGGGTGTCGTTCACCTCCTCCCATTCGAGTGGCATCGACACCGTGGCCCCCGGCAGCGGCCGCACGCTGAATGGCGCGACGATCGTCTGCCCGTGCCGGTTCTGCAGATAGTCGAGGTACACCTTGTCGCCGCGCTTGGTCACGTGCCGGATGATGGTCGCGTAGGCGTGAGTCTCGCGCAGCACCACGCGCGCCAACAGCTCGCCTAACGTACGCGACTGGGCGTACGTCACCTGGCGGCCCAACGGCAGCATGATGTGCAGGCCTGTCTTGCCGGTGGTCTTCACGTAGCTCGGCAGGTCGATCGATTCGCAGAGGCGGCGGAGTACGATCGCCGTGCGCACCACGTCGGAGAACGGTGCCTCCTTGGGGTCGAGGTCGATGACGCACCAGTCGGGCTGCTCGAGCGAACCCACGCGGCTCGCCCAGATGTGCAGCGGAATGGAGCCGAGGTTGGCGATGTACAGCAGCGACTCTTCGTCATCGCACACGAAGTAGCGGATCTCGCGCTGCGTGTCTTCGCTCCAGATGGGAATCGTGCGAATCCAGCGCGGCGCGAACTCGGGCGCGTCTTTCTGATAGAACATCTTGCCGTCGATGCCATCGGGGTAGCGCGTCATCACGACGGGCCGGTTGCGCAGGTACGGGAGGAGCCACGGCGACACCGCGCGATAGTACTCGATCAAATCGCCCTTGGTGTATCGCTCGGTCGGCCAGTAGACCTTCTTGAGGTTGGAAAAGTTGAAGGTCTTTTCCTCTCGCTGCGGCGCAACGGGCGGCGGGCCCACCGCGGTGTTAGGCTCGTCGCTCGTCGTTACGCTGGTCGCCGCGCCGATGCTCGGCGCCGCACCCCATCCCTGACGGTCGCAGTCCTCGGGATCTTTGTCGGGTCTCAGGCGCAGGAACGCCGGATGACGCAGCACGCCATCGGGCGTCCATTCGCGGAAGCGCACCTCGCAGACGTACCTGGGCTCGACCCACGTCGTGGTTTTCGTTTCGGGAATGTCCTTGGACGGTCGCTGCTCGGCGCCGGGTTCGATTGCCGGTCCCGCGCAGGGCGGGTCGCGCCTCACGATGGGCTCGAGCATCGCGCCGATCTCGCCTAACAGAGTATCGTCGAAGCCCGTGCCCGCGCGGCCGGCGTACGTGAGCGTGCCGTTCACCATGTCGGCCAACTGCAACGCGCCGAAATGGCCGCGGCCGCCTTTGGGCGCGGTGTACCCGACGATCACGAAATCGCCCGTCTTTTCGGCTTTGATCTTGAGCCAGGCGTCGGTGCGTCCGCCGCGGTACTTCGCGTCGGCGCGCTTGGCGATCACGCCCTCCAGGCCCAGTGCCGCCACCTGCTCCAGAAAACGTTCGCCCTCGCGCTCGATGTGATCGAGCACGCGAACGGCGCCTAACTTGGGCATCGTCTCGGCGAGCAGGGCTTTGCGTTTGGTGAGCGGCAGCGACCGGAGATCGAAGTCGTCGAACGCCAGGAAGTCGAACACGTAAAACGTCGCCGGCAGCTCGACCGCCGCGCGCTTGATGTCGAGCTGCGACGTGAGCCGGCCCCGCTGCTGGAGGCGCGGGAAGCTCGGCTTGCCCTGCGGGTCGAGCACGACGACCTCGCCGTCCACGATGCAGCTGTCCAACGGAAGCGCCGCGATGGCGCGCGCGACTTCGGGAAACACCGCCGTGTAATCGTTGCCGTTGCGCGTGAGGAGCAGCGGCTCGCCGTGCTCCTTGCTCGCGATCAACCGGTACCCGTCGAGCTTGAGCTCGAAGATCCAGCCATCGCGCGTGAATATCGTGTCCGACGGCTCGGCGAGCATGACCTCGACTTTGTGCGGGTCGACGCGACCGCGTCTGGCCTCGGTGTCGTCGAGCTCCACGCGCACCGATTCGCCCTTCGTCTTGAGGCCGCCGGCCTTCACTTCTTCCACCGTTAGGCCGGACAACACCGACTCCTCCGGGAACTGGTCGCCGGGCGTCGCGACGTACGCGTCGCGCTCCTTGATGAGCAGCCAGTCGCGCTCGCTCTTCTTGATCTTCACCAGCGTCCACTTGCCGTGCAGCTTGTAGCCCTTGAGCTCGAACAGCAGCTTGCCTTTCTCGAGTCCCTCCCGCCAATCCTCGAGCGGTACCCATTCCCCGCGGTCCCAGACGATCACACCGCCTGCGCCATAGTTGCCCGCGGGGATGATCCCCTCGAAATCGCCGTACTCGAGCGGGTGATCCTCGACCTTGACCGCCAACCGTTTGTCGTTGCTGTCGTACGACGGACCCTTGGGTACCGCCCACGAGCGGAGGACACCGTCCATCTCGAGACGCAGGTCGAAATGCAGCTGTCGCGCCGCGTGCTTGTGCACCACGAACAGGTGCCCCGGTACCGGCGACACCGTCCCGAACGGCTCCGGCGTGCGATCCGTGGATCGCTTGGCGCGGTAGGTGCTGAGGTTGTCGGCTTGCGGCGGTACGTCGTCGGCACTTGCCATGTGCACCCTGGGCAACGGAACTTTCGGGGACGGCTACTCCCATTCCCCCTATTCTTTTGCTCTTATGCCTGCCCGTCCAATTGCGGCTGCCACGATCTCGTTCGGCCTGGTTTCGGTCCCGGTGAATTTGTATTCGTCGTCGGAATCCAAGGCTAGCGTCTCGTTCAATATGCTGCACAAGAAGTGCGGATCGCGGCTCAAGCAGCAGTACGTGTGCTCGAAGGACGGCGACATCGTGCCCCGCGACGAGACGGTGAAGGGCTACGAGTTCGCGAAGGATCAGTACGTGATTCTGTCGCCGGAAGAGCTCAAGGCGCTCGAGGAGAAGGCGACGGCCACCATCGATGTCGCGGAGTTCGTCCCGCTGTCCAAGGTGGACCGCGAGTATCTCGAGAAGGTGTATTACCTGGGTCCCGACAAAGGCGGCGACCGGGCGTACCGGCTGCTCGTCGCCGCGCTCCAGGACACGGGCCGCGCGGCGCTCGGCCAGTACGCGGCACGCGGGCAGCAGTACCTGGTGCTCCTGCGTCCGCTGAACGGCGTCCTGGTGATGGAGCAGCTGCACTACGCCGACGAAGTTAGGCCGACGACCGAAGTCACGGTTCCCGAAGGCGACGTGAAGCCGGCCGAGTTGGCCTTGGCGAAGCAGCTCATCGACCAGACGTCGACGGACGTGTTCGAGCCCACCAAATACAAGGACACGGTGCGGGAGCGCGTTCTCGAGACCATCGAACGAAAGGTCGCGGGCCAGGAGATCACGGCCGAGGCGGCGCCGGAGACGGGGGGCAAGATCATCGACCTCATGGAAGCGCTCAAGGCGAGTCTCGCGGCCGCCCCGGCGGAGGCGTCCGAGAAGCCGTCAAAGAAAGGGAGAAAGGCGTCGTGAGGGTGATCGCGGGGACGAGCGGGTACGCGTTCAAGGAATGGAAGGGCTCGTTCTACCCCGAGGATCTGAAGGACGACGGGATGCTCGGCTTCTACGCGGGGAAGTTTCCGAGCGTGGAGATCAACAACACGTTCTACCGGCTGCCGAAGGAGCACGTGCTACGGGAATGGGCGGCGCAGGTGCCGGACGCGTTCACGTTCGCGATCAAGGCGAGCCAGCGGATCACGCACCATGCGCGCCTCAAGCCGGAGTGTGCGAGCGCGGTGGAATTTCTGCTGTCGAACACGTCGGTGTTGGGCGGCCGGTTAGGCCCGGTGCTCTTCCAGTTGCCGCCCAACCTCAAGAAGGACGTTCCGCGTCTGCAGGCCTTCGTGGACAGGCTGCCGAGCGATCGCAAATTCACGATCGAGTTCCGGAACCCGACGTGGTTCGAGGACGACGTGTACGAGGTGCTGCGGGGTCGGGGGATCGCGATGTGCATCACGGAGCAGCCGGACTTCGCGTCGCCGGTGGTGGCGACGGCGCCGTGGGGGTATGCGCGGCTGCATCGGCTGGACTACGACGATGCTGCGTTAGGCAGCTGGGCGGCGAAGCTCGGCGCGCTGTCGTGGACCGAGGCGTACGTCTACTTCAAGCACGATGAAGGGACGGGCTCGGGGCCGCCGGCGGTGGAGGCGTTTCAGCGGTTCTTTGCGCGTTAGGCGAATGGCGCGTCGTCAGCTTGCTCGGCGAAGAAGCGTTTCACGTCCAGGACGAACGGATCGTCGCAACCCGCGGGCTGCCAGAATAGTTTGTCG
>Ga0075426_10001740_pt1 | contig 15502 bp, 20 predicted proteins | sample SoiMethybrSBSTD5_FD_75304 | JGI IMG/M metagenome (GOLD analysis project Ga0075426, IMG submission 75304) | Bulk soil microbial communities from a Populus tree surrounding site in Tennessee, USA - Soil MetaG P. TD hybrid SBSTD5 | ecosystem: Environmental > Terrestrial > Soil > Tree plantation... | reverse complement strand
GAAGATCCACCGCCAGCTCGCGACGGAGAGGATCAGGCCCCCGAGGACGATCCCCGCCACCGACCCGACCCCCCAGATGACCGTGTTGATGCCGAACGCCCGTCCGCGCTCGGACGACGGGAAGGCGTCGGAGAGGAGGGCGAACGAGTTCGCGACGAGGACCGCACCCCCGATCCCCTGCACGCCACGGAACAGGACGAGCTCGTAGCCGGACTGGGCGAGTCCGCAGAGGGCGCTCCCCACGACGAACAGGACGAACCCGGCGTTGTAGAGCCGCTTGCGACCCTTGAGGTCGGAGAGGCGGCCCAAGGAGAGCACGATCGCCGTGCCCATCAGGATGTAGACCATGATCACCCAGACCATGGTCACGAGGTTCGCCGCGAGGTCCCGGGCGATCTGGGGGAACGCGATGAGCAGGACCGTCCCGTCGAGGGCGCCCATGAGGCTCCCCATGCTCACGACGGCGAGGGCCTTCCACTTGTATTGCATCGAACCCGCGAACACGACCGGCGCGGCTCCGATAACCGTTGCCCCGGACGTGCGTCGGCGTCGCACGGGTCCGCGATCGCTCCGGACGGTTTCCCTCGATAGCCCCGGAGGTCGATGCGCATTAGTGCATGTCGATACTGCACACGTTGATTGTCGAATCGACGACGCGAACGTTCAAATACACGATGGGGACCCTCGCGTTCTCCAGCGGGGCGTCACGCGCCACCGCGGAGGAAACCGCGAATGAACCAGGGGACCAAGAGCCTGCAACGGTGGAGAAAGAAGAGCAAGCGCGGCGTATCGCCGATCATCGCGACGATCCTACTCGTCGCGATCACGGTGGTGCTCGCGGCGGTGCTCTACATCCTGATCTCGGGCCTCACGAAGGGGCCGGGGAACACACCGCTGGGAACGTCCCTCGCGGTGCAGAGCCCGACCGAGGCGCAGCCGTCCGCGGCGTCGCTGCACTTCTATAACTTCTCGATCCAGTCGGCCGGCGGCGGACTGCTCCTGAACAACCTGAACTTCCAGGTCCTGACCCCGACCGGCTCGATCGTCGTTACGACGGCCGCGGGATGGGCCCTGAACGTTCTCGGCATCACGGGCAGCGTTGTCGGAACCTACGCGATCACGTCCGCGACGCCCTCGTGGACCCTCGGCGGCACGGTGGCGGCCTCGAGCCAGCAGACCATCGCCCTGACGACCCCGGCGGCCGCGACGAGCAACCTGAGCGGCGACACCCTCATCATCGTGGGCGTCGGCACGTTCTCCGGCTCGATCTCGGTGAGCATCCCGTAGGGACGGAACGGAAGGAGCAGAATAGAAATGATCGGAACGCACAACAAGGGACGGAGCTGGCGGCGGAGACAGCAGCGCGGCGTATCGCCCATCATCGCGACGATCCTACTCGTCGCGATCACGGTGGTACTCGCGGCGGTGCTGTACATCCTGATCTCGGGCCTCACGAAGGGTCCGGGCAACACCCCGCTGGGAACCGCCCTCGCGGTCCAGACCCCGGTCGAGGCGCAGCCGTCCGCGGCGTCGCTGCACTTCTATAACTTCTCGATCCAGTCCGCCGGCGGCGGCCTGATCCTGAACAACCTGATCTTCCAGGTCGTCACCCCCGGTGGCACGATCGTCGTCACGACGGCGGCCGGCTGGGCGTTGAACGTCCTGGGGATCACGGGCAGCGTCATCGGGACCTACGCGATCACGGCGGCGACGCCGTCGTGGACGCTCGGCGGAACGGTCCTCGTGTCGAGCCAGCAGACCATCGCCCTGACGACCCCCGCCGCGGCGGCGTCGTCCCTCAGCGGTGACAAGCTGATCATCGTCGGCACGGGCACGTTCTCGGGCTCGATCTCGGTGAACATCCCGTAGGGCGAGCGATCGACCGCTCGGACCAACCCTTTCCTCTTCCCTTTTTCTTCGACCGATCCAAGGGCGGGCGCGCCCGCGCTGGGCCGGGTCGGTCTCGTCGGGCGGCTACGCGTCGTCGTCGTCGGGGTCGTCCCGCCGAGGGCGCTTCCGGCGCGCGCGCGCTGCGGCGCGGCGGCCCACGCTCGGGCGGGGCCGGCCCCGCGGAGCCGCGTCGTGGCGCCGGGACGATGCCGAACCCGCGTGGGTCTCGCTCGAGGGCTCCTCCTCCTCCTCGTCCCCCCGCTCTCGCCAGGTGCGGATCGGGTGGAGCCACCGATGGCGGTCGGAGGGGGTCTCGGCGTCCTCGTCGTCGTCCTCCTCCCCTTCCTCCTCGGCCTCCTCCTCGTCCTCGAGCTTTCGTCGCGGGTCCTCGACGCCCTCGGCGCGCAGGACGTAGTGGAGCCCCATCGCGGCGAGCACGAGGCCCACGAGGGTGAGGCCGAGGAACTCCCACGACTGGGAGGGGACCTCCTGGGCGTTCCCCTGGAGCAGCAGCTTGACGGAGCCGAACCACGGGACCATGCCGCGCGCGGCGCCGACGATCCAGCCGGGCTGGACGAGGTCCGAGAGGTGCGCGGTCTGGTCCGTGATCCCGCTGACGGGCGTGGTAGAGCTGTCGAAGTTGTTGTCGCCCATCGTCACGTAGCCGCTCGCGTGACCGATCGACCCGAGCGGGATCGCGACCGACGCGGACTGCCACCCGATGTTGTGGAGGGTCAGGACCCCGGTGAGTCCCACGGTCCCGCACCCCGACGGCGAGGAGCTCACGTCGTACACGGCGCCGGCGCTCGAGCCGCAGGGTAGGCCCGCGAGCGACGGGGCGTCAAACGAGCCGTTCGGGTTCCAGTCCAGGAAGATCAGCGCGCGATGGATGATCGGCGTCCCCGCGACGCCGCGCGGATTGTAGAGGAGGACGTCCCCGTACTCCCCGTACGTCGAGTAGCCGTTCTCGGACCCCGCGATGTACGTCGTCACCTGGCTCGACGCGATCCGCTGGGCGAGGACGAGGTCCCCGGTGTTGATGAGGCCGAGCTGGTCGGTCCCACCGTGCTGCATGCTGTTCGACTCGACGACGTAGACCGGGGGCCAGTTCTGGGTGAACGCCCACAACGAGACGAGGAGCAGGAGGATGATCGCCAGGGCGACCAACGGTTCGAAGTAAAAGGAGTCACGCGCGCGGAAGTAGACGCGCTCGTGCCGACGGTGGAAGAGTCCTCCGCCCTCCTCGTCGGCCTCCTCGTCCTCGTCGCCGGCCGACGCGCTCCACGACCGGACCGGACCTCGTCCCGAGCGACTCCGGCGCGGACGCGCGCGGGGGGACGGCTCCTCGTCGTCCTCGCCTTGCTCGTCGTCCGGCGCGTCGCGGGATCGTCGCGCGCGCATCCGAGGTCTCCCGGCGCGAAGCCCCTTAACCCTTCGGCTGGAGGGGCACGTTCGGGAACTCCCACACCCGGACCAGACCTCGGACGACCCCGAGGGAGGCGAGGAACAGCGGGACCAACGCGAGGTCCTGGCCGGGCCATGGGAACCCTGCGGCCTCCCCGCCCCAGAACACCGCGAAGGCGAACAATAGCGAGGTAGCGCCGAGCTTCAACGAGGGGACCTTGATCCGGCGGATGCGGTCGTGGACGAGCGCGGCAGCGACGACGAGCACCGCCCCTCCCGCGACCGACCCGACCAGGGCGGGGACCGGATGGCCCGCGGCGGCGAGGGCGAGGAGGACGATCACGGCCTCGATCGCCTCGACGGCGCCGACGGAGAAACCGCCCGCGAACAGCAGGGCCGCGCGCGCGGCCGGCGGGCGGGGGCCGGGTCCCTCGTGCTGGCGTCGGTACGCCCGCACGGTGCTGCGGAACAGGAAGACCCCGAACGCTGCGAGGACGATGGCCGACGACCAGAGCAGCACGCCGCGGGGCACCGCGGTCAGCGCCGCGCCGAGGGCGAGCGCAACGGCGGCGACGACCGCCGTACCGGCTATGGCGCCGTACGCTCCGTGCCGCACCGAGGCGTGGTCCGCCGAGAGGGCGAAGACGAGGGCGACGACCTCCGTCATCTCGACGATCGTGATCAGGAACGCAACGGCAAGCGCCGGCACGTAGAGGTCGAGCACGGCATTCGCCCCGAGGGCGGGAACCCTTTAACTCGTACGCCTGACGTGCCGCCACGGAGGCGGGCGACCGTGCGATCGATCGACATCTCGACGCCGATCTTCGGCGGGATGGCGGTGTTCCCGGGGGACTCCGAGGTTCGGGTTGTGCCGACGCACGCTCTCGACCGGGGCGACCCGTACAATCTCTCGGCGATCGCGATGGGGTCGCACGCGGGAACCCACGTCGACCCACCGGCCCATTTCCTCCCTGAAGGGGCGACGGCCGACGCCCTCGACCTCACCGCGCTCAACGGGCCGTGCTGGGTCCTAGGGGTCGACCCGGCCTCGTCCGACGTCCGGGCGTCCGACGTGGCTCGCGTCCCCGAAGGTACCGAGCGCGTGCTGTTCCGGACCTCGAACTCGGCCCGCTGGTCCGAGTCGGAGGCGTTCTTCGCGGACTACGTCGCCCTCGCGCCGAGCGCCGCCGATGCCCTCCTGGCCCGGTCGGTCCGACTCGTGGGGATCGACGCGCTCTCGATCGAGCGGGACCCGACGGAGCGGTTCCCCGTGCACCACGCGCTCCTCGGTGGCGGTGCGCTGATCCTCGAGGGCCTCCGGTTGGACCACGTGCCGGACGGTCGCTACGAGCTGAGGTGTCTTCCGCTGCGCCTCGCCCACGGGGACGGGGCGCCGGCGCGCGCGATCCTCCTCGCGACGGATTAGCAGCCGCCGCGCGGTTAGGTCGAACGCACGACTCGAGCCACGGGCCCTAGTCGCGCTGGTCGGGCGGCAGGAGGTCGGGGATCCCGTCGGTGATCGGATACTCCGCCGGGCACCGGGCGCAGCTGAGGTTCCCCTCGATGACCTCGTCGCCTTCCTGCCGGCTGATCGACAGCGTGAGGTCCCCCTTGCAGACGGGGCAGCAGAGGATCTCCATCAGGTCGGTCCTCATCGGTTGCCGCCCTCGACGATCCCGTAGCCGATCAAGCGCCACGCGTTGAGCCGCCGCGAGACCGCCACCCGGCTCCCCGGGAAGACGGTGACGGCCCGGCCGAGGTTGAGCTCGACGTCCTCGCCGCGGGCGCTCGTCACCTTGCCGGGAGCGACGGTCGTCCCGACGGTGATCGACAGCAGCTCGCCGGTCCGGACCTTTTCGACCTTGAGGTCCCCCTTCGACCCGAGCACGCGGTCGAGGAGCGTCACGCGGATGCGGACCTTCTGGGCGACGGCGGGGAGCGTACCGGCCGTACCGACGAGCCGGCCGGTGAGCCCGTCGCCCTTCGCGAGGGAGGGGTCGAGGCTCGTCCCGATCGCCGCCAGACCTCCGGGGTTGAGCTCCTCGAGCTCGTGGCCCCCCGAGACCAGCGCGGTGACCTTCGCCTGCAGGCTTTCGGCGCGTCCGTCGGTCCGCCCGGCGATGCCGGGTCGGATCTCGATCTCCTCCCCGAGCTTGAGCTGGCCCTGGACGAGCGAGCCGCCGAGGACGGCGCCGCGGAGGTCGCGCGGTCGCGTGCCGGGGCGATTGACGTCGAAGGACCGAGCGACGTAGAGCAGGGGCGGCTTCGTGGCGTCGCGGACCGGCGTCGGGATCGTTTCCTGGATCGCCCCGATCAGCGCGTCGATGTTCACCTTGTGGTTCGCGGAGACGGGGACGATGGGCGCCTCCTCGATCGGTGAGCCCTTCAGGAACTGGACGATCTCTTCCTGGTTCTTGATGGCCTCCTCGTTCGTGAGGAGGTCGATCTTGTTCTGGACCACGACGACCTTGCGGACGCCGATGATATCGAGGGCGTAGAGGTGCTCGCGCGTCTGGGGCTGGGGGCAGTGCTCGTTCGCCGCGACGAGCAGGAGCGCGCCGTCCATGATGGCGGCCCCGCTCAGCATCGTCGCCATCAGCGTCTCGTGGCCCGGGGCGTCGACGAACGAGACCGCGCGCAGCAGCTTGGTCGGACCGCCGCAGATCGGGCACTTGGGGTCGACGGTGTACCCGGTCGGCTTCGGGTGGTTCGGGCACTCGTAGAACGCGGCGTCGGCGTAGCCGAGCTTGATCGAGATGCCGCGCCGGAGCTCCTCGGAGTGCCGGTCGGTCCAATCCCCCGTGAGGGCCTGGGTCAGGGTCGTCTTGCCGTGGTCGACGTGGCCGACGAGCCCGATGTTGACCTCGGGTTGTTTCGGTACCTTCATGACGCGCCGAGCAGCTCCGAGAGCGGCTTGCTTCCCTTCTGCTCGACGATCAGGTTGATCTGGACCGTCTGCTCGCTCACCGCGCTCCCCCGGAACGTCCGTCGCTTGCGCATGCCGTGGCGCGGGGCGTGGAACCCGAACCCCTCGCCGACGAAGATGCGGACCTGCCGCGCCCCCGGGACCTCGGGGCGCATCGGGAAGCCGCTCTTGTCGGTCCCCCCGGTGATGCGGAACGTGTAGCCAGGGATGCCGAGCAGCTCGCCGCCGATGGACTCCCCGATCCGCTTCCCCAGGAAGCCGGCCGATTGAGGGTCCTGGACCGCGCGCGCGAACGACGTCGCCGCGTCGGAGATGACGAGCTTGAAATCGACCATGCGGGGTGGTGAACGCGGGCGCGCCAGCGAGACCCCGTTTAAATAGCTTGCCCGACGGACCTCGGGCGCGCCTCGCCCTCGGCGGCCGGGGCGGCCGCGACCGACCGTTCGGAGCGATTCTAATTAACCGTCCCGCCCCCCTTGCGGGAGCAGCGGACCGTGACCGGTTTCGGGGCCTCGGAAGCCGTCGCGGCGGCCGCGGTCGCTGCGCTCTGGGTCGGGTTCGGCTACGCGGCGTGGTCCGATTGGCGCACGCGGGAGGTTTCCGACCGCGTCTGGATCTACCTCGGCGTGGCCGGGCTGCTCCTCGGGGTGCTTCCGTTCCTCCTGTTCCCGGCCGCCGACGCCCTCGCCGCGGGTCGTGCGGGGCTCCTGCTCTGGCTGGTCGTCGGGGCGCTCGTCCTGGAGCACCTCGTCCCGTGGGACGTTGCGCTCGCTCGACGCCACCCGGGCTGGCCCGGACTCCTCGAGCTCGCCCTGTACGTGGGCGTGGGCGCGGCAGTGATCGGGACGGGCATCGAGTACGGCTTCGGCGCGTCGGGGGTGCCGTTCGTCGTGCTCGCCGTCTACGCGTCGGTCGTCTTTGCGCGCGTCCTCTTCGAGGTCCGCCTTCTCTACGGTGGCGCCGACGCGAAGGCGCTGATGGTCGCCGGGCTCGTCGTCCCGCTCTACCCGAACCCCTGGTTCGCGCCGCCCGGAGCGAGCGGCCTCCTGCTCGCCCTCTATCCGTTCGCGGTCACGCTGCTGATGAACGCGGCGGTCGCGTCGGCCGTCATTCCGATCGCCCTCGCCGTCCGCAACCTCCGTCGGGGCGACTTCGAGTTTCCGCGAGGGTTCGTGGCGTACCGACTCGACGTCCGGGAGCTTCCTGAGCGGTTCGTCTGGCTCAAGGACCCCACCCTCGACCCGGACGGGGCCGAGGAGGACGTCGAGACCGCCGAGGAAGACCGTCGTTGGCGCGAACGCCAGCGCGACGAACTGTTCCGGCAGGGCGTGTCGCGCGTCTGGGTGACGCCCCAGCTGCCGTTCGTGATCTTCCTCGCGATCGGAGCGGTCACCGCGATCCTAGTCGGCAACGTCGTCTTCGACCTCGCGGCATTGCTCTGAGCGCCGCCTCCTCGGCAAAGCTTTTCCCTCACACCCGGCCTTGGTTCCGATAGGATGGCGAAGGCGACCCGACCGTCGGCCCCGATCCGCGTGCTGATCGCGAAACCGGGCCTCGACGGGCACGACCGGGGCGCGAAGATCATCGCCCGCGCCCTACGGGACTCCGGCATGGAGGTCATCTACGCCGGCTTACGGCAGACGCCGGAGACGATCGTCGAGTCCGCGATCGAGGAGGACGTCGACCTGATCGGCCTCTCGTGCCTCTCCGGCGCCCACATGGCGCTGTTCCCGCGGGTCCTTAGGCTCCTCAAGCAGCGCAAGGTCGGGGACGTCCCGGTGTTCGCCGGCGGCATCATCCCCGACGAGGACGCGAAGGCCCTCCGCAAGATCGGGATCAAGGCCGTGTTCGGCCCGGGCTCCTCGCTCAAGGAGATCGTGACGACCGCGCAACGTCTGGCGCGCGCGGGCGCATGAGCACGAGCGAAAGGATGCCGGACGCCGCCCGGGGCGTCGTCGCCGGCGACCGTCGAGCGCTGGCGCGTCTGATCTCCGCCGTCGAGGACCGCGACCCGTCGGCGGTCCCCTCGCTCCGCGCGCTCTACGCCCGGACCGGACGCGCGCGCGTCATCGGCTTCACCGGCCCCCTCGGGGTCGGGAAGTCGTCGCTGATCAACGCGTTGCTCAAACCCCTGCGCGAGCGCGGCCTCAAGGTCGGCGTCGTCGCCGTGGACCCTTCGAGCCCGTTCTCGGGCGGTTCGGTCCTCGGCGACCGGATCCGGATCGAGCGGACCCCCGGCGACGAGGGCGTGTTCGTCCGGTCGATGGCGAGCCGCGGGCACACCGGGGGTGTGGCCGCCGCGACGCGCGAGGTCTGTCGCCTCTTCGACGCGTTCGGGATGGACGTTGTGCTCGTCGAGACCGTCGGCAGCGGGCAGGTCGACGTCGAGATCCGGGACGTGGCGTCGACGAGCGTCGTGATCCTGGTCCCCCACCTCGGCGACGAGGTGCAGTCGCTCAAGGCCGGCCTCTTCGAGATCGCCGACGTCTTCTGCGTGAACAAGTCCGACCTACCGGGCGCCGACGTCGCGGCGAAGGACCTCGGCGAGCTCGTCGGACTGAGCGGGGCGGCCGAGGGGTGGCGACCCGCGGTCGTCACGGCGTCGACGGCGAACGGCGACGGCCTCGAGCCGCTCTGGTCGGCGATCGAGGCGCACGAGGCGTACCTCGATGCCCACCATCTGCGGGCCGCGGGCGAGCGCGCCCGCTTGGGGCGGGAGATCGTCGGGATGGTGAGCGAGCGCGTCGGGCGCGAGCTCCGCGAGGCGCTGGACCGCGACCCCGATCTCGGGCACCTCCTCGACGAGGTCGTCGCCCGTCGATTGGACCCGCATTCGGCCGCCGACCGGCTCTACCGCGAGCGGCCGCGCTGAGCGGAGGACGCCGTTGGACCTCCTAGTGTGGCTCCTTCCGGTCGCCAGCCTCGCCCTCGTCGTCGCGGCGTACTTCGTGTTCGGTTCCTTCGCCTTCGGCGCCGGCTACCAGCCGGCTCCGCGGCGGGTCGTCACGTCGATGCTGGACCTCGCCAACGTGGCCCCCGACGACACCCTCGTCGACCTCGGGGCGGGCACCGGCGCCATCGTGTTCCGGGCGGCGCGGGAGCGGGGCGCGCACGCCGTGGCGGTCGAGATCGAGCCGATCCGGGTCGCGTACCTGCGCGCTCGCCGCCGCCTCGGTGCGGCCCACGAGCGGGTCGAGATCCGGTGGGGGAACCTGTTCGACCAGGACCTGCGGGGCGCAACGGTCGTCGCCGTCTTCCTCTGGCCGGACGCCATGCGGCGGCTGCGACCCGTCTTTGAGGAGCGGCTCGCACCGGGGACGCGCGTCGTCAGCCACTGGCACCCCGTGCCGGGGTGGACGGCCGACGCACACGACGCGGCGAACCGCGTCTATCTCTACCGGTGGAAAGGTGCCGCGGCCTAGCTGTGGAACCGGAACCAGACGAGCGCACCGACCGCCAGCACCAGCACGACGATCCCGACCCCGACGAGCCAGCCCGTGTTGTTCGACCGAGCGTCGCTCGCCGCCGTTCCCGCGTCCATCGATTTGGGTCGAGGGCGGCGGTTCTTATCTCGAATAGGTTCGAGCCGGCCCATCGATCCGACCGGGCGATATTCCCAGCGGGGTCGACGCCCGAGCCGACTAGGGGTGGTGCGTTCCGGGAATGCCGCCGCCAATCACACCGGCGATGCCGAGGTAGGCGATCGCTGCGCTGACGACGACGGCGATGACGAGAACGATTACGAGGAACGTCCACGGGCGGGCCACGGGCGCCGCGGGCGGGGAGCCGGTCACGCGACCCGGGACGCGGGGACCTTCATGAGCTCGATGCCCCTTCCGCCGGAAAGTTTAACCGCCCTACCTCGGTCCCGCCCCCGATGACGTGGAGTTCCACGCAGCGGTACCTCGCCGAATTCCTCGGAACGTTCGCCCTCCTATTGTTCGGAGGCGGGTCGGCCGTCTTCAGTCTCTCGCCGTTCCTCGTGGACCCGCTCTCCCGGGTGGTCCTCGTGTCGCTCTCCTTCGGGCTCGTCCTCCTCGGTCTCGCCTACGCGTTCGGCGACGTCTCGGGGGGCCACTTCAACCCGGCCGTGACCCTGTCCATGGCGCTCAGCCGTCGGATGCCGGCCCGCGACGTCGTGCCGTACCTCGTCGCCCAGGTGATCGGGGGGATCGTGGGCATCTCGGTCGTCGCGGGGATCGCCCACGGCGCGAGCGACGCGTGGACCACCGCGCAATCGGCCGGGTTCGGGTCCCAGTGCTACGCGAGCTCGTCGGCGCCGCTCGGGTGCGGCTTCTCGATGGCGTCGGTCTTCCTGATCGAGGTCGCGCTCACGTTCGTCTTCGTCCTCGTGATCCAGCTCGTGACCCGCCCGGAGGCGAGCGCCAAGAACCTCGCCCCGGTGGCGATTGGGATGACCCTCCTCGTCACGAACCTGGTCGCGATCCCGGTCGACGGCGCTTCGATCAACCCCGTGCGGAGCTTCGCCCCGGCCCTCGTGACGTCGCTCAGTTCGGGTCCCACCTGGCCGATCGGCGAGGTATGGCTGTTCTTCGTCGCTCCGATCCTGGGCGGCCTCCTCGCCTCGGTCGTCGAAATGTGGCTGCGGCCGAAGCCGTAGCGGGATCGAGCGAGGGGGCGATCGCCCCGACTACGGTTCCTTCGGCGCGGCCGGCTTCGCGTGGGTGTGCCCCCCCGCAGTGTCGTGGGCCGGTTCCTTCTTCTTCTCGTCGGCGCCCGCGGCGGCGGGTTTCTCTTTAGCGGGCTCCTTCGCGGTCGGCGTGACGTACTCCTCGATGATCTGGATCGACGCGGGCTTGAGGTGCTGGCGGAGCTGGTCGATCACCCGCGGCTTGGCGGCCGCCCACGCGAAGTCGAACTTCGATCGCTCGGGGAGGTGGAGGGTCACGACGTTCTGGTGGACCTCGACCTTGAAGTCGTCGCCGTGGCCGTACGTGAGGTCGACGAGGGCGCGCGCCTGCTCGACGGGGCCCGACACGCGGTCGACGACCTTGAACTTCCCGCGGACCTTGCGGCCGGCGTACGCGGGGTTGAAGTCGACGCGGACGCGCGCGGCGGTCAGGGTCACGACGCGGCCCCTTCGCCCCTTGATGGTGAGCACCGTCCCGAGGTCGAGCTCGGCGTCGTCGCGCCGCATCTCGGGCAGTCGGGAGATCTCGTGCATCGAGAACAGCTCGATCAGCTTCGGGTCCTTCTCCCCGAACGCCTCGGCCGGAGGGAACTCGCGCTCCCATTCCTCGCCGACCTTGGCCCCGACGAGCGCGTTCTCGACGCCGCCCGGAAAGTAGTCGCCGCCGATCAGGTGCGCGCGGGGGCCGAAGGTGTGGCCCTCGGGGACCTTGATCTCGGCCGCCTCGGCGGTCGCCTGACGGGTCGTGTCGATGAGGTCGGTCTTGCCGCCGCCTTCGGCCCACAGCTCGTAGTCGAGGAGGACGAGCTCCCCGCTCTTCGTGACGGCCCCCTCGCCGGCGCTGGTCATGGTCGCGGCGAGACGGACCGCCGCTTAACGTTTGTCGATAGAGGGCGGTGCGCCCACGCCGGTGGCGCTCCCTCCGCGCCCTCGCCACCCGAACTGGCGCCATCCCTGGAACGCGCCCCAGAGCGTCGCCCAGCGGCGGGGGATCTCGAACGCCTCGAACCGCAGTCCGGGGTACTTCGCGTCCTCCCGCAGACCGTGCACGGTGAGCCCGAGGGCGAGGAGGCCGAGCCCGCCGAGCCCGGCGATCGCGAGGAGCGCCCCGACCGTTCGGGTGGCGGGCAGGAGAAGGAGGACCGCGCCGACGACCGCGAGCAGCGGCAGTAGGACGTACGGGAGTACGCGGGCGACCGACGCCTCGTACGTGGTGCCCCGACGTCGCCAGACCACGTACCCTCCCTCGGCGTAGATCCGCTGCTTCCGCAGCAGCCCGAACGTCGTGAGGTCGGAGAAGTCGTGATCGACCCACGCGGCCGGGGCGTAGACGCCGCGCCACCCGGCGGCCAGCGCGCGCACCGCCACCTCCTGGTCCTCGCTCGCCGCGCGTCGGTAGAGCGTCGTATCGAGGAGCCCGACGTCGCGGAACACGCGCGCGCGCCACGCCGAGTTGCCCATCGGGAGCGCGTACGGTCGTAGCCGAGCGACCCGATCGTAGAACCGACGGAGGTACCCGTCGTAGTACCGCGCCCCGATCCCTCGCGCGGTCCCGACGAGCGCCGGGGTCGGACCCCCCGTGAACCCGACACGAGGGTCGTCGAACGGCCGGAGGATCTCGACGAGCCAGCCCGGCGGCGCGACCTCGTCGGCGTCGAGGAACGCCACGAACTCCCCGCTCGCGGCGAGGAGCGCGGCGTTCCGGCTCTCGGGGATGTTCCCCGGGGCGTCGAGGTGGCGCACTCGGGGGTCGCGCTGGTGGAACCGCTCCGCGATCACCCGCACCTCGTCCCCACGGCCGCCATCGTCGACGAGCACCTCGTCGGCGCGGCGGATCTGGCCGAGGAGGCTCTCGAGCGTGCGCGCGACGCGCGGGTCCTTCAGGACCGTGACGACGACCGTCACGCTCCCCGGGACGATCGGGCGGAAGGCGGTCGGCCCGTCGACCATGCTACGACCGTCGGTCCGCGAGGGCTCGCACCGTCCGATCGACGGCCTCCGTCGAGGTCCACCGCGGCGTCCACCCGAGCGCCGTGATCCGGTCGATCGCGAGGAGCTGCTGCGGGATGTCGCCGGTCCATCCGCGGTCTCCCCCCGTGTACTCGATCGTCGCGCGGCCGCCGGTAGCGGCGACGACCCGCTCGGCGATCTCGCGCACGCTCGTGCGGTCGCGCGTGCCCAGGTTGTACGCCTCGACCGGGCCCGCGCCGCGCTCGGCGGCGACCAGCATCGCGGCGACGCAGTCCTCGGTCGTGAGGTAGCTCTTCGATTGCCGACCGTCGCCGAGGACCTCGAGTCGATCCGGCGCGCGCTCGAGCTTTCGGAAGAAGTCGAAGATGACCCCGTGGGTCATGGCGGGACCGATGATGTTCGCGAACCGGAAGATCGTGCCGCGCATCCCGTAGCAGTGGGCGTAGGCGCTCACGAGCCCCTCCGACGCGAGCTTCGAGGCGCCGTAGAGCGACTGCGGCATCAGGGGGCCGTACGACTCGGGGGTGGGGAACTGCGTCGGAAACCCGTAGACGACGCTCGACGAGGAGAACAGGACGTGGGGCACGTCCGACCGGCGGGCCGCCTCGAGGACGTTGGCCGTTCCGATCGTCCCGTGCTCGAGGTCGAGGTTGGGCTCTTCCGTACCGCGTCGGATGTCGGGGTTCGCCGCCAGGTGCCATACCGACCCCGCGCCGGCCATGGCGGACTCGAACGTCGACCGGGTGCGGATGTCGGCGTCGACGACCGACAGGTGCGGCACGACTTCGGGGTCCGGGAGGTGCTCCCGGCGCCCGGAGGAGAAGTTGTCGACGACACGGACGGTCGCGCCGCGGTCTAACAGGGCACGGACCAGGATCGCGCCGATCGCTCCGGCCCCACCGGTGACGACGACCGGCCGGCCGAGGTCGAGCGCGGTCATCGAAGCGCGCCGACCACCGAGGCAAGCATATATAAGTGGAGGGTCGCGTACAAACTCGCGCGGCCCTGCGCGCGGCCGAAGCGATGCGTACCTACGTCCGGATGATGTTCCATTCTGAGGGGTCGGACCCTCAGGCGGTCGTGGCCGTGATGCGCTCGCTCGGGTTCGAGGAATCGATGGGGATGCACGACTTCGTCTATCGGTGGAAGGAAAAAGCGGCGTTCGACGACGTGATCCGCCTCGTGACGGAGATGCACCACCGCCTGAAGGGCCTCGACGTGCAGTACGAGCTCACGACGATCTCCTGAAGAAACCCCTTCGCAGCGCGCATGGCGAAAGAGGAGCTCGACCGTCTCGAACGCTCGCTCCTCATGCACCTCCTGAGCCACCGCGGCCAGCAGGTGCGGTTCGAGGCCGACCAGTGGACGACGGAGTTCGGGATCTTCCGCGCGTTCAGCCAGGAGGACTCGGGGACCCTCAAGGTCGCGCTTCGCTCCCTTGAAATGGGGCGGTACGTCTACCGCCGCGTCCAGTACGTCATCGGGTACAGCGAGCCGAAGCTCGTCTACTCCCTCACCCCGTCCGGCCACCGCAAGGCGGTGGACCTCGGACGCGAGACCAACGGCCAGGGTCCGGACGGACCCGCCCGGCCGTTCGGCTACGGCGCCGACGACGCGCCGGTCGCGTCGCCGAGCCCGTCGACGGACGCCTAGGGTGATGACCGTCCCCGTCCTCGAGGGGCCGCTCGTCCGCCTTCGGCCGCCCCGGCCGGCCGATCTGCTCACCCTCTTCGCGTGGTACAACGACCCCGAGACCGTCGCCCCGTTCGACCGGTTCAGCGTCGACCGGTTCGAGGATTTCGAAGCGGCCGTCCGGGACGCCCCGTCGGACCCGCGGTCCCTCGCCCCTCGGTTCGTCGTCGAGCGGAAAGCCGACCCGAGGATCCTCGGGTTCGTCGGACACTACCAGGCCCATCCGGTCCTCACCCTGACCGACGTCTGGTACGTGCTCGGCGAGCGCGCCGAGCGCGGGAAGGGCTACGGTCGCGAGGCGGTCGGGCTCCTCGTCGACTACCTGTTCCACGACCTCGACCTCGCGCGCGTGGGCGCCACGTGCGATACGTCGAACGAGCCATCGTACCGCCTGCTGGAGCGCCTCGGGTTCCGACGCGAAGGCATGCTCCGGGCCGCGCTGTTCCACCACAGCGCCTGGCACGACGTCGCCGTCTATGGGGTCACGCGGTCGGAGTGGGCGGCCCGCCCGCGGTCAGCGTGAAGGCGACCCGGACGTCGCCCCCGCCCATCGCTTGGGGCGCCGCGAGCCGATAGGAACCGACCTCGGACGTCGAACGGACGTGCGTCCCGCCGCACGGACACCGGTCCGCTTCCTCGATCTCCACGAGCCGCACCGGGTCGACGTGCGGCGGCAGCGGGACGAGGCCCGACCGGTCCCCGGGGGCCGCCTCGTAGGCCGCGCGCGGGATCATCCGGACGTTGACGGGGAGCGCGAGGTCGAGGTGCGCCCGGACGTCGGCGTCGACGTCCGCCCAGGCGACCGCGGCGGGCCACGGGCCCTCAACGTCGACGTGGCCGCCCGACGCCGACAGCGACGCGCGCCGGGTCCGACGGCCGCTCAGCACGAACACGCGCGCGCTCAGCAGGTGCTGAAAGGTGTGCGCGCGCATGTGCCGGTACCGACGCTCCCAATCGATCGTCCCGGT
>Ga0075426_10001739_pt1 | contig 15503 bp, 11 predicted proteins | sample SoiMethybrSBSTD5_FD_75304 | JGI IMG/M metagenome (GOLD analysis project Ga0075426, IMG submission 75304) | Bulk soil microbial communities from a Populus tree surrounding site in Tennessee, USA - Soil MetaG P. TD hybrid SBSTD5 | ecosystem: Environmental > Terrestrial > Soil > Tree plantation... | reverse complement strand
CTGGCGTTTCAACTTGTCGACGATTTGCTTGATTTTACGGCTTCGGCGGAGCAGCTCGGAAAACCGGTGCTGAGCGATTTGAAAGAAGGCAAAGTCACGTTGCCGTTGATTTATGCGATGGAGAACGGCCATCACGAAGCGCGCGATTTGGTGGCGCGCGTTTTGGAAGAAAAAGAATTTGTAAGTGTGAAGTCGGAGCGGCTGGTAGCTCTGGTGAACGAATCGGGCGCCCTGGATCGTACGCGAAGGCTGGCCCATGAATACGCGGCAAAAGCGAAAACGTGCATCAATGGGCAACGAGATTCGGAGTATGGGCGAGCGCTCTTGACGTTGCCGGATTTTATTCTCGAGCGCGAAAATTAGCCGCGCGACTTCTTCATGTTGCCCTTCAAGCTGGTCTATCACCCCAACTATGATTTGCATTTGGGGCCGCACGTTTTCCCTTCGCAGAAATTCCGATTGATACAACTGATGCTTTTGCGCGACGGAATCGCAGGGCCGGAGGATTTTGCTTTGCCGGAAGAAGCGACAGATCCGGATTTGTTGCGCGCACACACGGCCGAGTGGATCGGGAAATTGCGAAATGGGACTTTGACGGCGAGCGAAATCATGAAATTGGAAGTGCCGTACTCGCCGGAGCTGGCCAGAGCTTGTTGGTTGGCGGCGGGCGGGTCGATTCTCGCGGGACAACTGGCGTTGCGAGACGGATTCGGCTGCAACCTGGGCGGCGGATTTCATCACGCGTACGCCAATCATGGCGAAGGGTTTTGTGCGATCAACGATGTGGCCGTTGCGATCCGCAGATTGCAGGCGGACGGCGCGATTCGCAAAGCGATGGTCGTCGATACGGATGTGCATCACGGGAATGGAACGGCGCACATTTTCCGTGCTGACGACAGTGTGTTCACGATTTCGATTCATCAGCTGAACAACTATCCGGGACACAAGCCACCGTCGAATGTGGATTTGAACTTGGCCGATCGCGTCGAGGACGACGAATATCTGGAAACGCTGCTGCCTGCCGTGATGGAATCGCTGGAGAAATTCCAGCCCGACATTGTTTTTTATGTGGGCGGGGCGGACCCGTTTTGCGAAGACCAACTGGGCGGGCTGATGCTGACGAAGAAGGGGTTGAAGGAGCGAGACAAGCGAGTTTTTGAAGAAGCGCGGAAAAGGGGAGTGCCCCTGGCGACGACGCTCGCGGGCGGGTACGCGCGACAGGTCGAGGACACAGTGCGTATTCACGTGAATACGATCGTGGCGGCAAAAGAGGTGGCGCTGAGTCTGGCTGGTTAACCTCTCGCAAAGATCGCTCCCCTCGATTTCTCTCGGGGCAAGCGGGTAGAGAGCAAGCCATAATAATCACCCCCCCAGCCCGAAAGGGTACCTAGTCAAGTAACAGTACTAGAAAGGTATCAGCGTCCGGCCCGGCGAGTAGGCGGCGATAGCAGATGGCCGCCGGGGAGGGCGGCCATCTCGTGATGCTGCCTCGGACGGACCCCGAGGGATCCGGCCTGCCGCTTAACGGTCAAATCCACCCGCGCCGACGCGAACTTGGCTGCGCCGGAGCAGGTAGCAGTTGGCCGGTTAAGACTAATGAGCCACGGAGGGGCTAGAAGAGGTCCGTGGGCTTGGTATTGACGGTGATTCGCGTCGCGGCGATATTCCCAACGATGTGCGCGAGGAGGTTGAGCTGAGTGTCGTACTGGTCGATGGAGAAGCTTCCCGAGTAGGAGTTGCCGTCGGCCGAGAGCGTCACGTTTTCATGGATGTTGGCCACGCCTTGAAAGGAGCCGTCTGGATTGAAGCTGAGGGCAAAGTGATTGAGGGTGTATGTCGCAGGTCCCGTCTTGGCCCAAACGCCCAGACAGAAGCTGCCGATTACAGGCGGGCGCGACGAGTTGAGGATTTCAGTGTGATCGGAGTGCCATTGCGCGAAACCCATGTCGACCACGGCGCCGTCTGGAATCGGAGGAAGTTTGGTGCCTTCCGAAGTAAATTTCACGTGCCAGAAACCAACGATCGAGACAGAAGAATCGCCTTGTTCGTTCGATGACTGGAGGGACGGAGTCTTGGCCGAAGAGCGAAGCGGGACGGATCTGGACAACATGCTGCTGGCGTTGTTCATTGTGGAGTGGCCATCTCCAGCACCGGTACCACACTGAGCAGCCGCGTTGAATGCACCGAAACTGCCTGCGAGAAGCACAACACAAGAAACAGACAACTTACTAAGAATCGCTTTCATTGGAATTCCCCTTTCGGTCGGCAAAGGCCGGCGAGGCGGGAAACTAGCAGCGAGGTGCGGGGGCGGCAATGGAGGGGGAGTGAAGATTGGTAAAGGAATGGTGAAGGTGTAAGAGACTGAAAAGAAAGGCGTTGTATTGCGCGAAGAGCGAGGGGTAGTATACTGCGCGTTAAGTTGTCCCCTAGAAGTTCGGCCAGGTCAAACAATCTTGGACTCCAAACTCTTAAAATTCGGCGAGTTTTCGCTGGATTGCGCCCGCTATGAACTGCGGAAGGGCCAGTCTGTTCTGAAGCTGGAAAAGATTCCGATGGAGCTGCTGCTTCTGTTGGCAGAGAGCGAGGGGCGGCTGGTTTCGCGCGAAGAGATCGAGGAGAAGATTTGGGGGAAGGGAGTATTTGTAGACGCAGAGCACGGGATCAATACGGCGGTTCGGAAGGTGCGGCAAACGCTTGGAGACGATCCGGATGAGCCGAAATTTGTGCAGACGGTGCAGAAGAAGGGGTACCGGTTTGTGGCTGAAGTGCGAGCGCTTGCAGAGGGCGCGAACAAACCGGAAGCACCAACCGTTCTGACGGCAGCGACGGAAACGCTGACACTCGGTGTTGCAGGCGCGACGGCGACCCTTGGAGCGAAGCAAGCGGAAGAAGGAGCCGCTGATAAACCGAACGTCTCGAAGCAAAAATGGTGGGTCGCGGTGGCGGTGGCGATGGCGATTCTGGTGGCGTGGCCGGTGTGGAAGATTGTTGCGCCGAGGCGGACCCGGGCTGAGAAGGAACCGACGATTCGATCGATTGCAGTGTTGCCACTGGAAAACATTTCTGGAGATAAGGAGCAGGAATTTTTTGCCGACGGAATGACCGACGAGCTGACCACGATGCTGGCGAAATATCCATCGCTGCGCGTGATTTCTCGAACGTCCGTGATGCAGTACAAAGGGGTGCGGCGCCCGCTGCCCGAAATTGCGAAAGAGTTGGGGGTAGATGGAATTATCGAAGGGTCCGTGTCGCGAGGGAACGGGCGGGTTTTGGTCAGGGCGCAGCTGATTTACGCGCCGAAAGAAACGCATTTATGGGCGGAGAGTTACGACAGGGATGCGGGCGACATTCTATCCTTGCAGCAAGAACTGGCTCGAAATATCGCGGAGCGAGTGAATCGGGCAGCGTCAGCAGCGGGAGCTGCGACTGCGACGCCGCACGGAAGCTCGAACCAGTCTGCGCGGGATGCGTATTACCGGGGCAAATCTTTGTGGAGTTCAGGACAGTATCTGAGGAGCGTCGAGTTTTTTCGAGAGGCGATCCGGCTTGACCCCAATTATGCCGCAGCTTACGCAGGAATTGGGGATTCGTACACGGCGGCGGCGGTTTCCGGAACAATGCGACCTCTGGACGCGATGCCAAAGGCAAGGGAAGCGGTCCGGAAAGGATTGGAGCTGGATGACGACGCCGCGGAAGTACATCACACCTACGCGGCAGTGAAACTATTCTTCGATTGGGATTGGAATTCGGCGGAACGGGAAATGGAGCGGGCTCTAAGCCTAAATCCCGGAATTGCGGAAGCGCATCATTTGCATTCATACATACTGGAGGCGGCGAACCGTACAGAGGAAGCCCTGAAAGAGGACAAACTTTGCGTCGAGCTAGATCCGTTCGGCCGGTCGTGGTCGTATCCGTTCGCACTGTACCGAAACGGGAGATTCGACGAAGCTATCGCGGAGTTTCAACAACGGGCGGAAATCGTGCCGAGCCGCGGGTTCGAGCATGAATTGACGGGACTCGCTTATGCATATAAGGGAGACGGAGCAAAAGCGGCTGCGGAGTGGGAGCAGAGATTCGTAGTGGATGGCCAGCCAGAAATTGCGTCGAAGATAGAGGAGGCTTTTCGATCCGGCGGCATCGCCGCGGTATGGGAACTAAAATACAAGCTCGTCAAAGAGGCTGCGAAGACACAGTACGTTTCGCAGTTGGATCTGGCCGATGCGGCTTCGAGCGCAGGACACAAGGCGGAAGCTCTGACGTATCTGGAGAAGGCATACGAAGAGCATCAGCCGTTGATGGTGAGAATGCTACACAATCCGGAGCTCGGCCCATTGAGAGAAGAGCCGAGATTTAAGGCAATCGTGAAGAAGATGGGATTGCCAGGAGCGGAGTAGGAAAGGGACCGAAAACAAGCGTCCGCCTATGTCCCGGTCGCTGGTTCGCTCGGCTTGGCGTGTAGGCAGGCTCCCCGATTGAAGGCGTCACAGGGCGTGGCCAGTCGGAAAGATGGTTGCCCCGGTGGGCGAGGAGCAGGCAGCAGCAGATTCCGTTATTGTCGAAGTCGCTTCCACGCGGCCAGAATCAATGTGCCTCCTGCGAGTAGCGTTAGAGTCGCTGGCTCTGGCGTCGCTGTGGATGGCGGGCCGCCGAGATCATTCGTCAAAGAAACGTCAAGAAAGCCGTCGCCCGTGACGTTGTCAATGCGCGTCAAGTCTAACGAGCCAAACATGCCGAAGATATCGGCCGAGACGGTGCCGTTTTCGTGGGCGCGAATGCTGGGCAACGTAACATTGGTCAACAGGTTGGCCACGGGCGTACCGTTCGCATCCAGCAGATAAACGAAGTCTGCGTTGGCGTCCGGAGTTGAACCGGTATTCGGCGTAGAGACCATGCGAATGACACCGTTGAAAGTGCCCGTCTGCCCGGTTGCCAAGTCCTTCGCAACGATGCTGAATCCGAAATCGGCATTCCCGGTCCAGAGGCCATTGGTGAAGGTAAGCGTGCCGAGCTTGAACTCGGAACTGGGGTCTAGGTTGGCGAGGGGCGCGGAGCTAAAAGATCAAGTTGTTTGGCGCAAGGGAGTCCACTCGGAACTGCAATTGATTGATCGTGTCCTGCGTTGGGTTTGTGCCGAACGTAACATTGGCAATTCCCTGTGTGACGTTGCAACCGACGTCCGGGCAGGTGGCGGGAACCTTGCGGACAACTGGCGCCTTGTTGACCCCTTCCACCAAGCTGTCGGTAGCGGCACTAATGTGGAAAATCCGGGAAGGTTCTGCGGTCGGCGCGAAAAACTCACCGACACCAGCGGCGGTGTTAGTTACTGCGGTAGTAGAGTAAGTAAAGCAGCAACGAAGCAGGAGTTCTTAAAAATATCGGCGGACGATTGGCCTCTATTGAGAAGAAGAGCCAGCCGAAGAAGCGAGGGCGCGGCGGACGGCCGTGGAGAGGTCGTTGGTGAAGGCGGAGTCGCCGAAGCCCTCGGAACGGTAGGCGATTTTGCCGGAGCGGTCGAGGACGATGACGGTGGGAAAAGCGTCGATGCGGAAGAAGGTGTCGAGGCCATCCGCGAAGACGGTGGTGGTGCGAGGTTTGACTTCGTCGAGATAGGGAGCGACGAGGGATTCGTCGTCATCGCAATCGGCGGCGAGGAAGAGGACGTTTTCATTGCCGGAAAATTCGGCAGCGACTTTTTCGTAGAGCGGTTCGAGCGCGCGGCAAGGGCCACACCAGGTGGCCCAAAAATTCACGACTAAAACTTTTCCTTTTTGCGTGGAGAGCGGGAAATCGGTGCCGACAGGAGCTTTACGGAGCATGTAGTCGAAAGCTTCTTTGGCGGAGGCGTTGCGTTTGGGCTTCGGCGCGGCGGCGGTGGCGGAGACTTCGTCGAACTTGGCGAGAAGGAAATCGCCGAGGCCAACGTCGGAGCCGTGGGAGAGGCGCCAGGCGTTGCCGAGTTTTTGGCGGAGTTCGCGGCGATGGTCGATTTTGCCGGTGGGGTCGGCGAGGGAGAAGGCACGAGCGTATTGCGAGACGGCAACGGAATAATTTTTGTCGAGTTCGGCGAGTTCGCCTAGTTTTTCAGCGGCGGCAGAATTTGGCACGAGGGCGTAACTGGCTTCGGCGTCTTTGCGGGCAGCGGCGCTGTCGCGGAGCTTGGATTCGAGACGAGCGCGCAGAAGAAGGAGCGAAGATTCATCACGTTTTTTTTCGGTGGTCCATTCTTCCGGCGATACGCGGGGAGATTTTTCGCTGTCGGAGGAATTCTTGACGTATTCGATGACGCGGGTGGAGTAGTTGAGGGCGCGATGGAGGGCCGCTTCGTCACCAGTTTTTTCGAGGAGTTGAATGGCGAGAAGCGTGATGGACATATCTTCGGGAGTGAGAGAGACGATGCGTTCGGCGTAAGAGGCGGCTTTGGGAGTATCGCGGAGCTGGAGGCAGGCTTCGACGAGGGCGCGGAAGATTTGCGGGCGTTCAGGGGCTTGCGGATATTTCTGCAGATAGATTTCGAGATTGCGGACGAGGGCGGCGCGGTCGTTACCGGCGGCTTCGATGGTTTGTTGGAGCTCGTCGGAGGGGGAGAGTTGTTTTTGGGCGGATTGGGCGGAGGCGGATTTTTTTGGGGGAGCGGATGAGTTTTGCGGCGCCGTTTGGGCGAAGAGAGGGGGGGCTACGAGAAAGCAGATCCCGGCGGTGCAGACACGGAGCATGAGAGGATTCTATACGAGTGTGCGCGAAATGCGGCGGTTTGCAGAGAGCTTGCTCAACACCATCATATTCAACTGAAAATTCGTCGGAGGGCTTTGAGCTGAGGTCCTTCGCACATCTTCGTGGATGTGCTCAGGATGACAAGTAACAGCACAATTGTGCTCCGTGGCGAAAGATTGTGCCGAGCGACGCCGGAGGCTAAAGCTCCCGGGCACAGGGTGGTTGCCGAGTGGGCCGACTGGGGAAGTTCGATTGGCCGCCTTACGAAGAGGCACGATATATCGTGCCCCTACGCTATTCAAGATCGTGCCAACGAGACGACGCGAAAAACGACCGCGTGTTGCGAAGGATCAGGAGGCGGGTTGGACGCGGATGCCGCCGGAGACGGTGCGGACTTCGACGCGACCGCCGGGAGTGCCGACATGGGCGCGAAGAGAATGCTTGTCCTGGTCTTCGATGACGATGGGAAGATCGGCGCGAATTTCACCGGAGACGGCTTCGGCGGAGAGATGGAAGCCGGCATCTTTCGGAACGGAAACCTCGACGCTGCCGGAAGCGGTTCTGAGATGCCAATAGGAATTGCCGGAGGGATTGCCGGTGACTTTGATTTCGCCGGAAGCGCTGCTGGCCTTCACGTCGTTATTGGCGCCCACAACGGTGACGGAGCCGTTGGCGGTTTCGGCTTCGACGCGGCCGCCTGGGGCGGTGATGTTGATGGAGCCGGAAATAGCGTGAGCGCGGAGATCGCCTCTAATGGAATTGATTTCGATGCTCCCGCTTGCCGCGGTAATGCGCGCGTCGTCGCCGAGATTGCCGGCATGAATGGAGCCGCTGGCGGACCGGATGGTGACAGAGCGGTCTACGCCGTCAACGCGAACGCTGCCGGAGGCGGAATCGAGATTAACGGGGCCGCGGACATTTTGAATTTCTTGGGAGCCGCTGGCGGCGGAAACGCTGACTTCGGTTTCACGCGGGACTTCGATGGTGTAAGCGATGGAAGTGTTGCGAAAACCATTGGCGGATTTTCCAATGCGAATGATGCCTGCGTGTTGCTCGATGGGCGGGGAGCTGACGACTTTGTCGAGTTCGTCCTTGGCGCTGCCCAGGAAGGAGCCAGCACTGACATCGCCGTGAATGTGAACCTTGTTGTCGGTGGCGGTGCCCTTGATGCGGACAGCGCCGGAGGCGGTGGCAAGTTCGAGGCGGAGAGGGCCGGAGACATCGAGCGTGCGGTCAAATGAGCCGTGTTCCGTGGGGCCGAAACCGCAGGCGGCGAGGGAGGCCGATGCGGCGAGAAACGTCGATAGATAAAGGGTGCGGGCGTTCATCGGTCCTCCAGCCAAGAATACGCGTTTTGGGCTGTCATGAATAGATACGGAAATTGGGAGGGGAATGTTCCGGGGGGAGGGCGGTGTGGCGCCTCGTGGTCGAGTTGGGTGGCAGGGCTTACGTTGAGGGCCTTCGGGCATCTTCTTGGATGCCCTCAGGATGACAAATCGTGCTGCGGTGCGGCGTGGCGTTGAGCAACGGGAGAGGTGCGCTAAAGCGCACGGTACGCCGACGATGATGCCCGCAACGCACGCTGAAGCGTACGCCACCACGACGCGCGGTGAAGCATAGACTACAACGACGCACGCTGAAGCGTACGCTACAGGGCTGCGTTGAGGGAGCCTTGGCGGTAGCCTTCGAGGTCGAGGGAGACGTAGAGAAAGCCGGCGGCTTTGAGGCGGGAGTTGATGGCGGCGGCCATTTCGGGCGTCAAGGCGTGTGGGAGTTCGTCGGGCGCGATTTCGACGCGGGCGAGTTTGTCGTGAAGGCGGACACGAAATTGGCGGAAGCCGAGGTCGCGAAGGGCGGCTTCGGCGCGGTCGATCAGAGCGAGGCGCTCGGGCGTGACTTCGGTGCCGTAGGGGAGGCGCGAGGCGAGGCAGGCGGAGGCAGGGCGATCCCACGTGGGGAGATTGGCGCAGCGAGAGAGTTCGCGGATTTCGGATTTGTGGAGGCGAACGTCGAGCAGCGGGGTCAGGACGTGATGCTCGGTGGCGGCTTTGTGGCCGGGGCGGAAGTCGAGCGTGTCGTCGGCGTTGACACCGTAGGCGATGGCGGAAAAATTTTGTGCGGCAGCGAGTTCGTCGAGAACGCGGAACAGTTCATCTTTGCAGAAGTAGCAGCGGTCGCCGGCGTTGGCGCGGTAAGAGGCGTTTTCCATTTCGTGAGTTTCGACGAATTGGTGGCGGATGGAGAATTGTTGGAGGAAGGAAGTGAGTTGTTCGCGGTCGTAGGCGGAGTAGGAAGGAGAAATTGCGGTGACGGCGAGAGCGCGTTCGCCGAGGGCATGATGGGTGGCCCAGGCGAGATAGGCGGAGTCGGCTCCGCCGGAGAGCGCGACGATGAGGGAAGGGAGTTTGGCGAGGTTGGCGAGGAGTTGAGTTTGCTTCTGCTCGCTCGAAAGAGAAGTGGATTCGTCGAGACGGATTTGGATTACGGAGCTCACAGGAAAAGTATAGCGCAGTGGAGGGAGAGTTAAACGAGACGCTCGAGATTGCTTGAAGCGGACTACCGGAGGAGGCGTCCTTGCCCGGTTGTTGGCTGACACGGAGGTTGAGGTCCTTCGCGCATCTTCGTGGATGCGCTCAGGATGACAACATTTTCGAGAAAGCCGAATGGAGGTTCTCCACCGTTCTGCGTGGTGTAGAAATCGAGGAGAGATCCCTCCGCAGCGTGGCCCGGCGCGCCAAACTGCGGCGCGCAAGAGAAAGCCGGGCCAACTCCGGTCGGGATGACCGATGTTTAATTTTAGTGGGCAACCGCGGGAATAGCGCGCCGGATCACATTGTAAAAGCGGCGTCGAGCCGCGCCGCTGCTCCGTTCGGGACAAGCCGCACTCCAAAATTATTTGAAGTCGAGGAGGACGTCGACGGTGCCTTTGGCGGGATCGGTGCGGAGCCAATGGCCGACGTTGTCGTAGTGCACAGGGAGGTCGCCGAAGATTTGCGCGGGTTTGTTTTGCAGGCGCGAGAGATAGGTTTCGAATTTGGATTTGTCGAAGAGCTGATTGGGCTGAACGGGAAACGTTTCGAGGACTTTGCGTTCGGCGGCGACAGAGAGGCCGGTAAGGACGAAGCTGGCCATTTTAAATTGCGAGCCTTCGGTGATGCGCGTCTTGTAAGAGACGGTGTGGGCGGACTCGTCGAAAGATTCAGCGGGCTCGACTTTCGCTTCGAGATAGCCGCGGCGGCCGTACTCTTCTTCGATGTGATCCCAGCCAGCAAAAATCTTCTGGCCGTCGGCGAGTTCGGTGGGCTTCACGGCGAAGAGGTTGTTGAGATCGTCGGCGGATAGAACCGAATTGCCGGACCATTGCACGCCGGAGAAATGATAGACGGCGCCGGCGTCTACGGGAATGTAGACGGGAATTTGCGCGGGGAGCTTTTCTGTGGGCGGGCCGGTAAGGCGAACTTGCGGAGGGCCCAGCTTGACGCGGAGAAATCCTTTTTTGAGATAACCCGGGCGAACTTGTTCGGTCAGGAAAATGTCGATGGCAAGGCGGGAGTAAGGTTTGCCGCGCAACTCGCCGAGATGTGCCTGGACAGCGCGGTCGGAGTCGAGAGCGGGATCGCCAAATTCGATGGAAGAGATTTGAAGCGCGGCGCCCTCGATGGAAAAGGACTGCACGTTGCCATCGCCGATGGGATTTTGCATGACTTGATGCTCGACGCTGATGTCGAGTTTGTGCGAAGCGAGAAGGGATTTGACGGCGTCGGCGGCGGCGTCGACGAGGGGGCCAGATTCGGGAAGCGTGCCGTCATACGAAGGATTTGTGGATTTGATGGCGGCGGCGAGTTCGGAATCGTCGAACCAGGGAATGTTGTCGAAGAAGGCGGGGAGCAGGGAGTTTTCGACGACGTGATACGTGACGGAGACTTGATCGCCGCGGGTGTGGAATTCGTATTGAACGTGGGCGAAGAGGCCAGTCCGGATGAGTTTATCGGCACCGGCTTGCAGCGCGTCGCGGTCGACGGAAGAGTTCAGTTGGAGTTCGGTGAGGGCGATGATTTGCGGCTCGGTAAGTTTTTTGGAACCGTCGACATGGATCTCGTGGAGGGTGGCGGTGGCAGGAGCGGGAGATTGGGCGAATGAGGAAGCAACGGCAGCGAACAGGAGTGCGCAAGACGCACAGAGGCGCGAGAGCTGAATGCAAAACGGCATACGCATAGTCTAGCAAAGTCTAAGAGAGAAGCTCGGAGACTCGTTTTCTGACAGCTGGATCACGGGTAAAGAGCGACGCACGCTGAAGCGTACGCTACATTATTCGACGGTGACGGACTTGGCTAGGTTGCGGGGTTGATCGACGTCGCAGCCGCGGCGAACGGCGATGTGGTACGAGAGAAGTTGCAGCGGAATGATTTCGAGAAGGGGAACGAGAAGTTCCGGCGCGGCGGGAAGTTCGATGACGTGATTGGCGGCGGACTTAGCGAGATGGTCGCCGGCGGTGACGATGGCAATGACGATGCCGTCGCGGGCGCGGACTTCCTGCATGTTTGAAACGGATTTTTCGTAAAGAGTGACGGAAGCGGGATCGGACTCGTCGCGCGTGGCGAGAACGACGACGGGAAGATTTTCGTCAATGAGCGCGTTGGGGCCGTGCTTCATTTCGCCGGCGGGATAGCCTTCGGCGTGGATGTAAGAAATCTCCTTGAGTTTGAGGGCGCCTTCGAGGGCGATGGGGTAGTGGATGCCGCGGCCGAGATAGAGGAAATCGGTGCAGCGAAAGAATTGGCGAGCGAGGTTTTCGTAGAAGCCGGATTCTTCGGCCTGGAGGATGGTTTCCATTTTGTGCGGGATGCGAGTGAATTCCTGGAGGAGCGTTTTCGCGGCGTCGCCCGAAAGTGCGCCGCGAACTTCGCCGAGGTGCATGGCGAGGAGAAGAAGCGCAGTGAGCTGTGACGTAAACGCTTTGGTGGAGGCGACGCCGATTTCGGGTCCAGCGTGCGTGATGATGGAGCCGATGGCTTCGCGGGTGATCATGGAGCCCATGACGTTGCAAATGGCCATCGTGGGCGAACCTTTTTGTTTTGCTTCGCGCTGGGCGGCGATCGTGTCCGCGGTTTCGCCGGATTGGCTGATGCAGACGGTGAGAGTTTTTGCATCGAGGATGGGATCGCGATAGCGGAATTCGCTACCGTAATCGACTTCGACGGGGAGGCGCGCGAGGCGCTCGATCATGAATTTTCCCGCGAGACCCGCATGCCAGCTTGTGCCGCAGGCGACGATGCGGACACGATCGAAGGCGCGGAACTGCGCGTCGGTGAGGCCGAGTTCGCCGAGATAGGTTTTACCAGTGTCGCGAGAAATGCTGCCGAGCAAAGTGTCGCGGACGGCGCGAGGCTGCTCGAAGATTTCCTTCTGCATGTAATGCTTGTAGCCGCCCTTTTCCGCCATGATCGGATCCCAAGCGACGTGGTGCGGCTTGCGCTCGACGGGTTTTCCATCGTGATCCATGACGCGGACGCCGGATTTCGTGAGAACGGCGATGTCGCCGTCATTCAGGAAAAAGATGTTGCGGGTGTGTTCGAGCAACGCAGGAATGTCGCTGGCGACGAAGAATTCGTTTTCGCCGAGGCCGATCACCGCGGGTGGTCCCATGCGAGCGGCGACGATTTTGTGTGGGTCACGCGCGGACATGAAAACGAGCGCGTAGATACCGCGCAACTGATTCAGCGATTTACGCACGGCTTCTTCGAGAGGCACGCCACCTTTGGCGTTTTTTTCGACGAGGTGAGCAACAATTTCGGTGTCGGTTTCGGTGACGAATTTGTGGCCTTCGCGCTGGAGCTGCTCTTTCAGCTCGAGATAGTTCTCGATAATGCCGTTGTGAACGACGACGATTTCACCGGAGCAATCACGGTGGGGGTGGGCGTTTTCTTCGGTGGGACGGCCATGCGTGGCCCAGCGCGTGTGGCCGATGCCGTAGGTGCCTTCGAGCGGATTCTTGTGGATCACTTCTTCGAGATTGCGGAGTTTTCCAGAGGCGCGGCGGAGGTCAAGCTTTCCGTCGGCGCCGACGACGGCGATGCCAGCAGAATCGTAGCCGCGATATTCGAGCTTTCGCAGACCTTCGACGATGACAGAGACGACTTTTTTCGGGCCGATGTAGCCCACGATACCGCACATTTATTGCGCTCCTACGTGAGAGAAAAGCGTAACACGGGGCCGCAAACACCGGGCAAATCGAAATGAATGATGTCACGAATCGTGACCGTGATAGCTGGTATGACGATGCTCACGGCATAAGAATAAACCGGCGAGATGCGTCCCGCACTACGGGCTTTACTCGACGATTTCGAAGCGGAATTCTTCGATGACCGGATTGGTGAGGACTTCCTTGGAGATACGCTCGGTTTGCGATTGAGCGTCCTCGCGGGTAAGGCCATCGAGATTGAGGACGAAGAATTTGCCCTGGCGAACGTCCTTGACGGCGTTGTAGCCGAGTCCGGAGAGGGCGTGTTGGATGGTTTGACCTTGCGGATCGAGAACGGTGCGCTTTGGCATGACCCAAACGTGTGCTTTCATGCGAGCGATTATAGCAAAACGGCCAGCTTCAGAAAGCCGGCCCTACAACACCTGAGGCGCCCCATGGGCACGAAGAAGAAGATTCTACACAGAGGACGCGGAGAGCCCGCCTCGGAAGGCGGCCTCTACAACGGCAATTCGAGGATTGTGATCAGGTGAATTGAAAGGCATGGGTGAAGCTGGCCTGGAGGAGGGAAGCGAGTTCGGATGCGGAGAGGCCCATGCGGTGGGCGTTGCGGTATTCGGTGGCGAGGTCGGTGTGGAACATGGTGGGGTCGTCGGTGGAGAGAGTGACGGGGACGCCGTGGCGGAGGAGTTGAGGAAGTGGATGAGATTCGATTGAGGCGGTGGGCTGAGCGAGTTGGCGAGCGAGAGCGCCGGTGAGGACGTTGCTAGCTGGGCAGATCTCAAGGGGGATACGGCGGTCGCCGAGAAGATCCATCAGCGACCGATCGTGGATGGCGGCGATGCCGTGGCCGATGCGTTCGACGCCGAGGAGTTCGATGGCTTCGCGGATTTTTTCGGGACCGCCAATTTCGCCGGCGTGCATGAGGCGATGAAGACCCAGCGCAGCGGCGGAATCATAGGCGGAACGAAACGCGATGGTCGGAATGCTGAGTTCATCGCCGCCGATGCCGAAGGCGACGATTTTTTTTGAGGCGGCGTTGCGCGCGGTGTTGACGACTTGTTGTGCTGCGTCGGGACCGAATTGGCGGACCGCGTCAAAGATCCAGAAAAGTTTGAGGCCGCCAGCTTCGAACGGTTCGGCGGCGCGAAGGATGGCCTCGAAATTTGTTTCGGGGCGCTGATTGCGGAGAAGCATTACGCCGACGGAGAGGGTGACTTCGGCGTAGACAACGTTTTGGGCGAGGAGTTGTCCGGCGAGGTCCTGGACGATCAGGGCGTAGTCCTGGGGAGTTCGGAGAAAGGAAGTGACCCATTTGAAGGTGTCGAGGAAGCCGAGAAAATCCGTGTACGAGTAGCGGCGGCGAACTTCGTCTTCGCTGACGGGAACGCCATGACGAGCTGTGAGTTGCGACACGATGGCCGGACGGATACTGCCTTCGAGGTGGAGATGCAGTTCGGCTTTAGGGAGAGACAGGATGTGTTCAGGAAAGGGACGGTCGGTCATTCTCGCGCGGGAGAAAGATTAACACAGAGGGCACAGAGGGAAGAGCCCGGCGTGTGGGGCACCCGAGTAAGAGAATCGAAAACAGAAATTTAGTGGGGAAGCTGAGGCTGGCCGGCGTTTTTCCAGGCGGTGAGCCAGAAAGAACCGACGTCGGTGGAAGCGTCGGAAAGCTGGCGAATCAAAATGGCGGCGGCTTGATTGTAGAAGCGATCGTAGTATTCGTCGGTGTAGGAATTGAGGCCGCGCCGCGAATTGTGGTCGGCGAAGAGAATCGTTTCGAGCCAACTATGAGAGCGAAGGCAGGCTTCGAAGGCGTAGTCGGTTGGATCGGAGATGAACATGGCATCGTTGGGGCGCATAGGGAAGAAGGAACTGTAGCGGTCGATGAGCGTGGTGCCGAAGCGGTCGTTAACGCCGAGCTGGCCCGTGAGTTTGCCGTCGTTGTTGTCGGTGGTGTTGAAGGGGTCGTGTGCGGCAGCGACGTAGTTGGCGAGGATAGCGGCGTAGAGGCGCGCTTCGTCCCATTTTCCGGCGCGCATGGCGTTGGTTAACTTTTCGCTGTAGACGCCGATTTGCCAGGGGAGCAGACCGTTGGCTTCGAGCTTAGCGCGGCCAAATTTCAGGACGGCGGATTTGTAGTCGCGAGGAAGCGCTTCGAAGGGGAAGCGTCCATATTTTTCGAGGATGAGGTATTGAGTGCGACGCTCGGTGGGAGTCTTGACGGCGGAAGTGAGCGGGTCGTTGACGTGCTGGAGCAGAAAGCCGCGGCTGCCTTCGAAGAAGGGGCGGACATCTTGCGGAAGAGTTTCGATGGCGCGGTTGACGATGAGTTTATTGGCGTTGTCGCCCCAGGCGCGGGCTTGAGAAGGTACAAAGAGCGCCAGCAGCAGCGCGGCGACGAGCAGACGACCGGCGAGACGCAGATTGGAGACACAAACGGCGCGGAAGAGCACGCGATACCCTCGCACTAGTTGACCGGAGGCGGATTGAGCGTACTGCGCTTCCGGCTGTAAAAGAAATAGATTACAAGTCCGATGAGCAACCAGCCAAGAAATCGGAGCCAATTCATAATAGGCAGGCCTGCCAT
>Ga0075426_10001737_pt1 | contig 15516 bp, 18 predicted proteins | sample SoiMethybrSBSTD5_FD_75304 | JGI IMG/M metagenome (GOLD analysis project Ga0075426, IMG submission 75304) | Bulk soil microbial communities from a Populus tree surrounding site in Tennessee, USA - Soil MetaG P. TD hybrid SBSTD5 | ecosystem: Environmental > Terrestrial > Soil > Tree plantation... | reverse complement strand
CACTTCGGGCGGCGATTTGATTTTTGGCATCTCAGAAGATAAAGGAGTGCCTGTTCAGGTTGTCGGAATCGGGTCCACAGATACAGATCTCGAAGTCAGGCGTCTCGACAGCATTATTGCGTCGGGACTTGAGCCGCGAATTCGCTACAACTCTCGAATTATCGAAACCGAAGCAGCTTTGAAAGTCTTAGTGCTTCGCATCGAGAAGAGCTGGTCTGGGCCACACCGAGTAATTTTCAAAGGACACGATAAGTTTTATGGTCGGAATGTGGCGGGCAAGTACCCTTTGGATGTGAATGAACTGAGGGTAGCCTTCACGCTCTCCAGCACGGTGACCGAGCGCATTCGGGCGTTCCGCACTGATCGAATCATCGCGCTCTCGAATAACGAAACTCCAGTGCCGTTCACTCAGGACCCCAAGCTCGTGTTGCACTGCATTCCCATTGAGTCGTTTGGTAGCAACCGTCAATGCGACATTCTAAAGTTCCATGGAAATCCCTTGGCGCTGGTGCCAAAGAACCTTTCATATTTGGATCGGCGGCTGAACCTCGAAGGGCTGGTCGCCTTCAGTGCTGGTAAGCCTGCGCATTGGTACACTCAGCTTTACCGCAACGGTGTAATTGAAGCGGTCGACGGATCTGTCCTGGCGCAAGAACACAACAATCAAAAGTTGATTCCGAGCATCGCATACGAGGAACGAATATTCAGTTACCTACCGGTCTGCTTTCGGGCGTTAGAGGAAGTCGGATGCAGCGCCCCGATTGTTGTCGCCCTCACCCTGATCAACGTTCGCGGTCTTCGCATGGGTGTCGATGCTCATGGATTCGAGATCGGCTACCCGATAGAAGCGAATACGCTGATCCTTCCTGAGACTGTGGTGGAGGACTTTTCGATGCCGGTCGGCAAGGTTCTCAAACCGATGTTTGACATTGTATGGAATGCCTGCGGATACCCGTCGTCGAAGAACTTCGATTCAGAAGGCAACTGGATTAAGCGTAGGTGAGGTAGCGTGATTGGGTTCTGCGGCGTTCAATCCTTCACAAATTGCCACAGCGCCCCCCTGCTTTCCGCCCTGCGCAGTGACACCATCAACCCAGAAGTTAGCGGCATGGGCATTGGGCATACAATGTCACCGCGAACCCGCTAGCTGCCGGTTTCCCGTTCCCGCTTCCACCCCTTGCCGAGCACAGTTTCCACACGCTGAACAAGCTCCCCGGCAGGTACCTCTAACGCCGACGCAACGCTGAGAATAGTCCGCAGCGTCGGATTCATCAGCCCCCGTTCCAGCATCCCGATGTAAGTCCGGTGGTAGCCGCTTTCAAATCCCAGATCCTCCTGCGACAACCCCCGCTCTTTCCGGACCTCCCGAAGCACCTTCGCGAAGGCTTCCTCCGGTGTCAGCCGCCGCTTGCCATGTCGTTGCATCTACAAGGGATGCTGCGACAATTGCAGAGCATAACTCTACAGAGTATGCTATTGCAGAGTATACTGTTCATCGAAAAAGCCGCAAATGCCTAAGGGCAGGACTTGCGCCTCATGCAATGGGCATTGTGTCGAAGAACGGCGGAACGCAGCGTGAAATGCGGTAGTGAGGGGAATACCCAAACTGCCAAAAAGTAGCCGGGCAATATGATGATTGGGCTAGGTGCTCTGGCACCGCTCATCGTCGTGGTGAGTAGCAATGCTTTACTGATCGGTTGATGTGTTCTGAGGAACGACATGCCAATATTCTGGTTCCTTTTCGTGGTGTTGATAATCGGTCTTATGGACCGTCCGCATCCGGATCGACCGGATGAACCATATAGGATCGAAATTAGCAATTTGCTCCTCGCCGCATACCTAGCGTGGTTTGGCCCAGTATACTTCGTGATGGTGGCTCATCGGCTTGGAATAAAGAAATATGACGAACAAGTAGGTACACAGCTTACCTTTCTTAAGACTCTGATCAATAATCACACCTTGCAGTGGTTTATCATGCTTCTGGGAGCGGCTGGCTTGATAGTCAAGCTGATAGGTGATCTGGTTAAACATAAGAGGGCGAGCGAGTCCAAAGAGGAATGATCGGCCCGCCGAGGGGATAAATACTTATGACCTTCCGGCGCGGCTTCAATCGGCTCTTTGCTGTTTTGATTGTCTGCTGGAACCTCGTGGCGGTCTGGCTGGCTTGGCAGTCGGCAGATCAGTCCCTTGCCGCCGTTCGCTGGTCAGCTTATTGGGAAACTCTCCGCAAGTGTAACGAGGCGAAGAATGAGAGTTTGAAAGGCAAACACACGCTGACCGAGGAAGAATTTCAGCGATTGAACGGGGAGCGGTCATGGAGCGAGTGCGAAGCTGCCTATCAGAAAACTCTTGGTGAGCAATCAACCTGGAAACCATTCAAAGCGAAAATTACCAGTCCGACGATAATCTTGCTCGTCGAGGGCACACCTGTTGCTGCGTACCTTGTTTGCTGGGCTGTGGTCGCGGGCGCTGTCTGGGTGGGAAGGGGTTTTGGCATTCGCGCTAGTCAGTCTGCCGACCCAAGCACATCTTCTGTTTCGAGTTCGCTGACGGTCGGCCTGCAAAGTGGAGCTAGGTTCTGGTTCATCTCGCTTGTCCCGGCGTTGATTGCAGGGGTGCTTTGGCACGTTGGTGGCGCTTTCGGGCGCACCGTTGTTATGGCCAGTATTGTGTGCCTTCTTGTGATGCTGTTGTTGGATAAGTTGTTTTCTAGAAAGTGAACCCTCGTAACCAAGTTACGTTGCGGTAGCCCTTTGACAATACGGCACTTATTCCAGCCCTGTGCTTTCAGTCACTTAGCTTATTCATCCTAACCTGCTGATTTATTTAGGCTGTCTAAGTGGGTCGAAGATCGAAACAACAGGCCGCTAATTCCTCATAATAGGCTAGGTTGCTGCCTCTCAACTTGCCAACGTCAATCGTAACCCAGGAGATTGAAAAGATTGTAATTTCTCGGCATCGCCCCATCCGTTCCGAGCCGTGGGTATTTGTAAGTCACTGATCTCTCAAGCACAACTAGTTTCTCAGAATAACTCCACTCGACCGATCTTGCACCGTGTTGCTCCGGCTGGGGCGGAGGAGGTTCGGGTGGGACTGGTTGGAGAGCGGATCGGTGCAATTTTCGCGAGAAATTCAATAAGCTGACCGGCAAGTAGTCATCTCCTTGCAAGCTCACCTATGTTTCTCGCCTCCAACTCGCCCTGAAACTGCGCTACGTCCTCACCTTTCAGCGTCATCGCCGGTTCGTCCTGGCCGATGACGAAGACATCTAAGCTCCCTGGCCAGACTTTGACGTGAGTAACAGTGTCAAGATTGATGATGTACTCTGCTGCGATTTTAACGTATCTGCTCATTTGGTTTCTCCTGGTATTGCGTCATCGACAAACGACTAGATTAGCCGGACCAACCTGGGCCAGTGGCTGTCCTGTCCGTCCGACCGTCCAAGTACATGCCCAACCCATACCGACACTCTATCCCCCTCTCATTCACGCCCACTCTTTCCCCCTTCATACCTACCGATCATCATCCACGCCCGGATGGATTGGATTCCTGGACGGACAGGACGGACGGACAAGGCCCCCTGGGTACGGTCAAGCGCCCACCTCAAATGTCTGGTCCGGTCTCTTACGAACTTGTCCGGTTTTCTCCATCCGCTCTAGTCGCTTCCTGGCGGCTTCAGGGCTGATCCCCAGATGCTTCGCTACCTGGCGATAAGACTTCGGACCTTCCCGCAGCAGCGTCAAAACCTCTTGCTGCTTTGGACCGAGGGCATCGTCATCGTCGGAATCATCGGCGATTGAAACTGCGTTCAAATCAATCGCAACTTGCAGAGCCTGCCAACCGCCATTTGGGAGTCTTTGCAGGGCGTAAGCTGATTCCTCAGCGTCCCTTGGCCGTGCTGCCAGGGTAGCGTGACCTTTCTGCTTGGACAGCATCAAAACCGAATCCACAGCCCCGGTCAGCCCATGTGATCCTGAAGAACGTGCAACGGGGTCGTCTCCTTCTTTCTTATTTGTGTGGTGCAAGATCAGCAACGCGATTCCATGAAGCTGTGCAAGCTTTTGCAGTTTGATTGCCTCTTGGTATTCGTTGCGGTAAATGTTCTGGCCGGTCGCCTTGCCGAGCACCGCCCCGAAGGTGTCCAGAATTACAAGCACATAATCCTTGTCAGCAAGGAACTTACTCAGAGCAACATCAAATCCATTAGAAAGATCCGGCAGATTTCGCTGATAGACGAAATCAAGATTCCTCGTTGCCTCCGGGTCCAGTTGCAGCCCCCGTAGGCGATTGTGAAGCCGCTTCTCGCTGCCGTCGTCCAGGGCCAGATAAAGAACCCGTCCGTGGGTGCGTACCTCAAGAGAATCAAACATCCTCTTCGACCCACCAGCCACCGCCAGCGCAATCTGAAGGGCCAAAAAACTCTTTCCCACCTTCGGATCACCAGTCAACAGCGTTGCGCCTTCGTGGATGATCGGCTCAACGATCCATTTCGTCGGAGGCAGGTCCTTCATGTACAACTCGTAAGCATTGACGACTTCCAGGGCAATCGGCACTGACCCGGTTTGCGAGCTAACTGGTTGCGTGGACATTTGGTCTCACCGGGGTGCCCGACAGATCAGACGGTTTCAGATTCTCTTCTTTGCGCAAGTGGACGACCTTGCCAGCTTCGTACTTCAGCGTGATCGCTCCAAAGAAGCCCTGCTCGGCGAGGCCCTTGAGAAAGTCGATGGCAGTTTGGTTGGCGGCGGTCATTGCGTCGCCGCCTCCCTGTCATCACCAGAGAGATTACACAGATCGTCTGCACTTTTATGGGCTTCGTCAAGCCACCGGTCCAGTTCAGCAGGCGTGAGCATAATTCGTCTTTCCACCTTATTCGCGATAACCTTCCCATCGCGAGTGAATTGGCGGAGCGTAATCAGGTTCAGCCCAGTGTGCTCGTCACAAAACATGTGTCGCACCGGCGGTTCCTCAACGCACCCGCCCCCAGTATCAATTCCAGGACCCACATCCTCGTGTTCCAAGTTCCGACCGTGGCCTTCTGCCGTTCTCTCCGCATCGCACCGATTGCATAGATTTCCGATTTCGAGTTCACTACCGCACCGCAGACACACTAATCCTCCGTAAAGTTGCTCTATAGTTTGAATCATTACCTTCCTCCGTTTTGTTGAATTTGATTTTGTTTTACTTCCCCGAGGACCTGCGTGCTATGATCCTCTCCCCTGCGTCCTTGCTCAACCAGCCGTTGCAATTCACTCGGCTCAATCAACACCCTCCGGCCCAGCCGCACACAGCGCAGCTTGCCAGATCTGATCCAACCCCTCAATGTCCAAACGCTCAGCCCAATGCTGGAAGCAGCGTCTTTCAGCCCAACCGCAAGTTTATCTTCCATTTAAGTTCTCCCATAAAAAGTCTTGACAGCGGTAGGTGATTTGGCTATCCTGAAGCTACAAGCTCATCGTAAGTAACCCTGCACGATAGTAAGTCAATCCACCACACATCCTACTAGTATACCACACTTACTCCAAAAAGTCAAGTGTAGCAGCCCTAAACTTAATAACTTTAATCTAACTACGCGAACTATTGCTACCGCGTGAGAGGGAGTGAGAAGGTGTGCTGGAAATAAGCAGCTAATAAACCCAAGCACACCCGTTCGCGAAGCTACTTTTTCCCATCTGCCAGCTCCGATCAGTCCTGCGGTAAACAGCCATTCCGCCATTCCCGCAATACCCGCCGCACACCCGCGATGTAGAAATCAACGCTCTTGTGCGACTACGATTGAAGCCGGGAACTGATAGGTAGCGAATGAACCGGATCTTCGCGAACGGGGTCGGGCATTTTGGTCCGTCAGGCCGGTGGGAGGACATGATGCAGTTTTGAACCACACTCTCGCCTGCTGCGTCTAGCATTTTGTAGGGCCTTCCAAAATCAAACCGCGCCTCCCATCGGCGCTGCTTCTGGTTCACTTCGACGAAATTATCGATCAGGCTCTGGTCCTCTCGGTTGCGAGGCTTCAGGCAGTCTCTCAAATCCGGCGACGCAGCACTGCCTATCGCGAATCGCCAAGAGTTCATCCGGCCCAAGCCACCTGGCATTGCGGTACATGTCCGAATAGACTGCGTAGGCATCCTGGCGGATGGGTGGTGCGGCTGAGGGGAGGGGTGTGGGTTGGGCCGTTATATACCTGGTGAGGACGCACTCTAACACCACAACGCCGTAGACGATCACTTGCCGAGGAAAGCTTGGCCGAACCACGGGCATTATAATCGCCAGTCTAGAAGCTTCTGATGGGGAATTCGACGTTGCCTCAACCTTCCTTGCAAACCGTATTAACACGTCATCGAATTTTGGCGCCCCAACCCTTGTATATCGGCTTCATTATCAGGGCGCTCGCGGAACAAAAATTTGAAATAGTTAGAAAAAGTTCTTGCACTATCGATAAAAATCGAGTAATACTCACTGAACCAACAATAATTCCTGCGGCAGAGGAGAATATTGTGACGGCTCGATTTCTGTTGGTCGCGCTATTTTTCTGGGCGCCACTGGTTGCCCAGCACCGTGTTGATCCCCAAAACAGGTATCAGCGAGTACTGGCCATAGTACCCATGGTTGGCTCCGGTACGCCGGACGATCCTGTCCGCCCTGACTACGCACCGCTTCCGCCACCTGCCACGGTCTCATCCGCTACATCGGCGATGACCTCAGCAGTGACACCAGCCCCGGAGGGAATCATCGCGTTCAGCTACCAGCTTAGCGATGACGGCAAATTCGCTCTGGTGGAGTTTGTGGCGCGCAGTCGCGACGCGTTTAAGCCTCTGCTAGCGGACACGAGGCCAGGAGTGACGGCGTTCATCAAGGGCCAGGCCCAACGCACCGACATCCAGGCGGCATTCCAGACGCTGAAAAAGGGATTCATTCTGGATAGTTTGGCGACGGTGGTTCCATGAGACGGCCACTTCTGCCTTGGCTGTTCGCTGTTCCGGGTTGTCTCTTCGCCACTTATTCGTACTACTACACAGACCCCCTGACTTCCATCAACACCGCCAACTGGTATCAGAACGGTTCCGTCGCGATCGCCAGCGGTGGTCTGACCGGGTCCAGTGCCAATGGCGGGTCTTTGATTTCCAAGCTTGCTGTGCCGGATGGTACCAGCGACTACGAGGTTATGAGCACACTGACGCTGCCCGCGTCCGGGGGCACCTATGTGCAGCTCGTTCGGGCAACCACCAACGCCATGTCCGGACCGGGAGCAACAGGCACCTACTACTCGGTTGAGGTGCAGAACCCCACGTGGTCCGGCGCGTACTGTTCGGCCACGCTGGCGATCTACAAGCGAGTGAGCAACGTCGTTACGTTGCTTTCGAGCAGCTCGATCAGTTGCTACAACGGCTTGGTGATGCGCACGGTCGTGCGGGGCAGCACTCTGTTCGTCATGCACAGCTCACCCTACTCGGGTGAGGTTCAAGGCTGGCCTGCCGCCGTTACGGTCACTGATTCCTCGATCACGAGTGGAGTAGCCGGCATAGGCGTCTATAACACGCCTTCGGGAAATTCTGTCGAGAACGTGTCGCTAGGGCCCCTCGATCGTGTCGCTCCATCTGCGGTTACCGCCCAGTCCATCGCAACGTACGTCCTCCCCAACCGGGTTGAGATGCAGTGGCAGGGTGTAGTGGACGACGCAAATGGGATCGGTCTATGGAATTACCAGGTCTATCGCAACCAGGTGTACATCGGCCAGACGTTCACTCCTGATTTTGACGACGACGCAGTAACACCAGGGACGCAATATTCCTACATGATTAAGGCCGTGGATGCTCACCAGAACGTATCCGCCACCACCGTGTTTGGTGCAGTCACTCCAGCCGCTGGTGCCGTCGATGCACGGCGCATCGGTGTGCGCCCGCTGGGCTCGTATTGGGGAGATGCCGGAGAGCAGATAGACACTCTTTCGGGCAATCTTAACTTCACCTATCCGTTGATGACCGCTATGGGACGAGGCGCCTGGAGTGCCACGTTCGCCCTCAACTACAACTCCCAGCTCTGGCGGAAGGACTCCGGTGGAGTCCGGAAGCTAGGTCGCGACGTGGGCTACGGGTTCGGCTGGCGGCTGATAGCCGGTTCCCTGACGCCCATCTGGCAGAACTCATTCCAGCTGGATCATTTCATCTATACCGATTCCACCGGTGCCGAATACCGGCTCGATCAGTACGACGCACCGAACTGCATGTGGACCTCCCTCGAAGGCGTACACGTGGGCTACAACTCGTGCATGAACCGACTGTATTTCCCCGATGGCAGCTTCTGGTCTATGGCGGCCGCTTCCGCCGGGATCGAGCAGGACGCGGGCACAATGTACCCAACTTTGATGGAAGACACTAACGGAAACCAGGTAACCATAGCGTACCAGAACGGCCTGTCCTCGCCTTTGGCGAATTCGAGTGCCCGAATCTCATCCGTCGAGGACGTGCGCGCTATCTACACGGGCCAAGGTCCATCCGGGTATCAGACCTATTCGTTTACCTACGACACCGAGACCATGCCCCACCTTACGAACGTCACCAGTCACATCGCGGGTGTCGGCAATTGGACGCTGACGTATCTGACGAGCCAGGCGCTGAATGAACCGTTCAATGGGAGCTCGTTTGGAACGACTTCACTGCTCGGCACTGCAGGCATGGACTCCGACGGTTTGCCAGCGTATCAGTTTCAATATGCTTCCAGCGGTTCTGGCGAGTTAACCCAGGTCACTACGATGAACAGCGGGGTCCTCGGATGGGCGTACCGGAACTTCACGTACACCGGGAACCGGACTTTCCGGGAGGTGCAGAACCGCTTCCTCACCATTCAGAGCGGCGGTACTCAGTACACTTACCCCTTCACGCGGAACGACGCCGCCGATGCAAGCCTGTCTTTCCATTCCGGCGTTACGCTGGATGATCCCAGCGGCATCGGCGAAAAGGCGTGGACGTTTGCGACCTCGGGCGCGTCATGGCAGCTAGGGCTGACAACGCGGTTTGAGGACCGGCCGTCTGCCGCCCAAGCCAGCCAGCCGCTCCAGCGCAAGGATTTCACCTGGGTCCAGGATTCTGCCGGCACGCCATATATTGGAACCGTGCTGACCACGCTGGAGCCGGCTGGAGCCAACCTGCAAACCAAGACCACCCAGACCTTGGATTCGCACGGCAACGTGACGCAAACCGCCATCTATGATTACGGCAACCTCACGACGGCGGCCCGCACGTATAACTACGTGTACGGTTACGCCTTCGCTGGCTTCGGCTTCACCTCGTACCGGCTGACTTCTGCCACTGTCACCAACGGCACCCAGTCTGTCACGCTGGTCACCAACCACTATGACACCACCGCCTTAACCAACGTAACCAGTGTCCGTGAGCATGATGCCAACTACGGAACGGGCGCCACCGTGCGCGGCAACCTCACAACTACGGCACCCGCAGGCGGCCCGACGACCACGATAACCCGCGACATTACGGGCAACGTCGTCTCCACTAACGACGGCGTAGGTCACCTTGTTTCGGTCACCACCTCGACCGCGACGAACTACGCCGCACCGGACGTAATCACGCCCAATAGCAACACGAACCTGAACCAGTCGATGACCTACACGCAGTCGCTCGCATTGAGTTCGCTGACGGGGCCGAACAGCTCTGTAGCGTCGGCAACCTACGACACGTGGAGCCGCCCGGCCACCAGCACTTCCGTATACGGCGCCGTGACCAGTTATATCTACAGCACGTACCAGCAGGCCACTACCAACAACCACTGGCTGCTGATCTTCTTCGACGGCTTCGGCCGCCCGATGTGGACCAATCGCGGCTACAACGATGGCGCTGGCTCGCACACGATTTCAACCGTCATTACAAACTATACGCCGTGCTCCTGTTCGCCCCTCGGCAAGGTGCAGTCGGTCTCGCAGCCCTACGCTCCAGCAGGCACCGTTTACTACACCACCTACACCTACGACGGCTTGGGGCGGACGGTGCAGGTCGTCGCGCCCGATGGTGCCAGCACAACCAACTACGCCTACTCCGGCAACACCACCACAGTCACCGATCCTGCGGGAAAATGGAAGAAGCAGACTGTCGACGTGTTTGGCAATCTCAAGCAGGTGAACGAGCCCAACCCGGCGGGCGGGGCGGATTACGTGACCACCTACACCTACGACCTGCTGAACCACCTGACGCAGGTCTCCATGCCGCGGCCCACGGGTACGCAGACGCGCACGTTCGTCTACGACCCGGCCACGCAACGGCTGACCAGCGAGACGCACCCGGAGAGCGGAACGAAGACTTATACCTACAACGCTGACGGAACCATGGCCACGAGGACCGATGCCAACAGCATGCTCACACAGTATACCTATGACTCTTATAGACGCGTAACCATGGTCCAATATTTTCCGAATCGGCCACCGCCAATATATGAGGACCCTTGTCAGCGCCTGACCCTCACCTACGATACGAACTCCATTGACAGTACATATTCCCAGAACTCGTGGGGCCGGCTGACGACCGCGCAATGGGGGGGCGTGAGTTCCTGTACTAGTCTAAAGAACACCCTCTTTACCCAGATGTACAGTTACACGGCAGGCGGGCTAGTGACGGGGAAGCGTCTGGAGATTACCCGCAACAGCGCACCAGTCGGCTATCCCATCAATCTATACTCGGTGTCGATGGATGTAGCCAACGGCTATGACGGCGAAGCCCACGTAACCTCCACCACCTACCCTACGACCTATACGATCGACGCCTACGGCAACCCCGTGGCACACGCTGGGCCGACGGTTTCGTACACCTTCGACACCATGGCCAGGCCGTCGACGATGGTCACTAATCAGCCCGCGCCGAATACAACGATCATCCAAAGCGCACAGTACAACGCAGCGGATCAAACGACCCAGCTCAACTATAATAGCCCCTACTACGAGACCCGGCAGTACAACGCCCTGTTGCAGTTGACGCAAATCACGAACAACTCGAGTACCACTTACGCTTACACCTACTCGTCCACTCAGAACAATGGCCGCATCACTCAGTTCGTCGACAATTTCAGCCATCAGACCGTCAGCTACACCTACGACACGCTGAACCGTTTGGCCACGTCGTCGAGCAACGCCGGTTGGGCCGAGAGCTTCACCTACGACGGGTTCGGTAACCTCACGGACAAGACGCCCACCGCCGGTTCGCCGCCAGCGCTGCACGTCACGGTGAATGCGACTACCAACCGCATTAACGGCGACTCCTATGACACCAACGGCAACCTCATCAGCTCGGCCCAAGGCGGCGGGCAGTATGATGGGGAGAACCGGCTAGTGGCCAGCGTGGGCGACAATTACGCCTACGGAGTGGGCAACCTGCGCGTATGGAAGTCAAAGCCGGACGGGACCGAGGAGTTGCATATCTACGGGGCATCAGGCGAGCGGTTGGGGACATATCCGATCTGGCCGCTTACGCAGCCGAACGGGCAGCCGAACGGGAAGTTCTACGTGGCGGCGGGGACGGCGGTAGCATACTTTGCCGGGCGAGTGGTAGGGACGCGGGACCGAATGGAATCGAACGGGACGTACTACCCTTATGGCGAGGACTACGGCACGCCGGTGCAGAACTCGGAAAATTTCGCGACGTACTACCGCGACGGCACGACCGGCCTCGATTACGCTAAGAACAGATACTACTCCAGCATCCTGGGGAGGTTTATGACGCCGGACCCGTACCGGGCGAGCGGCGGGGCGGGTGATCCGGGGAGCTGGAATCGGTATGCGTACGCCAGCGACGACCCAGTGAACGCCAATGACCCAAGCGGAATGATCACCTGCTACCCAGGAACAGGCGAGGCCTCCACCCCGTGGTGTACTTTTGACCCTGGTGAGGTTGGTGTGCTGTTTTCCCACGGGATGTGGCCATTTCGCAAGGTAACGGGTGAAGGTCCAACGTTCGACCTTGGAGCAGCCTGGCATAGGGAACTCAACAAGAGACTTCGCCAGGAGACCACTGATGCTTTGAGGAACCTGAGTAGGCCCTGCAAAGACGCGATTACAGGAGATCACATCGATCTGGGCTTTGTAGCGTCGAATGCCCAAAGGACGAACTATTTCAATGCAGCATCGCCATTCGAAGGTAGCCTGTTCGTAAGGGACATTGCCGGCTACCCCACGAATGAAAATCTAACGCAGTACCTTGGCGATAACGTGGCTGCTGTGCTGCTCGGAATTGCGGGAACAGTGACAAACAGCGTCGTTGTTGGGAGTGCATTCTTTAGCACCATTCAGTATGGAAGCAGTCTCGCGCAATCGCAGGATATTACGCTTGTCCATGAAGCTCTTCATACTGGTACAGGGCAGGGCGATGCAGACCTCGCCAATACACTCCAACTCGGGTTCTTCTCGAATAGCGCTGGCGGGAATGAGGAAGGGAGCCGTGCTATCTCCAATTGGCTCGCAAACGATTGTCCTTCCGCCGGCGGAGGCCACTAATGGGCTGTCGGACACGCAAGCTCTGTATCTCTTTAGCCTCAGTATGTGAGGCTGTCTTGCTGTTTGCCGCCCCTGAAAAAATGTATGCAGATGAGGTTTTATTTGATCGCTCCAGTACCGTAGTAAGGGATCGAGCTATTGTTGTGCCCAACGATCGCTTTACACTGTCCTTCATAGAGCAACTGGGACGCAGTTTTGTCCGCGACACCGTAACTGAAAAAGTACTCGCGCGCCTGACAATGGCCGCTAGTCGAGACGGCCTCGCGCACGCGTTGTTCCAGAGTCATTCACATCCGACTTATGACAGCACAATCGGCGACATTAGAAACGAGGGGCTTCCCGAGGTACCGGTTGCTCGTGTGCTCATTTTGAACGGCTCGGCTATGTTTAGCTACCGCGATCGTAACGGCTACACAGAACACCTAATCGCTGGAACTGGAAATCCGCTGACCTTACGGGAAATGCAGACAGACTTCGAAATACTGCACTTCACGTTGACACCACCCGGCCCCGCATTACGGCCTTCTGACTACTCACTTGCCGTCTATCTAAGGGCGTCACCCAACGTGTCAATTTCCGCTTGTGAAGCGGTAACCAAAGCTCTTTGGAAGCAGACAAAGGTCTTTTCGCTGCGGGTGGAGGTACGCCCTGATGTCTTTTTTTTGACGAATCTTGATTTCCCTGCGATTTACCCTTTTCGCGCGGATCTGACTTTACCGAACAAGACAGAGGTCGAACTCGCTCCCTATGCTGGGTGCGCTATCAATCAGACTCAAGAATTGCGCTGCGGCGGTCATAACTTCCAGCCATAATCCCTGAGCAAGGAGGGGACAGCCGAGTATGGTCCCTTTTTGACAAAATCAAACCGGCAGCTACCTATGGGGATGCAGGGACGGACTCGCAACCGCCCCCGAGGCTTTACCCATTCTGGCGAAACGGCCCACCAGCTCCGCCAGCTTCACCCAATGCCGTGGATGCGGGCGGCGCCCAAGCCCACCACCGTATATCACCGGCATAAGCCCTGGACACACCGAGAGCAGTCGCTATAGCCGATTCCGTGACACCGGCCAGAACGACTTCGCTCCTCTGGGCACTCACGAATTGGGCCGAGAAGGTAATCCACGGTGCAGGTTGGCCCTGCGACGGACCTCCGCCTTACGTGCCTGTTCATCCGCACAAGCAGTCGCAAACACCAGCAGATCCTCGTTCGTTAGTTCGTGATCGTGCGGCCCAAGCTCCGCTAGATCGGCTTTCAGCTTGCGGGCACACAGATCTGGTCCCTCCTGGATGCTCACGTGATGCTTCAAGAAAAGCGTCAGATCGGTGTTTACCACCAACTGCTCAATGAGGTGCCCATTTTCAAAGCCATCGAACTTGTACGCACGTGTATTGTCGTGCTGATCGAAGCCCATGTATCGCAACTGCACAGCTGCCTCCTTTCACAAGCCGGATGGTCATCGGGCTAGGCTTACCGTTGGGGGTACTTTAGGAGGCAGTAGCAGTAGCAGCTTTCTGTGCAGCAGCCTTCGGAGCCACCTTCGCCACCTTCTTGGTCTTCTTTGCCGCCGCCTTGCGAACAGCGGCCCACCGCTTCTTCGTTGCAGCGATAATAGCTCTTCGACCAGCAGCACTGAGCTTACGCTTCTTCGGAGCAGCAGCCTTGGCCGTTGCAGATTTGCTTTTCCTTAGCGCGGCCCAACGTTTCCTCTGAGCAGCAGCGATCTTTCTTCGTGCGGATGCACTGAGAACTCGCTTCGCTGGAGCCACAGCCCCTTCTGCCGTGGCTTTTTGCCGACCCGGACCCCGATGCCCGAGTTGGGCCTGAATGTCTTTGATGACCGCTTCGATTTTTGCTTTCTCGGCTTCGTACCCTACTAGCGCCATCGCCAGCAAATCGTTATCCGCTCTTGCCATTCGTTACTATCTCCTCGTAATGTTCAATTTCGTCTTGTTGGAAGTTGCGCCCCGATTGTATCACCACACTCGGCTCCGGTTCAGAGTCCCAGCGGTCATTCATTCCTGCGACAATTACGAACAACAGACTGCCGAGGGCCATATGGACATCAACAAGATTCTCGCGGAACTCCGCTCCGAGAGGGATGACATCGAAAGAGCGATTATTGCGCTTGAAAAGTTTGGCGGGAAACGAAGAGGCCGACCGCCGTTATGGATGAAGACGATAGAAGAACCCGCCCAGACGAAACCGAGGAAGAAGCAATCCAAGGATCAGGGGACTGATTAGCGGCTCTTTCAATCGCACCGGGCATAAGGATATAGGGACACCTCTCGGGCAGGGGTTCATCGTGCGTATTGAACGAAGCTTCTCAGGCGTTAGCGGATTGCGTCTTTTGCTGCACCCGTTCCAACTCCCACTCTAACCGTTGTATAGCTCCAGCAATTTCATCGGCGCGAATTGCCGCGTTACTGTTCTTGCCGTAGCAATCACGCATCAGGACGATGATGCCTTGCACTTTTTCTTCGATCAACGAGAGGTCTTCATCGAGACGCTTTCGCTCCTGGATTGTAGGAGGGTGAGTGTAACTGAAGTGGCCATAATGGTGACCATTGTACCGGAAAATGCCCAGGCCGGCGTAATGCCCGAACCACAACATCTAGCGCCACAAGCGCCGCATTCTTGAGGGTCACTGCTGGTAATCTGGATGTTCTCACTGGCGGGCTGCTAACGCCTTCAAACGGGCTACCACCGTAGCGCTAGCCGCTGTCGCTCTCTTGTGCTCTTCCAGGACCGAAGCCCTCAAGCGAGCTTCCACCGTGGCCGCTTTCGCTTGCCGGTGCCCTTCCAAAACCGAATTACAGATCTCAACGCACTCGTTGCATATACACACGCGCTTGGAAGGCTCGGACGGATTTGAGATGAGTGTGTCTACCTGATCATCGGTCTTGCCGCAAAACGAACATCTGAGGATTTCTTCTTCCTCCTGGCGCTTGAGAAACATGAGTCCAGTATGGCAAGCGGGAGCGACGGGATTCAAGATCCGCTAAAGTTCAACTTGGCACTGTCACCG
>Ga0075426_10001735_pt1 | contig 15534 bp, 14 predicted proteins | sample SoiMethybrSBSTD5_FD_75304 | JGI IMG/M metagenome (GOLD analysis project Ga0075426, IMG submission 75304) | Bulk soil microbial communities from a Populus tree surrounding site in Tennessee, USA - Soil MetaG P. TD hybrid SBSTD5 | ecosystem: Environmental > Terrestrial > Soil > Tree plantation... | reverse complement strand
TTCTCTGATTTTATTTCTGAAGCTTCATGTTTGGCCATTTTATTAAGGTTGCATGGTCGAATATTTATTTTTTGGAAATTTGCAGTTAAGAGGAGGAGAGGAGAGGAGAAAAAATAGTGCCCATTCTGAGCTAAATCGATGACCATGGAATCCTATTTACAGTCTGTTAAAACTAATTACGCAACAACGCCGGTAGAACTATGTGCTTTATTAGCCTGCTAATGCCAGATTCACAGATTGATTGACAATACTTACTTACTGTTATCCAATTATCCAATAATTCAACAGTCCTGTACATTATACTTCATTCTGAGTTAGAAAAGTATCATAATAAAGTTCGATCATCATAGAAAGATAATCAAGTTCATATAATCATGTTGAGCTCCAATCAAAATTTGGCTGTATACGCTGTTTTTAATAATTTAATTTATTCTTCAAGCAGCTGCAGAGATAAATTGGAGTGAATTTGAGGTTATGGGGTGATAGAAGACGGCCTGATTATTATAATTATTTGTCATCAAATTTTTCAAAGTAAAGTAACAAGTATTTAAAAAATTGGCTTTCCTACTTTTTATCATCGGAATGTTCCTCAACATTCTTTTTTTTACCAGCAGTAGCTTCAGACAAGCTATTATTATTTTCATCAGATACAAATGAAGGAGGAGGCAGGACGTTTGTATTTGTATTCTGCAGAGAAACTTTACCTATCGTTAGTTTCATCAAGGCTATCCACATTATTAGAAGCGGGATATGATATGATGCAATTCTCCATGCTATAATGACACTTAATTGAGAATCTTTAACCACATCTTGGATAGACGGAATGCCACTTAGATTCGAAATATATGCCCAAATCCCTAGTTCTGCTAAGCCAGAACCACCTATCGTAATGGGTAGTGTTGATAACACGGTAGAGGCCGAAGTTGCTAATAATGATTCAAACAAACCAATATGAGATCCAACTGAATTTGCCAGTACCATGAACGATACTCCCTGAAGTACAAAGGCGGCAAAAGTTAGAGCGATACCTACTGTAAAAACTTTCACCGCTTTCATAGAATTAAAATTTTCTCGACTCATCTTACACAGATCTGCTATTGCAGCATCTGTTGAATCTATCATTCGATCTGCCTTTTCTTTGGATATTAACTTTCGCAGTATTTTTTTAGAGAAAGATGGCAGTTGAAGATTACGTTTTGCAGAAAAAATAACGAGCGATAACCAAAAAGCAAGTGTTGGAATAGCGATGAGAATTACTACAATACCAATAAAGTCACCGCCATTATAAATCGCGACCGCTCCAGCAATGAACGCAAGCATAGTCCCAACGAGGACATCAGCGATGATTTCCAGGGTTGTAACCCATGCTGATCTGCCAACGGGCACCCCATTCTTAGTCAAGAATGCAACTCTTACCAATTCTCCTCCAACATACGAGGGCGTTGTTTGTGTTACAAATTCACCGGCTAGTCTGGCCGATATTATGCTGCTAGTAGAGCTCACATCTCGGCCAATAAACTCATTAATAAAATACTTGAAGCGAAATGCCTGTAACATGATTTTTCCCATAACAGATGCTATAGAGGCCATAAATGGAATTAGACCTACTGCAAATATATCACTGAAAGAGACCTTAGTAAATAGAAACATAATCAGCAGTGGCACAACACTTGCAGGTATTGCGAGCAGTTTCCAATTCAAAAGAGTTCGTTCACCCCGTAAGGACAAGTCATATAGTAATTAATAGAAATTATCTTACTCATGTGATAAGATACTTATCGTGATCTCGTATATATCTTGCACACGGTTTGTATCGAGATGACTCTAATAGTATGTACCCATATTCCAAAACTAAAAATTAATTAATTCATTCATAGCCTGGGCTCGCTTATATTATAATGTCCATAGTTACTATTAGAATATGGGTTATAATAATAAAAGTTGTGATATGCTCCATTGATAAGATTTAATTGCAAGACATAGTTGCTTTTTCTGTATGTCTACTATGAAGTACATCCAACTTGAACCACGGGGCGATATCGCGATCATCAAGATTAACAGACCTGAAGCACTGAATGCTGTCAACATAGATGTTATCGCTGAATTATCAAGAACGGTTGATATTGTTGGAGCCGACGACGGTATTAGAGCTGTAATTATTACGGGTGTCGGAGAAAGAGCTTTCTGCGCGGGAGCGGATATAGCCTACATGGTTAATATCGATCCAATAAAGGCTGAGAAATATGCATCTTCGGCTCAGGCGGTTCTAAACAAAATCGAGAGATTGGAAAAACCAGTTATCGCCGCAGTTAATGGTTTTGCCTTGGGTGGTGGTTGTGAACTAGCCTTGGTTTGTGATATTCGAATTGCTTCTAGCAACGCCAAAATTGGCCAGCCTGAAGTTACGATAGGCATTCCACCAGGATGGGGAGGTACACAACGATTAGTCAGAATTGTAGGGCCAGCAAAGGCAAAAGAACTTGTCTTTACTGGTAAAATGATTACAGCAGAGGAAGCGGCACAAATAGGCCTGGTTAATAGGGTAGTTAGTTTAGAGGCAGGAGAGCCATTACAATCGGAAGCACTTAAAGAAGACAAGTCTAATAGAAAAGAGAGAGCAAACGAAGAAGCCAAGACCCTTAACAAAAAGCTAATAGAAGAATGCATGGTTCTTGCGAAGGAAATTACGAAGAATAGTTTTACTGCCGTCAAAGTTAGCAAAATGTTAATTAACAAAGCTATGGACGCAGATATTGATACTGGACTTCGGCTAGAAATTTATGGATGGGCGCTGTGTTTTTCCCATGAAGATAGACAGAAAATGATGTCTGCCTTCTTGAGCAAAGGCAAGAAATAAAAGAAGTGATACATTTAGACAAGGTATATTACTTCCACTTTTACTCTTCGGCTACTACCTTAGCTCCCCTACTTGGATGGCATACAAAGGTTCTGCTTTTTATTCTTGATTCTTTAAAACCTGCTGCCATTGAATCGGCGACTTGGTTTCCATTTTTGCTAGTCTTCAAAAATGAAATCATTGATGGTCCAGCTCCACTTATTGTTACTGCAAGAGCTCCCGATTTCAATGCATTGCTTTTGACCGCATCATAGCCAGGAATCAAATGCTTTCTTGCAGGTTCCACGATGACGTCGTCTACGCCCTTTGCAATCATTTGTATATCTTTTAAAATAAACCCTGCAACAATTGTGCTAGCATTCGATACATTACGAATGACACTCTTCAGTGGAACCTCTTTCGGTAATACACTTCTTGCAACTTCTGTCTTTCTGTCAGATACCTTTATTGTCGGAATTGCAATAACAAGAACCAGATCTTTTGGGGGATCTAGTTGGATAAATTCAAGCTCTGGAATACTACGAACAATAACAAAACCACCGAGTATTGCCCCCGAAACATTATCATAGTGTCTTGTTCCTGCGCTGGCAATCTCCCCCTCCGCAGCATATTCAATTATTTTTGCTTTCTGGATTTTGAGATGAAATAGCCTGTCGAATGCAACTGCGGCGGCAGCTGCAGATGCAGCACTGCTACCGAGTCCAAATCCCGGTGGCACTCTTTTTACGATGCTGATATTAAGATCATCATGTATATCAAAATCTTCCGACATTTTTTTTATTACTAGCCCAGCAGAATTAGATTCTATAACTGATGGTATCGACATGCTTTTTTCTCCTGATACTCTAATAATTAGTCGTCTTGATCTTCCTGACACCTTGGTTATCCTTACGGTATCTTCTAAAGCGTCAAGACCAAGCCCAAATACGTCATAACCTGGACCCAGATTAGCAGTAGATGAAGGCGCAACAGCAGTACATGATGATGTCATTCTTATATTCAATCTCTGAGGTCCTCCCCTTGATTAAGGATTCTGGCTAATGCTGCAGCTAGATTGACCATCCCGTCCATAGTTACACTGGAAACAGCGGTGAAGTTCTGCATGAACCCGCCTTTACTCATGCCTCTTACCAAATCCTTACTCAAAAGAGAAGACTCAGCATCTTTTTCATTACTTAGCGCAAATTCCAATTCAACGTTAGAAGTAGACCATTTTAAGATGTGTTTTAATTTCGCATCGATCAGATCACGTTTAGTAAGGACATTGACTTGGGAAGTTTTCAGTCTAAGTTTTATTGATGCTGCCAATAGAGATATGGATACATAGTTGAGAGGAGATGACACCAACATACCATCAAATATAAATAATGTTACCCTGCTATCTGACTGAAAATTTGAGACAAAATATGGACCACTTGCTCTGAAGGCAAATAATTCGATCTGTCCTGGAGTATCTATTATGACATAATCTGGATTCAAACTGTCTACTTCAGTTTGAATGTCATCTAATCTTGTTGCAATCATATCACTTGCCATTACTAACGAGCCATTTGGTCCAAGATTGTATGTCTCCATCAGAGTTCGTATGTCTATGTAATCCCGAACATCTACATCCGGTTCATATGGCAAATTTAAGGCCCCCGGATCTAAGTTTAGGATAATTGGATATGATTGATTGTCTCTATACAATTGGAGTAATCTTGAGGCAAGGAGTGATTTCCCTGAACCGGCGGTACCAGTAATATATATGGCATCCATCTGTAGCTGACAGGGATCAATTATATTTACTTTTTTGCCAACAAATTGTAAATTTCACATTTCAATGTAGCTTCAGTTACCAATCATAAATAACCCAGGCCCAGAAATTAAAGGAAAGAAAATTAGAAGGAGGATTGTAATCTACTCTACTACGCTCCGGCCATACCGTTTCGAAGTTCAACACTCCTATGATCATCAGGAGACGATTCACTAGCCGATTTGTGCATTTCAGATAATGCGCAACCCATCTCAGCCTCCGGTTTACCTTTTCTCATCAAGCCTCTATAAAGACCAGCTTCTAGAGTTTGACCATGCGCCTTTTCCCATTCTTCTACGGGAATGCTAAACTTCTTTTGGATTCTATCCCTGTACCACTCTGGAATAACGTTGAACGCGCAGAATGGGATGATCCTGAGGTCTGGTGTCAGGTAGTGAATATCGCATCGCTGTAGCCTTTCAAGATCTTCATTATATTTATCCTGGAAGTGCATCATACCCAAGAACAGTGATCTGACATGCCACGAGCCAACCGAATCAAAGTTGCGTTTTAGCAATATACTTGAGAACATCTTCGCAAGATTTAGGCCGTGTGGCTGCTTGGTTCTGTCAACAAATTGATTTAACTTTCGTACAACCTCCAGCATTGTCCAATATCTGTTTGTGCCTGATTTGATGTCGTCAGCCTTTTCTTCAAAGTATTCTAGCAAACCCTTAAGATCAACAAATGTCGTCAGAGGGATTAGTTTTTTTGTTTGAGTATCTTCGAAAACATATGTGCCAGCACCGCAGGCAAAGTGGATTGATAGCTCGTACTTTGGTTTCTTGCTAAATGCTTCTATTACATTAGTAAGCGGCATACATGAGGGGACAGGGAACCATGCATCGGTAGATATTTCACCGCCCGTCTGCTCTTCAATCCGTTCGATGCAATCAGGAATAGTTATCCTATATTTTTCACGTTCTTTCTTCGTCATCCTGCCGGTTAACGAGACTGGTTGAAAGTTCACTGCATGAACGACATCCAAATTCTTCTGGGCATTCCGTATAATTCCACCTAGTTCATGGTCATTGATTGATTTAATTACTGTTGGAACAAATACAACAGTCATACCGCATTTTCTGGCAGACTCCAATGCATAGGGCACCTCCCAGTGGTTCTTTGGATTCGTTCTTGGACTAACACCGTCAAACGAAAGATAGAGATTATTTACACCAGCCATTCTTACTTGGCGCATGGTTTCTGGAGATAATGCTAGTTTAATACCATTGGTATTTAGCTGGATGTGATCTACGCCTTCTTCTCTCATCATTGCGACAACCTCATTGATATCATCTCTGAGCATCGGTTCTCCACCAGTTATCTGAATAGAGTTACCTGCTATTGGTTTTTCAGCCTTGAGGGTCTTCATCATTGCTCTTATTTGCTCATGGTTTGGCTCATACAGATAAGCGCCTTCTAGACCTTTCTTAACATAGAAAAAGCAGTACCAACATGTCAGATCGCATCTATTGGTAATAATCATGTTGGCAAGCCCAGAATGCGAAAGGTGATCTGTACAAAGACCACAGTTAGTGGGGCATGCACATTTGTCTATCATAACGTTCGGAGCTTGAGCACCCTTTCCATCCATCCAATATGTACTAAACTTCTTATACATGTCATAAGAGCCAAAATACAACTCCTCACATTCACCGTGGGTGGGACACATCTTAGTCATGTATACTTTCCCTTCTCTTTCAAATACCTCTGCGTCTAAGATCATATTGCAATCCGGGCAAATACTCTGTGTATACCTAATCGTTCTTCTAGCAGATGTGTTTTTGCTAGACAGATTTGAAATATGTATTAATTCCATATCTATTACCTATATAATATACCTTTTATGAACAAGTCTTGCATTTTTATATATAAAGGTAACGTTACCAATCCTACGGTGAATAGTTGCTAGAAATCATGGAATTCTTCACAGTGGATAAGGGATAATCGACTGGATTTAAGCCTAAAACAAGCTTATATTATAGCATCTAATTCACTTTATCGTAAATACATGAGTATCAGCGACAAGTCAAGAAAAGCAATGGAAAGTCTTGGCTTGACAGGCTACGAGATTAAAGTTTATCTTTCGCTTTTAGAAACGGGTTCAATGACAGCTTCTGATGTAAGCAAAAAATCAGGGGTTCCATACTCTAAGATTTATGAAGTACTAAACAGTTTGGAGGACAAAGGCTGGCTAGAATCTGCCAGTTCAAGACCCCAGAAATTCTTTCCGAAATCGCCATTAACTGCACTCGAGGCAATGCGAATGCGGATTGAAAACGGAATTAAGGATAATGAAGGTCTGATCATAACTGAATTAATGCCAGTATATGAAAAGAGCGGCATTAAAGAAAGACCAGAAATTTGGGTAGTAAGAGGAATTTACAATATTGCTGCCAAAGTGAATGAGATTATTCAAACTTGCCAAAAAGAATTACTGATAGCATTGCCTCAAGTCGCCCAAGATATTGCAAAACCAGTACAACCGATGTTGAGAACGTTACAGGAAAGAGGTGTAAAGATAACTGTTCTTGCCTCTGAAGGAACGAATACAGATACTATACGCGCCTTATCTAGAATTGCAGATGTTAAACTAAAAAATGACATGTTTGGAGGAGGAGTAATTGGCGACAGTAGGCAGGTAATGATTTTGCTTGGTGAAGGAAGAATTGAAAAAGGGAACTATGAACCGATTGCAATTTGGGCAGATCATATTGGACTTGCTGGTTTTGCAAAAGATTATTTTCATTACCTATGGGAAGACGCAAGTACCAAGGAAAAAAACAGACATCAATGCTAGTGGCAAAATGAAAGTGAATGAACCCAACACAGTCACCATTAACTCTTTAACATATGTTTTTAAAAAGGATTAATAATCATTTCAATCAACAGCTGAGATCACTTGCAAAAATGGCAGAGTGAGAATAACCAAAATAACCCTGTGTTGGAAAAGGCCGAAACTAAGCATATGCCATATACGCCCAGGAAATTGGATTAATCCGGTTCGTATCCGCATCTGGAATATCCGGTTAGAGAGGAAAGTATAGATATGACATAAAAAGGTATGGTTGCTCGTCAAATTATTCATATAACTCAAGCCTGTTCAAAGTATTAATGAAGGAATCTCAAATAGAAAACGATGAAGAAATTGTTTCCATCTACTGATTTATGCACCATTACATCACTCGCGGAAATCTTCCCGTGATCGCTCTATCCCCAAGGATCGCGTTGCAAATAGCAATTAAATAGCTCATTCTTTCTTTTTCAGTCGACCAAACATTTTGAATTAGATCTTCAAGACATAACATTGTTAAATTGTATTAAAGTTATATCTTCGTTTTTATGTTACCGCCTTTATCATTTAGATGGACAAACGATGACAAGACTAGCCCTACTGAATTATCGATGAAGTAGATCTTGAGTTAGGAGTTTGTCCAACAAGTTTTCTCATATCTTCGTTTTCTTGTTCGTAAATATCAGAAGTCTATTTATCATCAACCTCTTTTTTGTCCGAATGACTTTTCATTAGGCAGTATGATGTTATTAATCCAATATAGTCATAACAATATAGTAAATCACAAGATCAAAAGTGAAAACTAGTCACTGTATATTCTATGATGTCATAAACTTGATAAGTGGCGGAGTAGCTTTATAAATACATTGGTTCACATAGAAACTACCGCTTCACTCGAAAATTTTAGAAAGTTTATTATTGTTAGTACTTGCAGGTCATTTATTCCTGAAAGTTATCTGCGAGACTATGAAGTGTTTCCAGAGCGCGAAGAGGGTCCAGGAGCAATCTATATTGAAGCAGCCGATAAAGTAACATTGAAAAAAATACGGGAGATGACATTTGTAAATGCCAAAGAGATTCTTGGAATAATTTATTCTTCAAAGAGTGGCAACACACAGCTTAAATGGAGGCAGACTAGAAGGAAGTCAGGTAAGGTACAAGGTGACGCTTCAGCCAATGCATTGGTAAATTTAGTAGAATCAGGGGTGTTAACTCAGGAATGGGTCGACAAATATCTAAAATCAACCCAAACCAAAGAAGACAATTCTTCCTCTTTGAGTAGCGAAAAAATAACACAACATAATAAGAGTTAAAGAACTGTCTCATGATCAGTAAAGAAGTGAAGGGATCTTCTGGCAAAGCCTATTTTGTCATTCCAGAAGATGCAGACGACCTTCTTATCCTAAGAAGAATAATAGAAAGTGGAGACTATATAATAGCCGATACGACCAGAGTCATCAAACAGACAAAAGAATACGCGAGACCTGATAAAGGAGAACGAATAAAAGTACGAGTCTCGATTAGGGTTGAGAACATAAATCTTGACGACGCTGTAGATCGTCTGCGTATAACTGGCAGCATAACAAACTCTGACAGTGATCTGGTTTCGAGAGGAACCCACCACTCTCTTGCTGTGCAAGTAGGAGACTCAATAACAATTGATAAGGATAGAAAGTGGCAGGCTATTGAGATAAGCATTCTAAAGAAATCAGGAAGTAATTCAACCTTTATTTTGGTTGCAATCGATGCACAAGAAGCAGGAGTCGCAAAGGTTTCTGGCACGCATTTGAAGATAATCCCAAATATATATTCTGGACAAAGTGGTAAACGTTATCAGCAGTCAGTAAAAAACAATCCCACGACAGAAACGTTTTTTGGAGAGGTCACGAAGACCATCGCGGGTATTTGGAATGTGTTTCTGGAAGAACATGATAACAACAAAAGAATGATAATTTTTGGTCCAGGTGAAACTAAACGCAGATTTTACAATTTACTTATCACAAAGCACCAATTTGGGAAAGACAAAGTGTCAGTAATCGACGGAGTCGACGTTGCCGGAGAAGATGGAATTTTTGTATTTCTTCGCTCCTCGGCTATCAAAGAATCAATGGGTTTTACCAAACTTGCCATGGTCTCTTCAATATTAGACAAGGTGATGCTCCTCGTTCACAGAGGTGAAATGAAATATTCTATTGGAATGCAAGAAGTATCTTATGCTGCGTCAATGAAAGCTGTAGAATATGTAGTATTTTCAGATGCAATCTTTAAGACTATTGACGAAAATGACATTATAAAGCTTCTAAATTCAGTCGAAGGTTATGGAGCAAAAACTTTTGCGGTCGATTCATCTACAGATATTGGTTTACGGGTCTCATCTCTCGGTGGTATAGTAGCCTTACTTCGGTATGCCATTCGTGTGCAACGTAATTGATGAAATATGATGTTTTTTCTTTTGTTATTTTTTTATGTTGTTGATTCTACTATCCATGACATATAGGGTTTGTAAACATCGTTCATTTTTATTTCCATAATTTCCGGTACCTCGTAAGGATGCACTTTCTTAATTTCTGACTTTAGTTTGTCTGCAGACAATTTTGTTGTTTTGAACAATGCAATAAATTCTTGTTGATCTTCGAGTTTATTCTTCCAAACAAATACAGATCTTACCTTTATCAAATTTATACAGGCGCATAATTTTTTTTTAACAATCAAGTCTTTGGCTATTGTTAGGATTGTTTCTTGATCAGGGAAAGTAGACACAATTATAACTGCTGTTTGTGTTTTTTGCTTTGCCATTATTAGATCATAATCTATGTTGGAGATTAGTAATAATAATTATGTGATAAGTCATATCATAGCACATACATGGTTCATGATTGGCATGAACCATCATCACGTTGAAATTTTTAATCATATGTCTTTGCCTGTTACCATTTTCTAGCTGCACCCTGGCGCATAAAATAAAAGAGATACTGCTGCGCGTAACCTGAATATTTGCCGAAGTAACTTCTGAGAGTTTGTGAAAGAATTCTATATTGATTGGAATCTATTTTTTCACCTATTTTATTCCATTTTTTATCCTCTTGTTTATTTTCAGATAGCAGCCAGCCATAATGTAAAGAGAGGGCCTTGGCTATCCAAACGTCTATAGGAAAAGCCTCAAGTTTTTCTAAGGAAAACAATAATATACAATCGGCAATTTTATTTCCGATACCATATATTTTCAATAATTCTTCCTTTGCATCATCATAGCTAGCGCGTATAAGATTATTAACATCGATATTCCCCAAAGCAATACTTTCAGCAACTGCTTTGATTGATTTTGCTCTATATCCAACACCGCATGAAAACAACTCGTTTATGGACGCTTTGTTTAGGCGGTCAGCAGTAGGAAATGTGAAAAACTCTTTTCCATCAACTATCATTTTACTACCGAACTTCCTAGAAAGATTCTTGAGCATTCTACGGATCATGGGTATGTTTGTATTACTAGAACATACAAACGATAGCATACATTGCTGAGGCTCTTGTCTCATGAGTCGTAGCCCAGGATATCTTTTTATTGCTTCGAACATTAGAATATCATTTGAGAAACCTGACAAAATTTGTTGAATGTCATCGTCAAATCTGAAAACACGTTGCTCCCATTTTTCTAATTCTGGAAAGGAAAAGAATTCAATTATATCGTTGTTAGTATTGTCATCGTTTGCTGTTGAAGTGGAAAATTTGAGCACATGATCACCATGTATACCATACCATGAATTATCTAATTTTTCCCACAGAAACACCTGGCCGCTGTTTACACTAATCTCGAGATCTTTGAAAAAAGATGGGACCGGAAAAGATGAATGATACAAATCGTTTTATATCAGTATCCTCTTAATAAGACTGCCTCATAAGCCTTATTGAACTTTTTTGCCTTCTTGAATCTTCTTTAAGTCATTTTGTAGAAGTTCGATTGTCTTAGGTATTTCTGTTTGTGCACACGAAAGACACGTTTGCTGCAAAGACAATGGATATATAAAATACCTTTCATTAATCTCGATATTCTTTTTACATGATACGCATTTTTTCAGCTTGTATGGATCCGTATTTTTAATGATCAAGTGTATAGCAGAAACAACGGAATAGGGAAATTTATATTCATTGGATATTCTATAGACTTTTTAAAATAGTGGAAAAATATTCCTTCTATATAGAGGCATTTACCACTGTGTTGTGTGGATCTAACAATTTTTAAATTTCTATAACCTCGCCTGTATTTGGAGCCTTTGCGTCATAACCATATTTTTCCCTGATCTCTTCTGCAAACTTTGTACATGATGATTCATCACCGTGAACTGTAAGTATTTTTGGATTACCTTTTAAACGGTCAAGAATTTCAAATAGCTCACTTCTACTGTTATGGCCTGAAAACTCGAAACGTTTAACATCGGCCAGGCACTTTCTCACTTTGCCATCTAATACGGTGACTCTCTTTTCAAGTAACGCTCTGCCAGGTGTACCTTCGCCCTGAAATGACACCAAAGCAATACCATTTTTCTCATTTTGTGCAATCTCTTGGAGATAAAATACTGCAGAACCTCCAACCAACATCCCAGCAGGAGAGATAATTACGCACGGCTCTTTCACAACTCTCTTTCGTCGGTTCCAACCGCTAATCCATTCAGCTTCACCTATGGCCTTCTTGAATATCTCGGGATTTCTAAGGAAAGCGGGATGTCTTAACATTATTTCATTTGCTTTAAGAGCCATTCCATCCATTGCAATCTTGTGTGGAAAATTGAACGCCTTTAAAACGCAAGCTATTTCCTGAGCTCGCTCAACAGAAAAGGCTGGAATAAACAACGTTCCTCCTCTTTCAACTACCTCATAAGCATATTCAAGCAATTCTCTTTCAGATTGCTCTCGCGGCATTTGTTCAGTTTGGGAATAGGTGCTCTCCGTAATAACAAGATCAACCTCGCCAAAATCCAAGTCCGCCGGTCTTAGTATCTTTGAACCTCTTGTATTGATATCTCCAGTATAGAACAGTCGCCTTCCCTCATGTTCAACTATGATTGTGGCACCACCAAGAATGTGTCCAGACTCATGCAATGTCACTTTGACATCTTTTATCATGCACGGTTGTCTGTATGCTAAGTTTTTTGAATGTTTCATCATCGTTATAAGGTCTATGTATTCAAACGGTAGATAGAATCCGGATATCTTTATCATATCTTCAATAAGTAACTGCGATAGATCGAATGTTGGCAAAGTACCGCATACCTGTGTTTCCACCGAATCTGACAAAAACAGAGAAGGCACAAATCCTGAATGATCTAAATGCGCATGGGTAATTACTACTGCATCAATGTCCTTTGGCTTGACATGCATCGGAAAGATCGGTTCTCTTTTTAGAAGTACGCCATAATCCATCAGAATGCTGGTTTGGTTGCTATTTACAAGAAACGCAGAACGGCCAACTTCTTTTGCGGCACCTAAAATTGATAATTTCAATTTATTCTGAAATTATCTTATTCGCTGGTGCTTTAAGCATTTCATTTTTTTAGCTTGAAAATGTCCTTGTTGGTAATGTCGTAGCCACTATAATAGTCAAAGAATGAACCGGATCCTCCACAGCTGTTCATCAGAGGTAAGGCTTTCCAGCCTTTCTAGATATCTAAAACCACAATCATCTAATACATCTTCAAAGTCGTAGCGTTCTTGTAATGATTTTTTTTCTTGCTCGACCCGCTGTACAAGTGCCGATTTTATGGCTTTAGATATATTCGACTTGTTACTGTAAACATACCACAAATTATGTGCACCTCTTATCTTGGACAAAACTTGACGAGTATTATCAGACATTTTTGTATAATAACGATTCATAAGTTCTATATTAACGTCCTCCCATGATGGTGTCCTCCATGAAGCAATCATATCAAACCCGTGAGCATCAAATTCTGCTGCCAAGCTAATACCCTGGTCTAATGTTGTTACAATGACATCAGTTTTGGCAGCAATTGCATCTCGAAAATCCACTCCAGGATCCATCCAGCCTACGAAAATAAGGTCATATTTTTGATCAATTCCCCAGTGTGCGTCTACGATTTTGATATGATCCGGTATAGGCATATTAAAAATATAAAAAATTCTAGCATCCTTTTCAATACCTGTTGCATTTGGGATAAATTCCCTTATCTTATTTAAAAAATCACCGTAACCGCACCCAACATCCAAGTATCTAGGGTGATTCGATACTGCCTTTGCGATTGAGATTACACGCAATACGTCAATTTTTCTGTATGCAAAATACGTGCCTCGTAAAAACGGAAAGCTATAACGCTCATGGTAAGGTGAAGCAGAATATGTTCTAAATTGCCGCAATGAATTGCTTGCTTTTAGAAGATCTCCTATACTAAGTGATGCCATATACCTTCAAATAAAACTTAAGAACATGAGGTTTTTCATTTCAATTAGTCGAATATTACTTCCCACAATCGTTTATCTTTGGACAACAAAGTAGGAAGTTCCTCCATATAGTGAAATCCACACTCATCAAGGATTGATTCAAAATCGTACCTTTCTGTAGCAAACACTTTATCTTCTTTTTGTAGCCATGATTTTAAGGCCATATTAGCCTTATCTGATATCTCAGGTCTTGTATATATATACCAAAAATTATGCGCTGTACGTGTTTTTGATAATTCTTGCTTCTTTTTTTCATCGGTTGTTAACAATGGTGTATAAAATTTATTCATAAGTTCGTTATTAACATCTATCCAAGATGGAGTTCGCCACCACGCTATCCTATCAAATCCGAATTGATCATACTCACATGCTCCATTTACACCACACTGGCCTCCAGTGTCAAAAGTAGTAATAATACATTTTGCAGCACGTGCTACAAATTCACGAAAATCTACACCAGGATCCATCCAGCCCACAAAGGCGGCATCGACAGTTTTTGGTTCATACCATTCTATAGCAGTCGGAAAGATGTAGTAAGGTCTCAGTTTTTGAAAGATGTAGAAGATAGATGTCTCCTTTTCAATACCTGTTGCATTTGGTATAAATTCCCTTATCTTATTTAAAAAATCACCGTAACCGCACCCAACGTCTACATACCTAGGTTTGTCGGAAATTGCTTTTGCAACTTCTACTATCCTCAACACATCGATTTTACGGTAAGCGAAGTATGATCCCGCAAAAAACGGAAAGATATAACGTTCATGATCGGATAACGGATTATTATATTTAAATTGCAGGTATAGCCGATAAGCTTTTTTCAATTCTTCTTCTTTAAATGGCATATTATCTTGAATCTCATATTTTTTGAAACTGAACCAAATTCTAAAAAGTTATCTAAAGGAGCTGAATATATTCTGTTCATTGTTAAATAAGCATAAATAAATAAACAGAGGCTGAATAACCCAAAAGGCTTATTAAGTTCTATTATAACTTGGTCTTATGGTTAGGAAATTCGATGATTGGTGGAAGACTGTTCCTGAGGATCTTAGGAATAAAACCCGCAAAGGTGATGAAGGAAACAAGCCGTTGCTAAACCAGGTTAACTATGTTCTTTTACATCTCCATTTAGCTGGCAAACATGATGCAAAGCCCAGTCATGAAGAGTTAAAAGACTGGCTGCATAGCGGTCAAGTTGATGTTCTTAGGATGACTGCCAAGAAGTAGAAAGAACAAGATCATTCATTTCTTTTTGTCGTTATTATTTATCTGGTTATGATGATTGCTGATTCATTACAATGAATGTCATTCTTAGCCGTTTGTTATAACAGTGTTTTGTGAGTGGCGTAGGGTTTAAATAGTTTCGAACGTATGCACCTTTAGTGAATAGTATATGCCAATTGCTATAATTCCAGACGTTGATGAGCAAAGATGTATTGGCTGTGCACTCTGCGTAGAGATATGCACTGCTCTCGGTCCAGATGTACTTAGAGTAAAGCCAGTCGAAGGATGGAAGAGAGGTAAAGCATTCATCTTTTACCCAGAAAGGTGCATATCAGATGGCGCATGTATAGGAGTATGTCCAACACATGCAATCTTCTGGATGAGACCAATGGAATATACCTCAGGACAACCGGT
>Ga0075426_10001734_pt1 | contig 15545 bp, 15 predicted proteins | sample SoiMethybrSBSTD5_FD_75304 | JGI IMG/M metagenome (GOLD analysis project Ga0075426, IMG submission 75304) | Bulk soil microbial communities from a Populus tree surrounding site in Tennessee, USA - Soil MetaG P. TD hybrid SBSTD5 | ecosystem: Environmental > Terrestrial > Soil > Tree plantation... | reverse complement strand
GCGCCTCGCTCCGGCTGCGGCCGGGCTAATGCGACATGAAGGTCGGCACCGTCATGGTCTTGAGGACGTCGCGCGTGACGCCGCCGAGGATGAACTGGCGCAGCCGCGAGTGACCATAGCCGCCCATGACCAGGAGATCGGCCCCCATGTCGGCGGCATGCGACAGGATCGCGTCGGTGACATCGCCGTCGATCGACGGGATGCGCTTGATCTCGACATTGAGGTCATGCCGTGCGAGATGCTCGGCGATGTCGGCGCCCGCGATCTCGTCGGATTTGCCCGCATCGCCCAGCACGGTCACGACCTCGACCGCCTTGGCGCGGGCGAGCAGCGGGATCGCGTCGCCGACCGCGCGCGCGGCGGTGCGGCTGCCATCCCAGCAGACCATCGCGCGCTCGAGGCCCAGCGCCTCCTTCTGCACATAGGGCACGATGAGAACCGGCCGGCCCGACTCGAACAGGGCCGCCTCGACGATGAGGTCGTCGAGCGGCGTGCGACCGGCCTCGGCCTGGCGCACGATCGCGAGGTCGAACCGCCGCGCGATCTCGCCGAACAGAGTGGGGGCGCCGGCGAGGCTCGCATCGAGCCGGCGGGATTCCGCGGACAGGGCGTTTCGCCGCGCCGCCTCCTCGAACCCGGCGATGGCGGCATCCGCGGCCGCCTGCGCCTGCTCGCGCTGCTCGTCGATCCAGGCGGGCGGCGTGAAGTCGCCCACGCCCATGCCCGGAGCGACGAATGGATCGAGCACGAATGCAACGCCGGCGAGGTGCGCGCCGCACGCGACCGCGATCGACGCCGCATAATCGACGGTGCCGCGGGTGCCTTTGCCGGTCGAAAGATGGAGAACGATGTCCTTGATCATGTCGGTCCCCGGGAATGGCTTTGCATCCCCACAGCCTACCCGATCAGCGGTCATGCGTCCCGATCGCTGGCCGCGCCTGCGCGAGGCCGTTATCCTGCAGCCCGAAAAGCCCGTGTCCTGCGCGCCCGAGCGTGGCAGGATGCCCGGCTTCGCATCAACCGACCGATGACATGACCCTCGACCGCGATCCCCTCCTCACCGACCTCTACCAGCTCAACATGGTCCAGGCCTATCTCGACCATGGCGAGACCGGGCCTGCGGTATTCGAGTTCTTCATGCGGCCCTTGCCGGACCGCCGCCGCTTCCTGATATCGGCCGGCCTCGAGCAGGCGCTCGACTTTCTGGAGAACCTGCGCTTCTCCGCCGCAGACCTCGACTGGCTCGCCTCGACCGGGCGCTTCGACCAGAGGATGATCGACTACCTGCGCGCTCTGCGTTTCACCGGCGATGTCCACGCGATCCCGGAAGGCACGGTGTGCTTCGGCGACGAGCCGATCCTGCGCGTCACCGCGCCCCTGCCGCAGGGCCAGCTCGTCGAGAGCCGCCTCATCAATCTTCTCCACTTCCAGATGCTGGTCGCCGCCAAGGCAGCGCGCGTGATGCTCGCCGCCGCCGGCCGGCAGGTGGTGGATTTCGGATTTCGCCGCGCCCACGGCGCCGAGGCCGGGCTCATGGCGGCGCGCGCGACCTACATCACGGGTTTCACCGGCACCGCCACCGTGGCGGCGGACCGGGACTTCGGCATTCCGATCTTCGGCACGATGGCTCATTCCTACATCGAGGCGCATGACGACGAGGCGACCGCGTTCGAGCGCTTCGCGCGCGCACGACCGAAAAACCTCACCCTGCTGCTCGACACCTACGACACCGAAGCGGCGGCCAGGAAGGTGGTTGCGCTCGCGCCGCGGCTCAAGGCGCTCGGCATCGCGATCGGCGCGGTGCGCCTCGACAGCGGCGACCTCGTGTCCCTGGCGAAGAGCGTGCGCCACATCCTCGACGCCGGCGGGCTGTCCGGTGTCGCGATCTTCGCGAGCGGCGGGCTCGACGAGGATTCGCTCGACGCGATGATCCGGGCGGGCGCGCCGATCGCCGGCTTCGGGGTCGGCACGAGCATCAATACGTCCGCCGACGTTCCGGCGCTCGACTGTGCGTACAAGCTGCAGGAATACGCCGGCGTGCCGCGCCGCAAGCAATCGCCCGGCAAGGCGACCTGGCCCGGCCGCAAGCAGGTCTGGCGCCAGTACGGGGCGGACGGCCGCATGGCCGCTGACATTCTCGGGCTCGAGACGGAGACCCATCCGGGCGAGCCGCTGCTGCGGCTCGTCATGCAGAACGGACGCCGGCTGGGTCCTCCTCCGACCCTCGCCGACATCCGCGCCCGCGCCGCCGCCGACATGGCGCGGCTTCCCGAAGCACTGCGGTCGTTGCAACCAGGGCCGCGTTATCCGGTGCAAGTGTCAGAGCCGCTCCGGCGCCTTGCGGCGGAGACCGACCGGCGGATCGCCGAACAGGGTGGCCTGGCGGACCGGCGTCATGCGGCCGGCCGGGAGGCCCGCGGCTCAACAAGCGGATGAGGAATGTCCGCTAAGTGCGATTTTTGCGTCCCTGCAATAACAGGCGAAATACAGGCGATTTACAGGGAATGCCCTAAATCGCTTTTTCGCTTTGACGGGATGCCGGGCCGGACGACGTCGATCGCCCGATGCCCGCCCGCCCCAATGAGAAAACCCCGAGCCGGGGCCCGGGGTCGGCGCACGTCCGCTGATTGCATTTGTGCCATCTAGCCCACTTCTCCACGCACCGAAACCGGAAATTGGGGATTTCCCCGCTATTCGCCCCCCGCGGAACCAAGCGCGCGCCGCGCGCCTCGGACGGCCATTCACGGTCGCCGCCCGGCGGCCCTTGGCCTTGCAGTCTTTGAAGGCGTCGTGGGAACTCGGAGGCGACCTGTCGGTTAAATGACAGTCGTTCGCCGGCCCGGCGTGTGCATTTGGCACTGTCAAACCAGCGTTGCATCCGTCAGGTAAGGCGCAATCGAACGACGGCTGATTCGGGGTAGCGGAGGCGCGTGATGCTCGGATTCTTTCGCAGGCTGTTGATGCATTACGAGATTTATCGGCGGTATCCCTTGCGGCCGATCCCCGCTCTGGCGAGCGCCTGGAAGATCGCCCGGCCCTAGATCGCGCGCGAGCGCGGAATTCCCCCCATCGCCTGTTGCCGTGCGGACTTCACGCCCGCACGGCGACCGCTCCCCAAGCTCCCGTCACGGATTGGCGGGACGATGGCCTTTCTGCCATCATTCAGCCCTAGCGTCCCAATACGAGACCTGCACGGGCTCCGGACGCGGGATGAGGGGGAGCAATGTTTCCAGCACGCCGATCTGTCGCCGCCGTGAGGGCCGTCCTGCCGGTCGCCGGCGCATGCATCGCCTTGCTCTTTTCGGCTGCCGCCGCACAGGCGCAGGCCGGCGGGTGCGCGGACGCCGCCGAGGTCGCGGTGCTGCCCTCACCGCTCGCGCCGTGGAAGGGCGCGCCGCTGCGCGTCATCATGGCCGCCGAGAAACCGCTCGACGGCGAACTGTCGCTTGTGGCGCCCAATGGCAGCGTCGCCGCCACCTCGCGGGAGCGCCACGGCGGCCCGCCCTATTTCTGGTATGCCGAGGTCGCGGCGCCGGCCGCCGGCACCTGGCACGTCACGCTCGCTCGCACGAACGCGCCGGCCGAATGCAGCACGGTCACCCGCGATATCCCGGTGCTCGACCGCGCCCCGCCGCCGCCCCACGCCACCGATGGCAGCCTCTGGCCCATCCACAACACATGGACGCGGGCGACCGAGAACCTCTATTCGGCCTGGATCGAAAAGCTGTTCGACGATCCGATCGACGCCGAGCCATCGTGGAAGGCGCTGCATGAGGTCCTGCGCGACCGCTCGCGCAATGTCCTCTACGACGCGCTCGGCATGCGCGAGGACGAGATCGGGCTGATCTATCGTCCGGACTGCGCCGACCTCCCCTATTTCCTGCGTGCCTATTTCGCGTTCAAGATGGGGCTGCCGTTCGGCTACACCAAATGCACGCGTGGCGGCGCCGGCCAGCCGCCGAAATGCTTCTCGTGGTGGAACATCATCAACCGCGAGTCGCCGCGTACCACGCCGGCCGACGAGGCGCTCGAGGCCCAGGGCCTTCCGCCGGCCATGCCGGTGAGCGCGATCCCGACGGCCCCGCCCGCGCGACCTAAGGGCGGCCTTCTGCCGACGTTTTCCCAGTATGTAAGCCGCACCGTCGCCGACGGCGTCCATTCCGGCACGGCACGCACCCCGCTCACCGACGAGAACACCGACGCCTATCCGGTGGCGCTCACCCAGGACACGCTCCGCCCCGGCACCATGTATGCCGACCCGTACGGACACGTCCTCGTGCTGGCGAAGCGGATCGCGCAGACGGACAGCTCCGCCGGCGTGCTGTTCGCGGTCGATGCGCAGCCCGACGGCACGGTGGCGCGCAAGCGGTTCTGGCGCGGCAATTTCCTGTTCGCCAAGGATCCCGCACTCGGCGGCCCCGGCTTCAAGCGCTTCCGCCCGATCGTGCGCGATCGCAACGGCAGCCTGCGGCGGCTCACCAACGAGGAGATCGCGAAGAATCCCGAATACGGCGACTTCTCCCTCGAGCAGGCGAAAGTCAGCGTCGAGGCGTTCTATGACCGCATGGACGACGTGATGTCGCCCGCCCCGCTCGAGCCGGTGCGCGCGCTGAAGGAGGCCGTCGCCTCGCTCGAGGAGCAGGTGAAGGCGCGCGTGACCTCGGTCGAGAACGGGCGCAAGTACCAGAACAGTGGACGCGGCGACGCCGCCATGCCGGACGGCCCGGCGATCTTCGAGACCACCGGCGCGTGGGAGGATTTCGCCACGCCCTCACGCGACCTCCGTCTCCTGATCGCGATCGATGTGGTGCGGAATTTCCCCGACCGCGTCGCGCGCCGGCCCGAGCGCTATGCGATGCCGCGCGACAAGAGCGCGGCGGACGTGAAGGCCGAGCTGCAGAGCGTGCTCGCCTCCGAGCTCGCGGCGCGCAAGTTCTCCTATCCGCGCACCGACGGATCGCAGTGGACGCTCACCCTCAAGGACGTGCTCGACCGCTCCGGCGATCTCGAGATGGCGTACAACGTCAACGACTGCGTCGAGCTGCGCTGGGGCGCGAAGGACGGAAGCACCGAGGCCGCCACCTGCAAGCGGCACGCCCCGCAGGCGCAGCGCGGCAAGATGTCCGGCTATCGCGCCTGGTTCCACGAGCGGCGCCGCCCCCCGCGGGCTTGAGCCGACGCGTTTGAATCAAAAGTGCGCGCCCGAGGGCGCGCGCTTTTTTATGCCGCCGAGAGACTCAGGCGTCCACCAGGACGTTGAAGCCGCCGAAGATCAGCCGCTTGCCGTCGAACGGCATCGGATTGACGTTCGGCTGAAGCCGCGGGTCGGCCATCACCTTCTTCATGCCCTCGTCGCGCGCCTGCCGCGACGGCCACACGATCCAGGAGAAGACGACGGTCTCGTCGTCCTTCTTCTTCACGGCCATCGGAAACGACGTCAGCTTTCCGTCCGGGACGTCGTCGCCCCAGCATTCCACCAGCTTCACGGCGCCATGCTGCTTGAACACGACAGCGGCCTCTTCCGCGTGCTTCTTGTAGGCGTCGCGGTTCGCGGTCGGCACGGCGGCGACGAACCCGTCGATGTAGCTCATGCTCGGTCTCCTTGATGATGTTGGCGGGAGGTTTCGGAGCGGAGCGATGCGCGCCGTCATGCGGCGGCGCGCCCGATCCCCTCGGTGGCGACGAACGCCGCAAGTCGCTTGCGGGCGTAGAACATGCGGGTTTTCACCGTGTTCTCGGGGATGCTGAGAATCTCCGCGATCTCCCGGATCGATTTCTCCTGGTAGTAGACGAGATCGATCATCTCGGCATGCTCGCGCGAGAGTGCGGCAAGTCCGCGGCGGAGCGCGGCGCCTGTCTCCTTCTCGCCGAGCCGAGCCTCGGGACCGTTCGCCGGATCGACGGCGGTCTGCGCGGCCTCGCAATCGAGCGACTCCGCCGGCCGGCGGCGCGCCGCCGCCGTAAGTGCCCTGTGTCGCGCGATCCCAAGCAGCCAGGTCGACACCGACGAGCGGCCCGCGTAACGGCCTGCATGCTGCCAGGCATCGATGAAGGTCTCGCTCACCACGTCCTCGGCAAGCATGGGCTCGCGCACGATGCGGAGCGCGAAGCGATAGACCTTCAGCTGGTAGCGCAGGAACAGGGCGCGGATTGCGGCCTTGTCGCCGGCGGCGATCTGCCGGATGAGCATCTCATCCGACGGCGTCGCCGCGCGGCTGCGGTCCGAAAGAATGACGCTGAGCTCGCTCATGGATATCACTTGGGTTTCACTGTCCGACTCGGTCGCAGGTTAGATTGCGCTCGGGGCGCGACCCTCTGGCTTACTTCTGCGCGCTCACCATCGCGAAGTGCGCACCTTGCGGATCGCGCGCCTGCACGATCCAGGCGCCGCCGGGCACTTCCATCGGCCCGTTCAGAATTTTGCCACCCCGCGCGGTGGTGCGCTCGGCCGCCTGCGCGACGCTGTCGACCGTGATGTAGTAGTTCCAGGATGAGACCGGCATCTGCTGGCAGGCCTTCATCATGCCGCCGCACGGCGCCGCGCCGGTCGCGAAGATCTGGTAGGTGCCCATTGGCCCCATGTCGATCGCCTTGTCCTTGGTCCAGCCGAACAGCCCGGAGTAGAAGGCGAACTCGCGGTCGAGGTCGCCCGCATAGAGCTCGTGCCAGCCGACATGACCGGGCGTCATCGGCGCAATCGGCTTCGGCTCCTCGTTGGTGTTCGGCTTGAACAGCATGAAAACCGCGCCGCCCGGATCGGCGGCGACCGCGAAGCGGCCCACATTGGGGATGTCCGTCGGCGCGCGCCGGATCGCGCCGCCCGTCGCCGCGACGCGCGCCGCATCGGCGTCCACGTCATCGGAGGCCACATAGCCCGACCAGCACGGCGTGACGCCCTGCCCGCTCATCTCGTCGGGGATCGCCATGAGGCCCGCAACCATCGTCGGCCCATTGCTGAAGACCGTATAGCTGCGGTTGTCGGCCATCGCGTGCTCCTGCGCGTTCCAGCCGATCACGTCGGTGTAGAACGCCGTCGCCGCCTTGGCGTCGCTCGTCATCACGTCGTACCAGACGAATTTTCCCCGGTGTGCCGGCATGGTCCTCACTCCTTCCTGGTTGGCCGATTGAAAAGCTGCAGGACGTAGCGGCGCAGATGCGCGACGCAGTCGCGCGCGACCTCGGGACCCCCTTTGGCCTTGGCGAGCACGAAGGCGCCTTGCAGCACCGCCTGGGTGTAGAGCGCGAGACTCTCGGGACTCCACTCGGCCGCCGGCGCGTAGAGCGCCTTGGCGGCCGCGATGTCCTTCGCGACCTCGGCCGCATGCCCGCCGATGTAGGTGTCGCAGGCGCGGCGGATTGCCGGATGGGTGTCGTAGGCCTCCTGCACCATGGTGCCGAGGAGGCAGGTGAAATCGGGAATCGGCCCGGCGAGGATGGTGGCGCGAAAGTCGAGATAGCCGAGCACGCGATCGAGCGGATCGGCGAGCTCGTGATAAGGCGCAGCGCCGAACAGCCGTTCCGCCATCTGCGAGAAATGCGCGGCGGCGGCGACACCTAAGTCTTCCTTGCTCTCGAAGTGGTGGAAGAACGCGCCCTTGCTGACGCCGGCGGCGCGGCAGATGTCGTCCACCGTGGTCGCCGCGTAGCCCTGGGCGCGGATCACCTGCATGGCCGCGTCGAGGAGACGGGTTCGCCCGGCGGGCTCGGTGGAGTTGCGTGTCTTCGTTGGGCTCATAACCGTTACATACCAACTAGTCGGTACGTGCGTCAAGAAATTTTTTTACGAAGGCGCCGCAGCCACTTAGCTCGTTCGCCTCCTCCGCCTCGATACTAAGGTCATTGCTTAAGCATCCGATCCATGATACTTAGGCGTATGCTTAACCAACAAACCGGGCTGGACCGTCTCTTTCACGCGCTGGCCGATCCGGCGCGTCGCGCCATGCTCGAGCGGCTCAGCCGCGGACCTGCGCCGGTGAGCGAGCTCGCCCGCCCGCTGCCGATGTCCCTGCCCTCCGTGATGCAGCACCTCGGCGTGCTGGAAGACGCAGGGCTCGTGCGCACGCAAAAGGTCGGCCGCGTGCGCACCTGCGCGATCGAACCGCAGGCGCTGAGCCAGGCGGAACAATGGATCAACGCGCGGCGGACCGAATGGGAGGACCGCCTTGATCGCCTCGGCGCCTATCTGGAGACGCTGAAGTCGGACGAGCACGGCGAGCCTTAACAGTCACCAGAGTGGAGAGAAGCCATGAACACGCGGACCGACGTGAAGCACGCCACCCCAGAGCAGACGCCGCCACTGCGGCTCTCTCGCACCCTGCACGCTCCGCGCAGCACAGTGTTCAGGGCCTGGACCTCCGCCGAGCACGTCAAGCGCTGGTTCTGCCCGGAGACGTTCACGATTCCCGAGGCCAAGGTGGAGCGCCATGTCGGCGGCGCCTTCGATGTCTGCATGCGCTCGCCCGCCGGCGAGCAGCACTGGATCCGCGGCACCTTTGTCGAGATCAAGCCGGAGATTCGACTGGTGATCGACATGGTCGTCGACGACAGCGCCGGCAAGAAGCTGTTTCGCGCTTATACCGAGGTCGCCTTCGCGGATGCGCACGGCGGAACGCGCATCGACCTGGTGCAGACCTACACCCTGCTCGATCCGTCGGCCGCCTGGATGACGCAGGGCGCGCCGGAGGGTTGGCGCTCGACCCTCGACAAGCTGGAGCGCGAGGTGGTGCGCATGCAGGGCGGCGCCGACGCCGCCGTGCGTTCAGTGGTGCATGCCATGTTCGATCTCGAGCGCACTTATGACGCGCCAGTCGCGCGCGTCTGGAAGGCGCTCACCGACCCGGTGGCCAAGCAGAAGTGGTTCGCCCGCGGACTGAAGGTGCTCGAGCGCGAGATGGATATCCGTGTCGGCGGCAGCGAGCGCGTGAGCGGGCGGTGGGAAGGCGGCATGGTCTCGACCTTCGACGCGACCTATTACGACGTCGTGCCCAACGAGCGTCTGGTCTACAGCTACCAGCTATTCCTCGACGACAGGAAGATCTCCGTCTCGCTCGCGACCATGCAGCTCAAGGACGCGGGCGGGCGCACCACCCTGAAGGTCACCGAGCAGGGCGCGTTCCTCGACGGCTACGACGACGCGGGCTCGCGCAAGCACGGCACCGGTCTTCTGCTCGATGCGCTCGGCGCTTCGCTCAAGGATTGACCGCGGCAAGAGGGCTCATCAAGGCTTCGGCGGCGCCGCACCAGGCGGTCCGCCGAAGCGCGTGTCCGGCTCGACGCGAGGCAGCCATTTGAAAGGCCCCCATATCGCACTGTTCAGGGGCATCAACGTGGGCGGCAAGAACATGCTGCCCATGCGGGACCTCGTCCGGATCGCGGAACAGAACGGTTACACCGGCATCGAGACCTACATCCAAAGCGGAAACATCGTGTTCGACGCGACGCCGGCCGCGGCCGCGCGTTTCGCACGGACGGTCGGGGCTGCCATCGCCAAGACGCATGGATTCGAGCCGGGCATCGTGGTGCGCAGCGCCGAGGACTTCAAACGCGCTGCGGACGCCAACCCGTTCCCGAAAGCGGAATCGGCGCCGAAGTCGCTGCATCTCTTTTTTCTCGCCAGCGCTCCGGACAAACCCGACCTGCCGGCCCTGAACCGGATCAAGGCGGCAAGTGAATCGTTCCGGCTGATCGACGACGTGTTCTACCTGCACGCGCCCGACGGCGTCGGGCGCTCGAAGCTCGCCGCCCAGGCCGAACGGCTGATCGGCGTTGCGGCGACCGCGCGAAACTGGAGCACGGTCACCCGGCTCCTGGAGATGGCCGGTCGGCGCCGTCAGTAGATCCCGATCAACGGCCAGTAGAACGGGACCAGGAACAGGAGCACCAGGAACTCGACGATCGTGAGCCAGGCGCCGATGCGCACGAGATCGCGCGCTTCGAAGTAGCCGTACGAATAGCCGAGCACCAGCACGCCGGACTGGTAGGCGAACAGCTTGCCGCCAGCCGAGAAGGTCCACAGCAGCCCGAGCATGAGCGGGTTCATGCCGTGCGACTTGGCGAATTCCATCACCACCGGCATCGAGGTTCCGAGCATCGAGATCTCGCTCGCCAGGAAGAAATGGTAGATGAAGCCCGCCCAGTACATGATCACGGTGGTGCTGAAGATATTGCCGAGGAACGGCTCGATCCGGGTGAACACGGTCGAGGTCAAGAGCTCGAGCCCCTTCGTGGCCTCGAGCACGTTCCCCATGCTGATCGCCGCGGCGACAAAGAACACCGGCATGTAGTTGACGTGCCGCATGTCGCTCTCGTCGAGCATGCCGACCGGCGGCAGCAGGGCGAACAGGCCGACGCCGAGCGCGATCATGGCGGGCGGCAGGTGATGCAGGAAGTCGGTGACCCACAGCAGGATCGCCACGCCGATCAGCAGCGCCGCCTTCTTCTCGAGCAGCGACCACGGGCCGAGCTTGTCGAGCTCGGCGCGGAAGAACTCGGTCCCGCCGGTCAGGGTCGTCTGCTCGGGCGGGTAGAGCCAGAGCGTGACCCGCCACGCCGCCAGCACCGTGATGATGCTGGCCGGCAGGAATGCCAGCAGCCATTGCCCGTACAGGACGTCGATGCCGCCGAACTTCGCCATTGCGCCCGCGGCCGTGATCGACCCTGCGCCGGCGAGGATCATCTTGTCGAACAGGTTGCCGGTGTAGGTCATGATCAGGAACATGCCGCGCGCAACATTGCTGCCCTTCTGGGCGCGAAACCCCTCGATCAGGGCGAGCGCAATGGTCGCCAGGATCGCCACGCGCGCGAGCCCCGACGGAACGATGAAGGTGAGCAGGAAGTCGGTGAGGATCAGGCCGAGCAGGATGCGCGGATAGGTCCCGCCGACCCGCAGCATGACCGAGTAGGCGAGCCGGCGCCCGAGGCCCGATTTGCCCGCGACGCGGCCGATCAGCAGCGCCGCGAACAGGAACCACGGTGTGTCGTTGGCGAATCCGCTGAACGCGACCGGAAAGCGCACCACGCCGAGCGCCCAGAACAGGAAGCAGCCGATGAAGCCGGCGATCGCGAACTCCATCGCCTGCGTCATCCAGGCCAAAACCATGAAGCAGATGATCGCCAGGCCGTGCTGCGTCTGCGGCGCAAGACCGAGCGGCGCGAACCAGAACGCGATCGGGACGAGCACAGAGACGATGAAGCTCACCGAGGCGAGCGGCGGCGCCTTCGCCCGCGCAGAGGAATCGCGCAAAGTGCCGGGATCATTTGCCGCCATTGCAGCATGCCTTTCGAACATCGAGGTCGAATTGGGGGCTTGCATATGCGGCCTGGATGCCAGGAGCAAGCCTTGTGAGCCTTTTGGACGGGTCGGCCCTATATCCCGAGATAACGGTGCTGGACTTCCGGCGCAGCGGCGAGCTCGCGCGAGGTACCGGACCACACCACCCTGCCCCGCTCGATCACGTAGTGCCGGTCGGCGATCTCGGTCAGCACGTCGATGTTCTTGTCGATCACCAGAATGGTCTGTCCCGCAGCCTTGAGCTGCAGCAGGCAGCGCCAGATGTCATCCCGCACCAGGGGCGCGAGGCCTTCGGTCGCCTCGTCCAGGATGAGGAGCCGCGGATTGGTCATCAGCGCGCGGCCGATCGCGAGCATCTGCTGCTCGCCCCCGGAGAGCTGGATCCCCATGGCGGCGGCCCGTTCCTGCAGCGGCGGAAACAGCCGGTAGACCTTCTCCAGCGTCCAGGGATCGGCGGCCCCGCGCCGGTTGGCGGCGGCCACCAGGTTCTCGCGCGTGCTCAGGTTGGGAAAGATCTGCCGTCCCTCCGGAACGAGGCCGATGCCGAGCTTGGCGACGCGGTAGCCTTGCAACCCGCGCAGCTCACGGCCGGCGAAACGGATCGAGCCGGCATTCGCCTGGGTCAGCCCCATGATCGAGCGCACCGTCGTGGTCTTGCCCATGCCGTTGCGTCCCATCAGGGTCACCATCTCGGATGGCGCGATGGCGAGCGACAGCCCGAACAGCACCTGGCTCTGGCCGTAGCGCGTCTCGACGTCGGTAAGCTCGAGCAACGGCGCGTCAGCCATGGGCCGCTCCCCGCGGGACCCCGAGATAGGCGCGCTGCACCTCGACATTGGCGCGGATACGCTCCGGCTCGCCGCTGTCGATCACCCGCCCATAGACCAGCACCGTGATGCGGTCGGCGAGCGCGAACACCGCATCCATGTCGTGCTCGATCAGCAGGATGGAGAATTCGCGCTTGAGCTCGCGCAGCAGCTCCACCATGCGGGCGGACTCTTCGGGTCCGAGCCCGGCCATCGGCTCGTCGAGCAGCAGCAGGCGCGGCCGCCCCGCGAGCGCCATTGCGATCTCCAACTGGCGGTGCTCGCCGTGGCTCAGCCGCGAGGTGATCACGTGGGCGCGATCCTGCAGGCCGACGCGCGCGAGCGCGGCCAGCGCCGGCTGGCGCAGCGCCGGGTCGAGGCGCGCATTGCTCCAGAAGCGGAACGAATGGCCCGCCCACGCCTGCACGGCGAGCGCCACGTTGTCGATCACGCTGAAGTCGAGCAACAGCGTGGTGATCTGGAACGACTGCGCCAAGCCGAGCATCGTGCGGCGGTGCACCGGCAGGCGCGTGATGTCGCGGCCGGCGAAGCGGATCGAGCCGGAATCGGGGCGCACCTCCCCGGCGAGCTGGCTGACCAGCGTGGTCTTGCCAGCGCCGTTCGGGCCGATGACGGCGTGCAGCTCGCCCGGCGCCACATCGAGCGAAAGATCGTCCGATGCGACGACGCCGCCGAAGCGCTTGTTCAGCGCCACCACCTCGAGCAGGGGCTCAGCCATGCGGCTCACCGCCGAGCATGCCGTCGATCCCGCGGCGCGCATAGAGCACGACCAGCAGGAACAGCGGTCCGAGGATGATCTGCCAGTATTCCGTGATCTCCGACAGCACCTCCTCGAGCACGAGCAGCGCGATCGCGCCGAACACCGGGCCGAACAGCGACCGGATGCCGCCCAGGATCACCATCACGATGAGATCGCCGGACCGCATCCAGTGCATTGCGGCCGGGCTGATGAAATCGGTGTGATTGGCCAGAAGCGCGCCGGCGAGCCCGCATATCGTCCCGGCGATCACGAAGGCGACCACGCGATAGCGATAGGTCGGAAAGCCGAGCGCCTGCATGCGGCGGTCGTTCGAGCGCGCCCCCTGGATGAGGAGGCCGAAGCGCGAGTTGACCAGCCGCCAGATCACAAAGACCGTGGCGGCGAGCAGCGCCAGGCAGAGATAATAGAACACCGCCTTGTTCGACAGATCGATGAGCCCGCCAAACTGGCTGCGCCGATAGATGGTGAGCCCGTCATCGCCCCCGTAGTCGTCGAGCCCGGTCGCGACGTAGTAGATCATCTGCGCGAAGGCGAGCGTGATCATGATGAAATAAACGCCGCGGGTGCGCAGCGACAGGATCCCGATCACGAGCGCAAAGGCCGCCGAGGCGAGGATCGCGACCGGCCACTGCACGAAGCCCGAATAGATGCCCGACTGCGCCAGGATGCCGACCGCATAGCCGCCGATCCCCAGATAGGCGGCATGCCCGAAGCTCACCATCCCGCCGTAGCCGAGGATGAGGTTCAGGCTCACGGCGGCGATCGCCATGATGACGATGCGGGTCGAGATGACGAGCAGGAAGCCGTTGCCGGTCGCGAGCGCGATCAGCGGCTGCAGCGCCAGCGCAGCGCCCACGAGGACGACCGCGACGAGGCGGGCATTGGCCAGTTGCTTCATCTGCGCGCCGCCGGGAACAGCCCCTCCGGTCGGAGCACGAGCACGCAGGCCATGAGGAGATAGATGAGGATCGACGACAGCGCCGGCGCGGCGGTCGACGCCGCCTTGGCGCTGAGCACGAGGCGAAGCAGGTCGGGCAGGAAGGCGCGGCCGGCGGTGTCGACCAGCCCGACGAACAGCGCGGCGACGAAGGCGCCGCGGATCGAGCCGATCCCGCCGATCACGATGACCACGAAGGCGATGATCAGCACATTCTCGCCCATGCCGATCTGCACCGTGAGGATCGGCGCCTGCATCAGGCCGGCGAGTCCGGCGAGCGCGACGCCGAGCCCGAACACGAGCGTGTAGAGCAGCTTGATGTTCACGCCGAGCGCGCCGATCATCTCGCGGTTCGAGGCGCCGGCGCGGATCAGCATGCCGACCCGCGTATGCATCACCAGGATGTAGAGCAGCGCCACGACCGCGAGCGACATCGAGATGATCGCCAGCCGGTAGGTCGGGTAATAGATGCCGGCCAGAATTTCCACCGAGCCGTTGAGCCAGGACGGCAGCGGCAGGCTCAGTCCGGCCGGTCCCCACAGCAGCCGTACGAGCTCGTTGAAGAACAGGATGAGGCCGAACGTGCCGAGCACGTGATCGAGATGGTCGCGCCCATAGAGCCGGCGCAGCGCGATGATCTCGACCGCGATCCCGAGCAGAAGCGTCGCGACGAGCGCGATGCCTATCCCGGCCAGGAAGCTGCCGGTCCACGCCGTGGCGGTCGCCGCGAAGTACGCCCCCATCATGTAGAACGAGCCGTGGGCGAGATTGACCACGTCCATGATGCCGAACACGAGGGTCAGTCCGGCCGCGACCAGAAACAGCAGCAGCCCGAGCTGCACGCCGTTGAGACCCTGTTCGATCAAGAGCAGCATGGGTCGATCCACCACCCGCGGCGCCGCCGGCGCGCAGGCGCGCGGCGCATCCTGACGCTCCGCCCGCCGGCGCGCGTGATCGGCGGACGGCTCCGCCGGCGTGCGCCGGCGCGCCGCCTCGCCTATGTCATTTCATCGGGCACTTGTCGTGGAAGCGGTCCTGATCGTCCTTGAGGACGGTGGCGACGGTCCGCAACGTGTACTCGCCGTCCGCGTCCTTGACGGCTTCCTGCAGATAGAAGTTCTGGATCGGGAAGTTGTTGTTGCCGTAGCGGTAGGGTCCGCGCACCGACGCGTAGCTCGCCTTGTGCATGGCCTCGCGCATCGCGTCCTTCTTGCTCAGATCGCCCTTCACGGCGACCACCGCGCTGTTGATCAGGTTGGCGGCGTCATAGGCCTGCGCGCCGTAGAACGACGGATAGTGGTGATACTTGGCGCGGAAGTCGGCGACGAACTTCTTGTTCGCCGGGTTGGGCAGGTCGTTCACCCACTGCTGTGCCCCGGGCACGCCGAGCGCGAGATCCTTCTGCAGCGGCAAGGTGGTCGCGTCGATCGTGAACGCGGTGTAGAGCGGGATCTGCTGCTTGAGACCGGCCTGATTGTACTGGGTCAGGAACTGGACGCCGGCCGCGCCGGGATAGAACACGAACACCGCGTCGGGCTTGGCGGCGCGGACCTTCGACAGCTCGGCCGAGAAATCGAGCTGGTCGGGCCACTTGGTGAGCTCCTGGCCGACGATCTGACCCTTGAAGGTTGATCTCACTCCCGACAGCATGTCCTTGCCGGCCGCATAGTTCGGGCCGAGCAGGTACAGCGTCTTGACGCCCTTCTGGTTGAGATACTGGCCGACCGCCTC